>Ga0265332_10000611_pt1 | contig 23350 bp, 19 predicted proteins | sample 41926metaG_FD_202084 | JGI IMG/M metagenome (GOLD analysis project Ga0265332, IMG submission 202084) | Rhizosphere microbial communities from Carex aquatilis grown in University of Washington, Seatle, WA, United States - 4-19-26 metaG | ecosystem: Host-associated > Plants > Roots > Rhizosphere...
CCTCGCAGCGGGTGCTGCTGCGCAACGGCTTCCGGCCGTTCGCGGTGGCCGAGTCGTACCTCAAGATCGCCGGGCGCTGGCAGGATCACATCCTGTTCCAGCTGCTGTCTCCCGGGGGGACGACCCCCCGGACGAGTGCTCCAATTTTGCCTTAGCTGGAAGAAACTTCTCGGCTCCGGCGCAAAATTGGAGTACTCGACCCCTCGGTGCGCGCCCGATGGCTCCGCCATCTTATCGGGCGCGCTGTCCGCAGGAGATGACTGGCCGTAGCGAGGCGGCCATTCGTGGCGGCCAGAGCCAGAGCCAGAGCCACGGCTCTGCCGCTGACGGCGGAAAATGACTCCGCCCTCGCCTTACCGCGATAACCGCGGGAAGAGCGAGGGCGGCGACGGACCTCCGGTCCGGGCGGGGTGGCCCGGGCTGGCTAGTTCTCTGGCTTGCTAAGCCGCTGCGTCTCGTCCTGAATGTCGATGGCTACCTTCTTGAGCGCCGGCAGGTGCTCCCTGCTGTGATGGGCGCAGAAGAGCAGCTCACCTGAATTAGGGAGCAGGACGCGCACATACGCTTGCGCGCCGCACCGATCGCACAGATCGAGAGCGGTCAGCGGCTTAGTGGGGGCGATAGCTCCAGTCACGTCGCCTTCCTCGTCTCGTGCCTCCGGCTGCTGCGTCCGGCTGGCTCCGGTCTTGGTGGGCTGTCCGATAGTCGCCGCTCCCGTCAGACGTGCCCTCGGGGGTTCGGGGGTCTTGTCCGGGGGAGGACAACTTCCTTACAGCACAGCACAACACATACCCCGGCGTCAGGCTTCCCGTGGCCGGCCCGTGTACGCCACAAGCGAAAACCGCACATGCCACGCCGCCAGGCCAGGCCGGGCAAGCGCGATCTTCGGTGACTACACGACCGTGCGGGTAGTCACCGGTGAGATACCCGTGCGGTTCGGGTGGTGTATACCCCCACAACCTGGGCCATGAACACTTTTAGCCGCAAGTATCCGGGCCTGTACCTCCTGGTGACGCGGGCAGGCGCCTGGCCACCTGGCGCTAGGCCTCCGGCACCGGTAATGTTCGCTCATGATTTCGAAGTCTACGGCAAAGACCGATCGAATAATCGATCCGCCGCGCAAGCCAGGAAAGACGGGGCAAACCGGCGTGGTGACGTCCGGGCAGTCGGCGGGGGACGCTACCCTTCGAGTGTGCGGCAGGCAGCGCGCGCCGCTTAAGCTTTCGAGAGGAGACCGGCCGCCCGTGACATCGCTCACAGACACCGTCCGGGCGACGGCTGACCCCAGGTCCCGGCCAAGGGCGCGGCAGGACGCCGCGCAGACGGCCGACGCCGCCGACGCATACAGCGCCAAGCACCTGTCCGTCCTTGAGGGCCTGGACGCGGTCCGCAAGCGCCCGGGCATGTACATCGGCTCGACCGACGGCCGCGGCCTGCAGCACTGCCTCTGGGAGCTAATCGACAACGCGGTGGACGAGGCCCTCGGCGGCTACTGCACCAAGGTCGACGTGATCCTGCACGCCGACGGCTCCGCCGAGGTGCGGGACAACGGCCGCGGCATCCCGGTCGACACCGAGCGCAAGACCAAGCTGTCCGGCGTCGAGCTGGTGATGACCAGGCTGCACGCGGGCGGCAAGTTCGGCGGCGGCTCCTACACCGCCTCCGGCGGCCTGCACGGCGTCGGCGCGTCCGTGGTGAACGCCCTGTCCGCCCGCCTGGACATCGAGGTCGACCGGGAAGGCCAGACCTGGACGACGAGCTTCCGGCGCGGCGTGGCCGGCGAGTTCGCCGCGCCCGGTCCCGACGCCGACTTCACCAGGAAGTCCGGGCTGCGCCAGGTCGCCCGGGTGCCCAAGACGCGGACCGGCACCAGGATCAGGTTCTGGCCGGACCGCCAGGTGTTCCTCAAGGACGCCTCGTTCTCCTACGACGGCCTGGCCGAGCGGGCCAGGCAGACCGCTTACCTCGTCCCCGGGCTGGCGATCGCCGTCCGCGACGAGACGGCGGAGGACCCGCGCACTGATGAGTTCCGCTTCGCCGGCGGGATCGGCGAGTTCTGCGAGCACCTGGCGTCCCGCGAGAAGATCTCCGAGGTCATCAGGATCGTCGGGGACGGCACGTTCACCGAGACCGTCCCGGTGCTCGACGACCGCGGCCACATGACGCCGACCGAGGTCGAGCGCAGGCTGGACGTGGACGTGGCGGTGCAGTGGAACACCGGGTACGACACCATCACCCGTAGCTTCGTGAACGTGATCGCCACCCCGCACCACGGCACGCACGTCACCGGGTTCGACCGGGCCCTGGCCCGCACCGTCAACGAGCAGCTGCGCGCCGCGCGGCTGCTCAAGAACGGCGACGAGCCGGTCACCAAGGATGACATCCTGGAAGGCCTGACCGCGGTGGTAAGCGTGCGGCTGCCCGAGCCGCAGTTCGAGGGGCAGACCAAGGAGGTGCTCGGCACTCCCGCGGCGACCAGGATCGTGCAGCAGGTGGTCAGCACCGGGCTCAAGGACTACTTCGAGAACCCGCCGCGCGGCGCCAAGCAGCAGGCCCGCGCCGTGCTCGACAAGATCACCGCCGCGGCCAAGACCCGGATCGCCGCCCGCGAGCACCGGGAGAACCAGCGCCGCAAGTCGGCGCTCGCCAGCTCGAGCCTGCCCGCGAAGCTGGTCGACTGCCGCTCCGCCGATGACCGCAGCGAGCTGTTCATCGTCGAGGGCGACAGCGCGCTCGGCACCGCCAAGCTCGCCCGCGACTCCGAGTTCCAGGCCCTGCTGCCGATCCGCGGCAAGATACTGAACGTGCAGAAGTCCTCCGTGGCCGACATGCTCAAGAACACCGAGTGCGCCGCGATCATCCAGGTACTCGGGGCCGGCTCGGGCAGCACCTTCGACCTCGACTCGGCCCGCTACCAGCGGGTGATCCTGATGGCGGATGCCGACGTGGACGGCGCGCACATCCGCACCCTGCTGCTCACCCTGTTCCACCGGTACATGCGGCCCATGCTGGACGCGGGCCGGGTGTTCGCCGCCGTGCCGCCGCTGCACCGGATCGAGCTGACCAGCCCGCGCAAGGGCCAGCAGAAGTACATCTACACCTACTCCGACACCGAGCTGCGCCGCACCCTGATCGGGCTGGAGAGCAAGGGCCAGCGCTGGAAGGACCCGGTGCAGCGGTACAAGGGCCTCGGCGAGATGGACGCAGGCCAGCTCGCGGAGACGACCATGGACCCGCGGCACCGGATACTGCGGCGCATCAGGATCGAGGACGCCAAGGCGGCCACCGACGTGTTCAGCCTGCTCATGGGCACCGAGGTGGGACCGCGCCGCGACTTCATCATCGGCGGCGCCAGCGAGCTCGACCTGTCCCGCATCGACACCTAGACACCGGCAGATAAGACCCAGCGAGGACCGCAGCATGCCACCACGCCGCGGCGGAACGACGGCGCCGCCTCCGGAAGAGTTCGAAGAGAACATCGTCGACATCGACGTCACCGAGGAGATGCGCGGCTCCTACCTGGAGTACGCCTACAGCGTCATCTACTCCCGGGCGCTGCCCGACGCCCGCGACGGCATGAAGCCGGTGCAGCGGCGCATCCTCTACCAGATGAACGAGATGGGGCTGCGCCCGGACCGCGGCCACGTCAAGTGCGCCCGCGTCGTCGGCGACGTGATGGGCCGCCTGCACCCGCACGGCGACAGCGCCATCTACGACGCCCTGGTCCGGCTGGCCCAGCCCTGGGCGATGCGGCTGCCGCTCATCGACGGCCACGGCAACTTCGGCTCGCTCGGCGGCGACGACTCGCCCGCGGCGATGCGGTACACCGAGTGCCGCCCGACCGACGCCGCGATGGCCATGGTCGAGAGCATCGACGAGGACACCGTCGACTTCGGCCCGAACTACGACGGCCAGGAGCAGGAGCCGCAGGTTCTCCCCGGCGCGATCCCGAACCTGCTGGTCAACGGCACCGCGGGGATCGCCGTCGGGATGGCGACCAACATGGCGCCGCACAACCTGACCGAGGTCATCGCCGCCGCCCGCTACCTGCTCAAGCACCCGGACGCCAGCCTTGAGCAGCTCATGCGCTACGTCCCCGGCCCGGACCTGCCCACCGGCGGGCACATCGTCGGCCTGGACGGCGTCAGGGAGGCGTACGAGACCGGGCGCGGCATCTTCCGTACCCGGGCGACGACCGCGATCGAGCAGCTCAATGCCCGCAAGACCGGCATCGTGGTGACCGAGCTGCCCTACGGCGTCGGCCCGGAGAAGGTCATCACCCGGATCAAGGACCTTGTCCAGTCCAAGAAGATCACGGGCATCTCCGACCTCAAGGACCTGACCGACCGCAACCGCGGCCTGAACCTGGTCATCGAGATCAGGCCCGGCTTCAACCCCGAGGCCGTCCTCGCCGAGCTGTACCGGCTCACGCCGATGGAAGAGACGTTCGGCATCAACAACGTCGCCCTGGTCGACGGCCAGCCGCGCACGCTCGGCCTCAGGGAACTGCTCAGCATCTACATCGAGCACCGCGTCGACGTCACCAGGCGGCGCAGCGAGTTCCGCAGGAAGAAGCGCGAGGACCGGCTGCACCTGGTCGACGGCATCCTCATCGCGCTGCTCAACATCGACGAGGTCATCGCGGTCATCCGGACCAGCGACGACTCGGCCGAGGCCAAGCGCCGGCTGTGCCAGGTCTTCGACCTGTCGGAGATCCAGGCGCAGTACATCCTGGACACCCCGCTGCGCCGGCTGACCCGCTTCGACAAGCTGGAACTCGAGCGTGAGCAGGAGACGCTGCGCGCCGAGATCGCCGGGCTGACCGAGATCCTCGACAACGAGGACGTGCTGCGGAACCTGGTCAGCGGCGAGATGGCCGACGTGGCGAAGAAGTTCGGCACCCCGCGCCGCACTGTGCTGATGGAGGCGGGCGCGGCGGTGGCCGCCGCCGTCCCGCTCGAGGTGACCGACGACCCGTGCCTGGTGGTGCTGTCCCAGACCGGCCTGCTCGCCCGCGTCCCGCTGGAAAACCAGGCGGAAGCCGAACGGGAGCGGGCCGCCTCCGCCGCCTCCGCCGCCGCGGTCACCGCGGCGGACCTGGTGGGGTGCGCGCTCGCGACGACCGTCCGCGCCACCATCGGCGCGGTAACGTCGGCCGGCCGGATGATCAAGTTCAGCGTGCTCGAGGTGCCCGCGATCACACCGGGCGGCGGCGGAACGCCGGGCCTCGGCGCGCCCGCGGCCGGGCTGTCCGGCGGCCACCCGGTCGAGGAGTTCGTCCCCGGCCTCGCGCACGGCGAGACCGTGCTGGCCCTGGCGCCGATCGAGGGCCCGGAAGCGGGCGGCGTAGCCCTCGGCACCGCGTCCGGCGTGGTCAAGCGCGTGCAGCCGGACTACCCGGCCAACCGCGACGAGTTCGAGCTGATCACGCTCAAGGACGACGACCGCGTGGTGGGCGCCGCGTACCTGACGGGCGACGACGCCGACCTCGTCTTCATCACCACCGACGCGCAGCTGCTGCGCTTCCCGGCCACGTCGGTCCGCCCGCAGGGCCGCGCGGCCGCGGGGATGGCGGGCATCCGGCTGGACGGCGCCGCGAGCGTCGTCTGGTTCGGCGCGGCCGGCCCCGCGGCGAGCGCCGCGAGCGTGCCCGGCCCGGGAGACCAGGCAGCCGTCGTGGTCACCGTGGCCGGCCGCTCAGGCGCACTGCCCGGCACCGGCGGCGGGTCACTCAAGGTAACCCCGTTCGCCGAGTACCCGCCCAAGGGGCGCGCCACCGGCGGCGTCCGGTGCCAGCGCTTCCTCAAGGGCGAGGACGGCCTCATCCAGGCCTGGATCGGCCCCGCCCCGGTCGTCGGCGCCACCGAGTCGGGCGTCATCGTCGACCTGACCGCGATGACCGGCAGGCGCGACGGCTCAGGCAACGCCATCAACCGCCAGCTAGCCCACCTCGGCCATCCCTTCGGACTCGGCTGACCCGCCCGGCTGACGTCAGGCGCCGGAGAAGCCGCCGTCGACGTAGATAGTCTGGCCGGTGATGTAGTCGCTGGCGGTGGACGCGAGAAAGACGGCGACGCCGGCGAAGTCCGACGGCTCGCCGTTCCTGCCCATGTGCGTCCGGTTGGCCAGCGCGGCCGACCGGACGGGGTCGGACGCCACCTCCACGGTCAGCGGGGTGGACACGAACCCCGGGCAGACCGAGTTGACGCACACCCCGGAGGCGGACCACGCCTCGGACTGCGACCGGGTGAGCCCGGCCAGCCCGGCCTTGGTCGCGCCGTACCCGCCGCTGTTGCCGAACGCGCGCATCGCCTGCTGTGAGGTGATGTTGATGATCCGGCCCCAGCCGCGGGCGGCCATCGCCGGGCCGAACCGCTGCCCGAGCAGGAACGGGGCGGTCAGGTTCACCGCCAGCATGAGGTCCCAGTGCTCCTCGGACAGGGAGCCGAGCGCGGGCCGGAGGTTAACCCCGGCGCAGTTGACCAGGATGTCAGGCTCGCCGAACGCGGCCGACGCGGCGGATGCCGCCCGGCGCACCTCGGCCCGGTCGGAGAGGTCCGCGCTCGCCCAGGCGGCCGCGCAGCCCGCGTCGCGCAGTGACCGGCAGGTGGCGGAGAGCCTGGTCGGGTCGCGCGCGACGATCACCACCTGAGCGCCGGCCAGCGCCAGGGCCGAGGCCATCGCCTCGCCGATCCCGGAGCTCCCGCCGGTAACGACCGCGACTCGGCCCTCAAGCGAGAACAACTCCTTCAGGAACCCCGTCATGGCGCATTTCCTACCACACGGTAGCCTCCCCGTGCGATGACAGACGCCCAACTGTGCCCAAAACGGCACGCGCGCAGCCTGGAGGATGCCGTTACAAAATCGGGCGGGCGCCGATCAGGTTCAGCGCGTGCGCGGCGAGGCGGCAGCCGCTGGCCAGGGCCTCCATGGGCGGCTTCTTGTCCAGCCAGGCGGGCAGGAAGCCGGCCGTGAAGGCATCACCCGCTCCCGTTCCGTCGATCACCCGCTCAACCGGGGGAGCGGGCACCCGCACCGGGGGACGGCCGTTGGCGAAGAAGAGCGCGCCGTCCCCGCCCAGCTTGATGACCACCTGCGGGTACCAGGCGGTGAGCACCCGGGCGGCTGCCTCCGGGTCTTCCCGGCCGGTGAGGACCCTGGCCTGGGCGACGTTCACGAACAGCAGCAGCGCGTTGCCGGTCAGCTCGAAGAACGGCTCGGCCCCGACCCGCTCGAGCGGCGCGGCCGACGCCCCGTCGACCGAGGTCGACATGCCGACCCGGCCGGCGAAGTCGAGCGCGGCGAGCGCGGCCGCGCGGGACCCCTCGGACAGCAGCGTGTACCCGGACACGTGCAGGTGCGCCCCCGGTACGAACAGGTCGTGCGGCAGGTCATCGGGCGAGAGCGCGGCGTTGGCGCCCGGGTCGGACAGCATCGTCCGCTCGCCCTTGTGGGTGACCATGACCACGCAGGTGCCCGTGGGCCGCTCCGGGTCCATCACCAGCCGGGCGTCGACGCCGTAGCCCATCAGTTCCATGTCCCGGTTGCGTCCGGCGATGTCCGCGCCGCGGCGTCCGATGAAGGCCACGTCGGCACCGTCGGCCCCGAGCCAGGCGGCTACGTTGCCGCCGGAGCCGCCACCATGCGTGGTCACCTTAGCGGGCGTGTCGCTGCCGCGCGCGAGCGGCAGCGTCGCGTGGGCGACGGTGTCCGTCATCAAGTCGCCAATGACAACGATGCGGGCCATAATCGTCATCACCTCATCATCAAACCGGCGTCCGGCCGGGCGGTGCCTGAAGCTAAGCCGCCAGCCGCCTGCTTCGCTGCAGGAGGTTGGCGACATGAATCTGGACAGGGACTCCTACGGTATCGGCAACCTAATGCCGCTGGCCACCGCCTTATCGGGTAGTTATGTAGTTGTCGCCCGGGGGGACGACTCCCCGTACACCCCGCTGTCCTCGCGTGGCGATTTCCGTCACCTCAGCCGGGCAGGAATGACAGGCGCACCTGCCGGTCCGGATTGTCAACGTTCACGTCCACCAGTGCGATCGACTGCCAGGTGCCGAGCGCGAGCCGCCCGCCGATCACCGGCACCGTCGCGTACGGCGGGACCAGGGCCGGCATGACGTGGGACCGGCCGTGCCCGCGCGACCCGTGCGCGTGCTGCCAGCGGTCGTCGGCGGGCAGCAGCGCGGCGAGCGCGGTCAGCAGGTCGGGATCGCTCCCGGAGCCGAGCTCGATGATGGCGATGCCCGCCGTGGCGTGCGGGACGAACACGTGCAGCAGCCCGTCACCGCCCCTGGCGGCCGACCGGGCGAACTCCGCGCACTGCCCGGTGATGTCCGCCACTGCCTCACGTGTCCCGGTCCTGACCCGGATGATGTCGCTCTCCATAGCGGCCATGATCGCCTACCATCCGTATTCATGGCGGAAGTACCTGGCAGTACCGGGGCCAACCTGCGCCTCGCGCGCCAGGCGCGCGGGTTCTCGCAGCAGCAGCTCGCGTCCATGGCCGGGGTGAGCAGGCAGGCGGTGTCGGCGGTCGAGTCGGGGCATTCCGACCCGTCGCTGCGCGTGGCGCTCGCGCTCGCGCGGGCCCTCGGCTTGGGGGTGGAGGAACTGTTCGGCCCGGGGGAGCCGGCCGCTCCGGTGCTGGCGACCAGCATCGCTCCGCTCCGGCCCGGCACCGACCGGGTGGCGCTCGCCCCGGTCGGCGACCGGTTCGTCGCCTTGCCGCTGAGCGGCGACACCGGCGCCGGGCTCGGCTTCCTGCCAGCTGGCGGGCTCGTCAATCCCGCCAGCGCGCCCGTGCCTGCCGTGACCGCGCCGGGCGTCGCGACGGGCCCGGCCGGCGCCGGAACCGAGCTGATCGCGGTCCGCCCCATCGCGCCGCCGCGCCCGACCCTGGTGGTGGCGGGCTGCGACCCGGCGCTCCCGCTGCTGGCCACCCCGCTGTCCCTGCTCGACCCGCCGGTCGCCTTCGCCTGGTGGCCCTGCGGGTCCGGCGCCGCGCTCCAGCTGGCGGGCCAGGGCCTGGTGCACGCGGCCGGCATTCACGCGAGGGGCGGCGACGGTGACGGCCAGCGGGTCCCGGCGGGGGCCGCCCAGGTCGGATTCACCGCCTGGCGCGAGGGCCTGGTGCTGCGCCGCGAGCTGCGGTCAAGCGTCACCGGGCTCGGCGCGATCGCGCGGCACCGGCTGCGGATCGTCAACCGCGAGCCCGGGGCCGAAGCGCGCCGCCTGCTCGACGCCGAGCGGCAGCGGCTCGGCCTCGCGCCTGGCGACCTGGCCGGGTACGACACCCAGGCCGCGGGGCACCTCCAGGTCGCCTCCGCGGTGGCGGCCGGCCTCGCGGACGCCGGCGTGGCGAGTGAGCCCGCCGCCGCCGCCTACGGGCTGGCCTTCATCCCGCTCGCCGAGGAGCGCTTCAGCCTGGTCATCCCCGCGGAGCACACCGCCTCCCGCGAGGTCCAGGCGCTCCTCAAGGTGCTTTCCTCTCCGTGGCTGCTGGCCCAGCTGGCCAGCCTCCCCGGCTACGATGCGGCCACCTGCGGTGACCGCATCGCCTAGGAACGGCTAGGAGAAGTCACGGAAGGCGGGCCAGGCCGCCGTCCACGACGAGCGCGGGCCGGTCGCGACGTCGATCACCGCGCCCTGCTCGTCGTCGGCGACGTTCAGGCTGTTGTGGTACACCGTGACCTGCGTGACGTGCGCGAACTCGCGGTGCAGCAGGGCTGGGTCCACGTTGATGGCCACCACCACCGGGTCCGCTGCGGGCGGCGGACCCCGGAACCAGTAGCTGTTCGCCCCGCTGTACACCTGCGGGAGCCCGAAGGACGCGCCGTACCGGTCCACCGCGCCGGCCTCGCCGTAGTTGCCCGTGAGCAGGGTCGCCCGCTCCCGTTCCGCTGGCGGGAGAGCGCGCCACGCGGCGGCCAGCGCCGCGACCTCGGACGGCCAGCCGATCTCCTCGCCCAGGTCGTAGTTGACCGTCTGCACCGGCACCCGGGCGAGCGCGGCGGCGGGCAGTACCGGCAGCGCGATCAGCGATGAGACCGCGCCCGCCGCGAGGTAGGTGACCGCCCGGCGGCGCCACGGCAGGCCCTCGAGGGAGACCGCGCCCGCGGCGAAGCAGAACGTGTAGATGCCGCCGGGATAATACGCTTTGCCGCCGAGGATGAACTGGGTGACGATCACGAAGACCGCCGCGATGCCGATGACGCGCAGCAGCGGGTGGCGCAGCGCCCAGCGGATGCCGCGCAGCCACAGCGGGACGAGCAGGATCGACGTGTAGAGCACCTGGCCCGGCCAGTACTGCACCCGGTTCTGCCAGGCGTCCCCCTGGAGCGCGTGGAACACCGCCAGGTTCGGCCAGCCGTGCGCCGCCTGCCAGAGGAAGTCGGGCGCCGCGAGCACGACGAACGCCGCCGCGCCGCAGGCCAGGTACCTGCCGCGGAGCAGCGGCCGCGCCGCGGGCGTGCCCGCGAACCCGAGCAGCAGCCCGGCGACGAGGAACCCGATGTTCCACTTCGCGCTCATCCCGATGCCCGCGGCGGCGCCGATGGCCGGCCACCAGCGGGGGTCGCGGCTGGTAAGCAGCCTGGTGACGAGGTACAGGACGACCGCCCAGGCGACGAAGTCCAGGGGGGTCGTGGTGAGCTCGTGCATGGCGCCCAGGTACTCGGCGCAGCAGCCGGCCGCGATCCCGGCGAGCAGCTGGCCGCGGTCACCCGCCCCGAGGGCCCGCGCCATCGCCGCGGCGAGCAGCACGAGCGCGGCGAGCCCGAGCGCGGGCAGCGCCCGCAGGCCGGCGAGCGTGTTCCCGGTGGCCAGCGCGTCGAGGTGCGCGAGCAGCGGGGTGAGCGACGGCTGGTCCACGTAACCCGCCGCCGGGTGGGCCCCCGCCGCGAGGAAGTACAGCTCGTCGCGGACGTAACCGTAGCGGGCGCTGAACGCCATCTCGATGAGGAACGCGGCGACGGCCGCCAGCCACACTGCCTTGTTCTTGAGCACGGGGTTCTGGTTCACGTGCATGGCGGCCGTGATCTCTGGCCGCCTGGTCATGATTGGCTCCATGACCGCCATCGTCTCCGTCGGCCTCGTCGCCGCGCCTCGCCCGCGCGGATGAACCGCGGTATCCCGCTTGCGGATGATGGTTCCGCGGTGCGGCGCGGTCTTACGATCGGCTCATGAAGCGGACGGGATCCGGCGCGGCGCGCACTGCCGCGCCCGGTGAGGTGGCCGGGGAGACCGCGGCGCCGGACCTTGCCGTCCCCGCCGCGGTGCCCGCCGTCCGGGCCGCGGTCGCGGTGCCCGCCGCCGCGGTCGCGGCAGTCCTGGCCGGCGGCGCGCCGGGCGCTCCGGCCGTCGTCGCGTCACGGGCCGGTCGGCGGCCAGGCCGTCCAGCCGAGATGCTTGCCCGGGCCGCCGCCCGGTATGCGGCGCTGTCGCCGCGCCGCCGCGAGGTGGCGCAGGACGCCGCGCTCGCGCTGGTCCTCGCCGCGCTGAACCTGCTGTCGCTGCTGCCCTACCAGGCGCAGCTGCACCCGGCGTGGCTGGCCTTGCTGCTTGTCGGCGGGCAGTGCCTGCCGCTGGCCCTGCGCCGGGTCGCGCCCGTTCCCGCGCTGCTCGGCTGCGGGGTGGTGCGCAACCTGTACGACGCGCTCCAGTTCGGGTATGCCCCGCTGCCGCTCGCGCCGGCGATCGCGTTCGCCACGGTCGCCGACCGCAGCCGCCCGTGGCTCCGCTGGGGCACCGTCGCCTGCACCGGGGTCGGCATCGCCTGGTCCCAGACGCTGCCAGGGCACAACCAGCCGTACGACGCGATCGTGCAGGCGTTCATCTTCGGCGCGGCGTGGGCGGTGGGCACCCTGAGCCGGTACCGCCGGGTCGCACTGCGCGCGGCCGCCGAGCGCGCGGCCCGCGCGGAGGCGTCCATCGACGTCGCGGCGGCCAGTGCCGCGGCCGCCGAGCGGATCCGGATCGCCCGCGAGCTGCACGACGTCGTGGCGCACCACGTGAGCCTGATGGCGGTGCAGGCCGAGGCGGTGGGCGCGCTGCTCCCGGCGCGCCCGCAGGACGCCGCGGTATCCGCGGACCTGATCGGGTCGACGGCGCGCGCCGCGATGACCGAGCTGCGCCGGCTCCTCGGGGTCTTGAGGGTCACCAGCACCGAGGATCCAGAACGAGGGCGGCTGACCCCCGTCCCCTCCCTGTCCCGCCTGGGCGAGCTGGTCGACACGGTCCGCGACGCCGGCCTCGCGGTGACGTGCGAGGTGTCCGGCCCGGTGGCGGAGCTGCCGCCGGGCGTCGACCTGACGGCGTACCGCATCCTGCAGGAGGCGCTGACCAACGCACTGCGTCATGCCCCTGGTGCCGCCGCCTCGGTCCGGGTGGCCTGCGCGCCCAGGCAGGTCACCGTCGAGGTGAGCAACAGCGCCCCGCCGGCGACGGCGCCTGCACCTGCACCTGCGCCCGCGGCGCCCGCGGGGCGTTCCCGGGCCGCTGGGCCCGGATACGGCCTGGCGGGCATCGCCGAGCGCGTCGCGTCCTGCGGCGGCGCGCTGGTGCTCGGCCCGACGGCCGACGGCGGCTTCACCGTCACCGCCCGATTGCCGCTGAGGTGAACCACGACGGCCGGGCGGGCGGCCCGGGCACCGCGGAACCGTTGCGCGTGCTCGTCGCCGACGACCAGGAACTGGTCCGCGCCGGGTTCCGGCTGATCCTGGAGGCCGCGGGCCTGGCCGTGGTGGGCGAGGCGGCCGACGGCGCCGAGGCCGTCGCGATCGCGGCGGCTGAGCGCCCCGACGTGGTGCTGATGGACATCAGGATGCCGGTCATGGACGGCCTGGCGGCCACCCGGCAGCTCGCCGAGTCCGGCCCGCACGCGCCCAAGGTGGTGATCCTTACCACCTTCGACCTCGATGACTACGTTTACGAGGCGCTGCGCTCCGGCGCGAGCGGCTTCCTGCTCAAGGACGCGCCGCGCGCCGACCTGATCGCGGCCGTCCGGGTGGCCGCCGCCGGGGACGCGCTACTCGCGCCGTCGGTGACCAGGCGGCTGATCGAGGCGTTCGCCGCCCGCCCCGCCACCATGTCGCCCGCCCCGTCCCGGCTCGCCTCGCTGACCCCCCGCGAGCGCGACATCCTGCTGCTTGTGGCGCGGGGCCGGAGCAACACGGAGATCGCGAGCGCGCTCGTGGTCAGTGAGGCGACGGTCAAGACGCACGTGGCTCACCTGCTCGCCAAGCTCGGCCTGCGCGACCGGGTCCAGGCGGTCATCCTCGCCTACGAAACGGGCGCGGTCACCCCCGGCCGCCCCTAGCGCCGCCCGCGTCCGGCGCGGCCCAATGCAGCGATATTCACCGATTGCGTAGCCGAACGGCATCATGTTTTCGTAAGCACGCAAACAGAGGTCGGCCGGGCGGGTCAGCCCGATCAACGGCGCTTACCGGCGCACCGGACACAGGTGAGAGATGCCGGGCGGGCGGTGAGGCGTTCCGCGCCAATAGGGCCGCCGCATATGTCGCATATTTCATACGTGCCGGATGCGACTTTCCGCAATGCCGCGTCAATTGCCGTCAGGTGAGCACGGGCCGACGCGATCAGCGCCGCGACGTGCTGTCGCTCGAACGCGATGGTGGCGCCTTCCGGGTCGTGCTCATCGTCGCCGCCCGCCGAGCCCTCGCTCGCGCTGGTGACGATCGCGCCGAACTCCCGTTCCAGTCCGGCGATGCGGCCAAGTACCTGATCGCGATCGGTATTCAACCGCGACCTGGCGAATTCGGGGCCGTGGGCATGCATAGGCTACGATCATAACGACAACGCCCGTATTCCGGCTGCTCGCAGTCGGATCTGCCACAAGAGCCGGCCAGGTTGGCAGCTACGCAGGTGAAGGTTTAATGAGCCGCTCAGCCGCTAAGAATTCTCCCGTCTTCCCCGTCACGGTGACCCAGCTTCCCGTTACGCGCTGCGAGATCTGCCAGCGTACGGTCGCCTTCCGGCCAGGCGAGGCGAGCGCCGCACTCACCAAGCACTATGAGCTGCGGCACAAGGAAGCGCTCGGCACGCTGCCCGTGGGCACGCAGGGCGAGTAGCGCTACGAGTCATGACTCGCCGGTGCGAGCGCGGCCGGGGCCCGGCCGCGCTCGCACCGGCTGTATCCGGGCGCTAGTGACCGTAGACCGGGACGATGAGCCCGCGCGCGATGGTGTGGAAGCGCAGGTTGAACCCGGCGACCGCGGGCGTCACGTCGGAGTTGATGCCGAGCGACTCGACGTCGAGGGCGTGCACGGCGAACACGTAGCGGTGCGGCTCGTCGCCCGCCGGCGGGGCAGCGCCACCGAAGTCCTTGGTCCCGTAGTCGTTACGCACCTGGAACGCCCCGGCGGGCAGCCCGGCGCCGTCCGCCGTGCCCGCCCCGGCGGGGAGCGAGGTGACCGAAGCGGGGATGTCGACGACGAGCCAGTGCCAGAACCCGGATCCGGTAGGCGCGTCCGGGTCGTAGCAGGTGACCGCGAAGCCCTTGGCCTCAGCGGGGAACCCGGACCAGGACAACTCCGGGGAGACGTTCTCCCCGGACATGCCGAAGCTGTTATAGACGTGCCGGTTGCTCAGCATCTCGCCGTGGGCCACGTCCTGGCTGGTCACAGTGAACGCCGGGACCGGCGGCAGGAAGTCGTACGGAAGCGGTGCGCGGTCTGCCATTGAATACCTCCTCGTATCTCGTCCAACGCTATCGAGGCCGGCCCGCGCGGGTAATCCAGAGGCCGGGAAATGTCAGCATGGCGCAACCGTTCCGCTTTACCCTGATTGCCGGATCTTCCTAAGGTGGCGGGACAGTGAGGCGACGGCACGCGGGACGGCGGGTGCGGAGACCGGGGCGGACCTGGGCTGGCCGTCCTCGTCCGCGCGCCGTCCGGGCGAGGCGGCGCCTCACCCGGTCCGCCGGATCACGCCGGATGGCGGGGGGCCGGCTCGTGCTGGCCCTCGCCCTGCTCGTCCTGGTGATTCTCCCGCTCCCTGTCCTGGCGTCCGACGAGCCGTCGGCCCCGTCGCATGCCTGCCAGGGGGCCGGCTGCCACCCGCAGCCCGCGTGGCACGTCCCGCTACACGGCACCTGGGCCGCGGGGGCCAGCGCGGGCGAAACCGGGAGCGGGGGCACCGTGCCCGCCGTCGGCCAGGCCTACGTCGCGGCGGGCGGCGGGGTGGCGGTGCTCGGCGCCGGGCTGAGCCTGGCCGGCTACCGGCTGTCCAACGGCAAGCCGCTGTGGCAGGCGACGCTTGCCGCGCCGGCCGGCACCGCCATCATGTCGGTGCGCGCCTGGCCGGGCGTGATCACCGTCGGGCTGCTCGGGCCGGGCGGTAACTCACGCACCGAGGTCGTCATCGCCGCGGCAACGGGCACTGAGGTGCGGCACTACCCGGCTGCGGTATTCGGCGGGGCGGTCGCGGCTTCCGCCGCGACGACCGTCGTCATCGGCCCCGCCGCGGTGACCAGTTATGCCAACGCGACCGGGCGCGTCCGCTGGACGCACAGGATCTCCGGTGGCCAGTCCTGGCGGACCGACGGGCAGGCACTCTACCTGCCGCAGTCCCCCGGCGGGGGCTTGAGTTCCGCTCCGGTGACCGCGCTCAAGGTCATCAACCTGGTCACCGGCTCGGTGGGGACGCTCAAATCCGTGCTCGGCAAGCCGTTCTCCGGGACGCTGGCCATCACCGTCGGCGGCTCGGTCGTATTCGCCTCCCCTTCTGGCGTGACCGCGTACAGCGGGACGACCGGCGGCCTGCTGTGGACGATGCGCGGCGCGGTGCCTGAGGGAACCGACCCGGTCACCGGGCTGGTTTACCTCACGTCGAGGAGCGGGGTGCTGCTGGGGGTCGACCCGGTGGCCGGCATCGTGGTGACCTCGGTGCCGAGCGCGGTGGCCACCGGGTCAGCAGCCGTGTACGTGGTCAGGGACGGGACGGCGTTCGGCCTTACCGGCGGCACGAACGGTCAGGCATGGGGGTATGACCTGGCCGCGGGCCGGGTCACCTGGAACTCGGCGGCCCTGCCGTGGCCGCACTTCTACTCCGACCTGTCCGGGCTCGGCGGCAGCGCCGCCGACGGCGGCGACGTCCTCGTCACCGCGTGCCCGCACCTGGCCGTGGCCCCCGGAATCTGCGCCGACCCGGAGCTCGTGGCCTTCAGCCTGTGAGGGCTCGTGCCCGGACGTCTAGCGGGTGATGGCCGGCGAACCGGGTAGGTAAGCGGCATATGAGCGGAATCAAGCAGCGCTTGAGCGCGGCCGACGGGTTCCAGCAGCGCCACCCAGTGCTCGCCGTTCCCGTCGCGGTCTGGTCGAAGTTCAATGACGACCAGGCGGGAAACCTCGCCGCGCTGATTTCCTACTACGCCTTCGCCGCGCTGTTCCCGTTGCTGCTCGTCCTGGTCACGGTGCTGAACATCGTGCTCAAGAACGACCCGGGCCTGCAAAAGACCCTGCTCCAATCCGCGGTATCCCAGTACCCGGTGATCGGCCCGCAGATCAAGGCCAGCCTCGGCACCATCCCGGGCACGGGGCTGCCGCTTGTCATCGGCACCGTCCTGCTGCTGGCCGGCACCCGGGGCGTGGCGAGCGCGATGCAGAACGCGTTGTGCGAGGTCTGGGGCATCAAGCGGGAGGACCGCCCGGGGTTCCCCATGTCCCAGCTGTGGGCCCTCGCGCTCGTGCTCACCGTCGGTCTCGGATTCGTCGTGACGACGTTCTTCTCCGGCCTGGCCGGAGGCGTCGGGCACGTGATCAACGGGACGGTCGTCCATATCGCCACGGTGCTGATCTCCCTGGTCCTGAACGTCGGCGTCTTCTGGCTCAGCTTCCGGCTCGCCACCGCGCGGATGATCCCGTGGCGCAACCTGCGGACCGGCGCGGTCATCGCGGCCGCCTGCTGGACGATCCTGCAGCTGGTCGGCGGCTACGTGGTCGGCCACCAACTGCAACGGACGTCGGAACTCTACGGCACGTTCGGCATCGTGCTCGGCCTGCTCGCCTGGCTGTTCCTGCAGGCGGAGGTGACCCTGTACGCGGCGGAGGTGGACGTGGTGCTCACCCGCCGCCTCTGGCCCAGGTCAGTCATGCCCGCCGGGACACCTGAGCCCGCGGCGGCCGTCAGGCCCGCCGAGGAGACCCCGTCCGGTGCGCCCGCCCGGCCTGTCGAAGACACCCCGTCCGGTGCGCCCGCCCGGCCTGTCGAAGACACCCCGTCCGGTGCGCCGGCCGAGCCTGTCCAGGCCGCCGAGGCCGTGCCGCCCCCGTTTCAGTGCCCGCCCCCCCGGGCGGCCGCAGAACGCGGCGGGGATGATGGGAAGAGGACGGCCCGCTGGATTTCCCGGGCACGGCGGGCCGCCGGCAGACGCTAGGCATCAGGGAGGGTCGGCGGATGACTGATTCGGCGCACGTGGTGATCGTTGGGGCGGGCTTCGCCGGCCTGTCCGCCGTTGGCGCCCTGCGTAAGGCAGGCCTTAACGTCACCGTGATCGACAAGAACCTGTACAGCACGTTTCAGCCGCTGCTCTACCAGGTCGCGACCGGCGGGCTGAACCCGGGCGACGTCTCCTACCCCGTGGGCGGGTTCACCGGCAAGCGGCACGCGCGCTACATCCGGGGCAACCTCGCCGCGGTCGACCCGGCGGCGCGCGTGGTGCGGCTCGTCGGCGGCCGCGAGATCGGCTATGACTACCTGATCCTCGCCACGGGCGTGTCGGCGAACTACTTCGGCGTCAAGGGGGCCGCCGAGAACACCTTCGGCCTCTACACGCGGGCCGACGCGATCGTGCTCCGCGACCACATCATGAACGGCTTCGAGTGGCTGAGCGCGGACCCGGACGGCCAGCGGGAGTTCGCGGTCACCGTGGTCGGCGGCGGCGCCACCGGGGTGGAGCTCGCAGGCACCCTCGGCGAGCTGCGCAACGACGTGCTGCGCGCGACCTTCCCCGACGTGAACCCCGAGCGATTGCACATCCGGCTGGTGGAGACGGCGCCGGAGCTGCTGATGCCGTTCAATGCCAAGCTCCGCGCGTACACCAGGCGGCAGCTGGCCGACCGCGGCATTGACATCAAGGTGAACACGACCATTCGCGAGGTGACCGAGGACCAGGTGCTGCTCGCGGACGGGACACGGCACCGCAGCGACCTCACGGTGTGGACCGGCGGCGTGGCCGCGCCGGAGTCCGTCTCCGCCTGGGGCCTGCCCCAGGGCAAGGCAGGGCGCCTCCTCGTCGGGCCTGACCTGCGCGTGCAGGGCACCGACCGGATCTTCGCCGTTGGCGACATCGCGCTCGACCAGGACAACCCGTCGCCCCAGCTCGCGCAGCCCGCGCTGCAGGAGGGCAGGCACGCGGCCGCGCAGGTCCTTCACCTGCTGCGGGGCGAGCCGACCGCGCCGTTCCGCTACCACGACAAGGGCACCATGGCGACGATCGGCCGCCGGTCGGCGGTGGTGCAGCTGGCGCATGGCGCCCGGATCACCGGGACGCCCGCCTGGTTCGCCTGGCTTGGCCTGCACCTGTTCTACCTCCTCGGCAACAGGAACAGGATCGCCACCCTGATCAACCTGTCCTGGCGGTACATCGCCTGGGGGCACGGCGGCGGGGTGATCGTCGGCGACGAGCCGACCGAGTCACTGAACCCGGAGGTCAGCTCAAGCCCGGGCGCGCCGCCCGGTGCCCGGTCCGGGCCAGCCTGACCGGACCAGCCTGACCGGGCCGGAGCCGCCCGTCATTGGCTACTACTCGCCGTAGTACGAGTTAGGCCGGTGTAGTAGCCTCATCACGGTGGTGAATCCGACCTGCGAAGGAACCTCATGACGCGACCGGTAACGTGGCTGGCCGGCCTGGCCCTCGCGGCCCTGACGGTGGCCGGGTGCTCATCGGCCGCGTCGCCGGGATCGCCGTCCGGGATGTCCGCGCTCAGCTCGGCGAGTGCCGCGGCGGAGCAGAACCCCAACCTCGACCTGGGCAGCCCGCTCGGCGACAAGCCCGCGCCCGACATCAGTCTGGTCAACCAGTTCGGCCAGCCGATGTCGCTCAGCCAGTTCCGCGGCCGGGTGGTCCTGCTCGGCTTCGAGGACTCCGAGTGCACCACGGTCTGCCCGCTGACCACGCAGTCGATGGTGCTGGCGAAGGAACTGCTCGGCAAGGCGGGCACGTCGGTCCAGCTGCTCGGGGTGGACGCCAACCCGGACGCGACCAAGGTGTCCGACGTGCTTGACTACTCCCGCGTGCACGGCATGGTCAACCAGTGGGACTTCCTCACCGGGTCGGCCGCCCAGCTCAAGGCCGTATGGAAGGCCTACAACATCGCGGTCCAGATCGAGTCGGGTCAGATCGACCACACTCCGGCGCTGTACGTGATCGATCAGCAGGGCAGGGAGCAGAAGCTGTACCTGACCCAGATGGCCTACTCGAGCATCACGCAGTCCGCCCAGGTGCTGGCCGCGGAGATAGCCAGCCTGCTGCCCGGCCACCCCGGGCTGTCCAGCCTCGGGTCGCTCGCCGCCGTCCCCGGGCAGACCCCCTCGGACACGGTCACCCTCCCCGCCGCGGCCCCGGCGGCCGGCGGGACCGGATCGGCGCCGGCGGGCACAGTGACGCTCGGGCCAGGCAAGCCCCGCCTCGTGGTCTTCTTCGCCACCTGGCTGAGCGAGACTTCCGACCTGACCACCGAGCTGAACGGCCTCAACGCATACGTCAAGGACGCCGCGAGCAAGCACTTGCCCGCGCTCACCGCCGTTGACGAGGCCGTCACCGAGCCCTCGGGCACGGTGGTGAACTCTTACCTGCGCCAGCTCGGGCCGCTCTCCTACCCGGTCGCCCTCGACGAGACGGGCAGGCTCGCGGACGGCTACGGCGTCCAGGACCAGCCCTGGCTCGTCCTGGTCGACGCGGCAGGCAAGATCACCTGGCAGCACGACGGCTGGGTCTCCGTCGCCACCCTGGAACAGGCCGCCGCCGCGCACAGCTAAGGGCACCTCAGCCGCCGCCACGCTGGGCCGTCTGGCGGTCGGGGCGGGCAGGCTCCGGGTGGACGAGCTCCGGCCCGCAGCGGGCCGGAGCTTGCCGTCAATTCCCGCTTCCCAGGACGACTTTGTATCAATTCCCGCTTGGCCCTGCTTCTCATATCGGACATAACGGGCACAGGAATGACCGAAACCGATACGGAGTCTGGGAAAGCTGGCAGGAACTGATACAAAGTCAAGATCATCCAGGGGAGGTCGCGCGGACGTGAAGATCGTTCGTGGTTGCGGCCGATGGCGGGCATTCGTGAGGATCTTCACGGTCAGTGCAGTCGCCGACGCTGGCCCTGCCATGCGGGCCGCGTGGCTTAGCCGAGACCGCTCCGGTCGATGGTCGGCAGGCCGAAGGCGATCGCCGTTTCCCGTTCGGCCATGTCGAGGAGCAGGCCGGTCGCGTCCAGGGGCAACGCGGCCGGGCCGATCGCCCGGGCCGGCCTGAGCTGCGGGGCGCCTGGCCAGCCGGGCCCGCCGCCGTCGATCCGGTACAGGGTGACCGGATGACAGCCGGGTCGCGTCCAGGTCTTCCGCGTCACGAGCGGCTCGCCGGGCGCCGTGGGCAGCTCTTCGATGACCGGGCGGGCGAAGCTGCCGGTGACGGTGACCCCGCCGACCGCGATCCCGTTGGCGGCGCTCCAGTCCGCGAGGACCTGCTCGGCGCCCGCGACGACGTCCTCGCCGGGCAGTTCCCCGTGCTTGGCCGCGCGCCGCCGCGTGGTCATTCCGGAGATCCCGCGCCGGGTGAGCGGGCCGCCCTGGTATGGCGCTGTCTTGTCACCGGTGCCCATGATGAGGATCATGCTGGCCCGCAGCTGCGGTACGGGCACCAGCCGGCGGCTGTACTCCAGGGTCGTGCCCGCGACGAGGAACAGGCCGGTCACCGGCAAGAGGCCATGTCGCGCGACGTGCTCGGCGTACCTGGCGCCCTGCGAGATCCCGGTGAGGAAGACTGGCCAGGACCGGGCCGCGCCGATCGCCTCCAGGTAGGCGGCGAGCTCGGCGAGAAACCGCGCGTCGTCCAGGCCCGGCTGGCGAGACGGCGACCGGGCCGGATGCCATGCGCCCTTCCAGCCGTCGGGGAACACGGTGGTGATGCCGGCCGCGGGCCCCCGCCTGGCGAGCCCGGTGAACCGGGCCATGGCGTGCCCGTCCATGCCTGACCCGTGCAGCGCGATCAGCAATGGCGGGGTCGACTGCCCGTGCCGCCGTGGGGAGCGGGCAAGCCAGTAAGACCGCCGTACCCCCGCCACCTCGATCTCTCCCCGCTCAAGCTCGCTGCCGCCGCGTGCTCCCATGGCAGAAGCGTAGATTCACCCGGCCAGCTACGAGAGGCTTGCCCGATTTCTCCCCCGGGCCACCGCTGCGCGGTTCCGCGCGACCGTCGGCCAGGGCCATGCCGCGCAACGACGCCAAGCGGGCCGCTGCGACCAGGTACGAGCACGACAGGCGCCTGCCTTGACTTCATGATACTTCTGTATTAGAACTAATAATAGTTCTGTAGAAGATGTAAATGAGGAAGAACGTACGGTGACTTCGCCGAGCAGCGACGTGGCTGGCGTCCGGCTGCGCCCGCCTTGCGCCGTGCCGGCCGTCGCCCGCGCCGGGGTCTCCGGGGCGCTGCCAACCTGCGGTGACGGCGCGGCGGTGCACGCATGGTGACGCTGCTGCGCGAGCCGGGGCGGCCCGCTGCGATCCGCGAGCACCCGCTCGCCCCGTGGTTCGCGGTCGCCGCGGTGTGCTTCGGCGCGTTCATGGGCCAGCTCGACGCGAGCATCGTCACGGTGGCCTTCCCCGCGCTGCAACGCCAGTTCGGCACCGGGCTCGCCGCCGTGCAGTGGGTGTCGCTCGGCTACCTGCTCGCGCTCACCGCGCTCCTCGTTCCGGCCGGCCGCTGGTCGGACCGGGTCGGCCGCAAGCTCATGTACCTGTACGGGTTCGTCATCTTCGGCTGTGCCTCCGCCGGATGCGGGCTCGCGCCCTCGCTCGCCGTGCTGATCGGGCTGCGCGTGGTCCAGGCGGCGGGCGCGGCGCTGCTCCAGGCGAACAGCGTGGCGCTTGTGGTCACCAGCGTGCCCGCGCGGACCCGCCGGGCGGCGCTCGGCGTGCAGGCGGCGGCGCAGGCGGTCGGCCTGGCGTCCGGCCCGGTGACCGGCGGCCTGCTAGTGGCGGCCGCGGGCTGGCGCTGGGTGTTCTTCCTCAACGTCCCGGTTGGGCTGCTCGCGGTGGTGGCTGGCGTCTGCCTGCTGCCGCGGACCCGTGGACGAGCGGGCCATCCCGCCGCGGACGCACACGACCCCGCCGCGGACGCACCCGACCATCAGCCGCCAGCGGGCCAGCGGCCATCCGGGCAGCGAGGCACCGACCCGGGCGGTACGTTCCTGCTCGGCGTGGCGACCGTCGCCGGGATGCTCGCCGTCTCCGCGCTGTCCGGGCTCGGCGCGCCCGGCTGGCAGGCGGCGGGACTCGCCGTGCTCGCCGTGCTCGCCGCGGTCATGCTGCTGCGGCACGAGCGCCGCACCGCGGCGCCGCTGCTCGACCTGCGCGCCTTGACGGCTGCGGGCACAGGTCCCGCGCTGCTTGGCGCGCTCTGCGCCTACCTGGTGCTGTTTGGCCCGCTTGTGCTGTTCCCGCAGGTCGTCTCCGCTAAGGGCGGCAGCGCCGCGGCGGCCGGCCTGCTGCTCACCGCGCTCCCGGCCGGGTTCGGCCTCGCCGCCGTGGCGGCCGACCGGCTGCTCCCGGCCGGCTGGCCGAACCGGCGGCGCTGCCTGCTCGGCGGCGCGATCGCGGCCGGGTCAGCGGCGGCCCTGGCGGTACCCGGGCCAGATGCGGTATCAGTGGTGCTGCTCGGCATTCTCGGGGCGGGCCTTGGCATCTACACTCCGGCGAACAACGCCGACATCATGGCCGCGGTCCCAGCCCGGGACGCGGCGGCGGCAGGCGGGATGGTGAACATGACCCGGGGGACAGGGACCGCGCTCGGCGTGACCGTCGTGGCGCTCGGGCTGCACGCCGGCGCGCTGCTGCGGTCGCCGAACGCCGGCCTCACCCTGTCCATGGCCGCGCTCGCCGCCGTCGCCCTCGCCGGGGTGTGGGCGGCCCAGCTGGGCCCCCGCGCGTCGCAGGCCAGCCCCGGCGGCCCGCAGGCCAGCCCCGGCGGCCCGCGGTGACCGTCAGGGGTGCCCGGGACGAGGCGGGCGGGCCGCAGCCGGAGGATGGGCTGGCCGAGGGGATCGCCCGGCTGCGCCGCGCGCTGCGCCGCGGCGCGCGGGCCGCCGACCCGGCCAACACCCTCGCCGTG
>Ga0265332_10000617_pt1 | contig 23170 bp, 22 predicted proteins | sample 41926metaG_FD_202084 | JGI IMG/M metagenome (GOLD analysis project Ga0265332, IMG submission 202084) | Rhizosphere microbial communities from Carex aquatilis grown in University of Washington, Seatle, WA, United States - 4-19-26 metaG | ecosystem: Host-associated > Plants > Roots > Rhizosphere...
ACGCGAGCATGCGATCGAGCCAGCTGACCGTGCTGGCGCCCGCCGCGGCGGCGGCGACGGGCTCCGCGCGCACCGGCGCGGGTTGCGACGGCGTGATGCCCTTGACCACGGCTTCCTGGCGCGGCTCCTTCGCCTCTTCCTTCATCTGCTTCGCGGGATCGAGCTGCTCGGGCTGCACGACCATGTCGAACGACGGCGGCAGCGGCTCGCTCTGATTGAGGTCGTCGTGGCGCAGGCGCTCGACCGTGTAGTTCGGCGTCTCGAGATGGCGGTTTGGCACGAGCAGCACGTTGACCTTGAACCGGGTCTCGACCGAGAGCACCTCGTTGCGCTTTTCGTTGAGGAGATACGTGGCCACGTCGATCGGCACCTGCGCGACGATCTGCGCGGTGTTCTCCTTCATGGCCTCCTCCTGCAGGATGCGCAGGATGTGCAGCGCCGACGATTCGGTGCCGCGGATGTGGCCGATGCCGTGGCAGCGCGGGCAGGCGATGTATGCCGATTCCGCGAGCGCCGGGCGCAGACGCTGGCGCGACAGCTCCATGAGGCCGAAGCGCGAGATCTTGCCGAGCTGCACGCGCGCACGGTCGTACTTGAGCGCGTCCTTGACCCGCGCTTCGACTTCGCGCTGATTCTTGGTGCTCTCCATGTCGATGAAGTCGATCACGATGAGCCCGCCCAGGTCGCGCAGGCGAAGCTGGCGCGCGATCTCGTCGGCGGCTTCCATGTTCGTGTTGAACGCGGTCGTCTCGATGTCGCCGCCGCGCGTCGCGCGCGCCGAGTTGACGTCGACCGAGACTAGAGCCTCGGTGTGGTCGATCACGATCGCGCCGCCCGAGGGCAGCGGCACCTGCCGCGCATAGGCGGTCTCGATCTGGTGCTCGATCTGGAAGCGGGAGAAGAGCGGAACGTCGTCCTTGTAGAGCTTCACGCGGTTGACGTTGCCCGGCATCACGTGGCTCATGAACTGCTGGGCCTGCTCGTAGATCGCCTCGGTGTCGATCAGGATTTCGCCGATGTCCGGATGGAAATAGTCGCGGATCGCGCGGATGACGAGGCTCGATTCCTGGTAGATCAGGAACGCGCCTGACTGGAGCTTCGAGGCGTCCTCGATTGCGTGCCAGAGCTGGAGCAGGTAGTTGAGGTCCCACTGCAGCTCTTCGGTGGTGCGCCCGATGCCGGCGGTGCGGGCGATGACGCTCATTCCGGCGGGCACCTCGAGCTCGTTGATCGCGTCGCGCAGCTCGTTGCGCTCCTCGCCCTCGATGCGGCGCGAAACGCCGCCGCCGCGCGGATTGTTCGGCATCAGGACGAGATAGCGTCCCGCGAGCGAAATGTAGGTGGTGAGGGCGGCGCCCTTGTTGCCGCGCTCGTCCTTGTCGACCTGGACGATCAGCTCCATGCCTTCGCGGAGCTGGTCCTGGATCCGTCCGCCGCCGTCGCCGTCGTCGCCGCGCGCACCCTTCACGTACTGGCGCGCGATCTCCTTGACCGGCAGGAAGCCGTGGCGCTCGGCGCCGTAGTCGACGAAGCAGGCCTCGAGGCTCGGTTCGACGCGGGTGATGACCGCCTTGTAGATGTTGCTCTTGCGTTGTTCCTTGCTTGCGGACTCGATGTCGAGGTCGACCAGCTTCTGGCCATCGACGATCGCCACCCGGAGTTCCTCCGCCTGGGTGGCGTTGAACAGCATGCGTTTCATGAATTCTTCCCGGCGCGGGTCCGGCCGGGCGTGCGGTGGGGCGAAACGGGCGCCGCGCGACTCGCGCGGCGTGACGCTATCGTGCGGCGGGCGAGGGCGAAGACCGCTGCGCCGGCAGCGGTAGCTGCGGGCGGACGAGGACGTGATGGACGCGAGGTCGGGTCATCAGGATTTCGGTTCCGGCAGTGCCGGAACGGTGTCTTCTCGTTATGCGGTATTCGGTGTCGCGTTGAAGCGATCGAGCCTTCGGTCCCTGCGTCGCGACGTCTGTCGCCGATGCGGAACCGAACGCGGAATTCTTCGCCAGGTGCGCCGCGCAATGCGCCGCTTCGAACCGGCCGCAAGCCGGGTGCGGAGACTGCGCTCTTCCATTACCATCGCTACTTTTCCGGGGCGCAACGCCCGGACGGTGAAGCGAAAAAACCGGCGGCCGATCGATTCTGGATGCCACGGCCGGCTGATGCCCCGACCATCGGGGCCCCCGCAAGGCGCGAAATCACCGGCGCCGCAACTGCGGCGGGGATGTTTCCTGGCGCATCGAAATAATCATCCGCGCGCCTCGGCCAATGCGTGTTGCAGTCCATAATTATAGACAAATGAAGGATTTGCGCAAGGATTCCGTGAATTGGCTCGACCTCGGGGACGAGGTGGAAGGCCAGCGGATCGACAATTACCTGCTGAAGATCCTCAAGGGCGTCCCGAAAAGCCACGTCTACCGCATCCTGCGAAGCGGCGAGGTGAGGCTGAACGGGGGCCGTGTCGGACCGGATGCTCGCCTCAAGGCCGGCGACCGGATGCGCGTGCCGCCGGTGCGTGCCGCCGCTCCGGCACAGGGTTCTCCGCGCGCGCCGTCGGCCGCTGCCGTCGCTACGCCGCCGATCCTCTACGAGGACGACGCGCTGATCGCGTTCGACAAGCCTTCCGGACTCGCGGTCCACGGCGGCAGCGGCATCCAGTTCGGCGCGATCGAGCGGCTGCGCCACGCCCGCCCGAACGCGAAATTTCTCGAGCTCGTGCACCGGCTCGATCGCGACACGTCAGGGGTTCTCCTCGTCGCGAAAAAGCGGTCGGCGCTGACCTCGCTGCACGCGCAGCTGCGCGACGGCGAGGTCGACAAGCGTTATTTCGTGCTGGTGCGGGGCAAATGGCGCGACGAGATGCGGCGCGTCGAGCTCTCGCTCGAGCGCTTCGTGACCGGCGAGGGCGAGCGGCGCGTGCGCGTCGACCGCGAGGGGCGCGTCGCGCAGACCGTGTTCCGGCGCATCGAGACCTGGCCACGGCACGACCCGCCGGTGGCGCTCCTCGAAGCAGAGCTGATGACGGGCCGCACGCACCAGATCCGCGTGCACCTCACGCACATCGGCTTTCCGCTTGCGGGCGACGACAAGTACGGCGACTTCGCCTGGAACAAGCTGCTCGCGAAGCAGGGACTGAAGCGGATGTTCCTGCACGCGCACAGAATCGTCTTCGCGCACCCCGACGACGGGCGCGAGATCATCATCACCTCGCCGCTGCCGGCGGATCTCGCCGGATTCGTCGCGACGCTGGGCGCCGCAGGGTCTGCAGCCGATGCCGCCTGACGCCGTGCCGCGCCGGTTTCGCCTCATCGTGTTCGACTGGGACGGAACGCTCGTCGATTCGACGTCGATCATCGCGCGGGCGTTGCAGGCGGCGTGCCGCGACGTCGGCGAGCCGATGCCGGAGGACGCGCGCGCGACCTACGTGATCGGCCTCGGGTTGGCCGATGCGCTCGCGCACGTGGCGCCCGCCTTGCCGCGCGAGCGTCACGCGGAGCTGGCAGATTGCTATCGCAGTCACTATCTTGGCGCCGAGGGGAACATTCCGCTCTTCGGCGGCGCCGCCGACCTTCTTGCGGAACTCGCCGCGGCAGGCTTCATGCTCGCAGTAGCGACCGGAAAACCCGCAAGGGCCTCGATCGCGCGCTGGCGCAGCACGGCGTCGGCCACCTGTTTGCCGCGACGCGATGCTCGGACGAGGACGCGCCGAAGCCGGATCCGGCGATGCTGCTCCATCTCATGCGGCGACTCGGCGTGACGCCTGACGAGACGCTGATCGTCGGCGACACGACGCACGATCTCGAGCTCGCCGCACGCGCAGGCGCAAATGCCGTTGCGGTCGCCTATGGCGCGCACGCGGCGGACGAATTCGCGGACTTCGCGCCACTTGCGACCGTGCATTCGCTGCCCGAGCTCGCGCGCTGGCTGCGGGCCAATGCGTGACGCAGCGAAATGCACGCCGCGCGGGTCAGGGCGCCGCAGCGATGATGCCGGCGGCGACGCCGCGCGCGATCGCCTGCTGCCGGTTGGCGACGCCGAGCTTCAGATAGACGTTGTTGCAGTGGAACTGCACGGTGCGTGCGGTCACGTTGAGCTCGCGCCCGATCGCGGCACTGGTGAGTCCGGCCGCGGCCATCTGCAGGCACTGCCGCTCTCGGGGGGATAGCTCGTCCCGCAGCGAGTCCGGGTCCGTTTCCCGCGCGACGGCCGGCGCCATGAAGACGTCGTGGAAACGCGTCGCGAGCAGCATGTATTCGCCGATCCCGTTGGCGATGCGCGTTTGCCGCTCGCGTCCGACCGGACTCACCGCGGAGTTCAAGGTGACGACGATGCGGGCACGCCCGGCGTCGCGGAACGACAGCGAAACGCCGCTCCTGATGCCGAACCTTGCGGCGTCGTCGAGGAAGCGCGACAGGTGCGTGCGGCCGCGCAGCGTGGCGCTGTCCCACACAAAAGGCGTCGCCTGATCGAAGGTGTGCACCACACGTGGGTCCACCTCGACGTAGGACCGCCGGTCATAGAGATCGAGCCACGCACGCGAATGGGTCGCCCAGCACCAGCAGCGCGCGGCCCGGGCGGACCGGGTGGCGGGGAGTCGCTCGTACATGAAATGATCGAAGCCGTGGCCTCGCATCAAATCCTGCATCGCGGAAACAAGCGGGCGTCCCGACGATGCGGCGGCGAGAAGCGGCAGGATGGGACGGTCGAAGGGCGACGCGGCGACGCGCGGCGGCCGCGCGGGCTGCACGAATGCGAGCATTGGTTTCCTCCCCCAGAAACGCGTGTGCCCCCAGCGTGTGGCCACTCGTCATGCTCGTGGGTCGGTGCTCTTCGGCCCGATCGCGCGGCAGACGTTTGTTACTCGTAAGCGAAACGTAAGGTATGCTACAACTGTCCGTCAATACCGCTCGTCGGCGCAGCCACCACACCTCACGCCGCCTCGGTTTCCGCATGGCTCGGCGCTCACTGCGGCCCGGGCTTTGGCAAACCCTGCACCCGGTCGCCGGCACGCACGCCGCGCTCGCTGAACCATCCCTTGCGCATTTCGAGCGCGTACTGCGCGGGCCCGCGTGACCAGTGCGTCGCGTCGTCCTGCGGCGCCATGTCCTCGATGTTGAGGATCACGCCGTTCGCATCGAGGTAGGCGATCGACAGCGGGATGTAGGTGTTGCGCATCCAGAACCCGAGCGGCTCGGGCGCGGGAAACACGAAGATCATGCCGTGATCGGGTGCGAGGCTGAAGCGATGCATCAGGCCTATTTCCCGCTGCCCCGGTGTGCTGGCGACTTCGGCCTGCAACTTGACCGTGCCGATGCCGAGGGGAGTGAGGGGCAGCGATTGCGCGCGCTCGATCGCCGCGCCCTGCGTTCCGGACACCGGCGCGCTGGCGCTGGGCGGCGTTGCCTTGGGCGCCGCGGCGGGTTGGGCGGCGGCTGCGCCTGCAACGGCGGCAAGAATCAGAGCGAGTACTGCGATGATGTGAAATGGCTTCACGGTGTCCAGTCCTTGAGTTGATAGTGCGTGCGGCGCTGGTAGATCAGCCAGAGTGCAAAGCTCGCCGCGGTGAAGCCCAGCATGCCGAGCGCCAGCGATTTCAGCGATTGCGCGAGCGCCGGCGAGATTGTGCCGGCATTGACGGCGGATAGCATGAATGCAACGAAGCCCTGCAGCGACGACGCCATTCCGCGCATCGTGGGAAAAAGGTCGAGCAGCAGCAGGGTCACCGTCGGCATCAACACGCTCGTTCCCATGGTGAAGACGAAGATCGGCGCAACGTTCCACGGTACACCGGCAGGGGCGAGCCAGCAGACGGCGAGGTTGATCGCGACGCCGCCGAACATCAGCGCGTAGCCAAGGCGGATCGTCCGCTGCGGCGAGCGCAGTCCCGCGAGGCGTCCCGACAGCCACGCGCCGATCATGATGCCGGTGATCATCGGGATGAAGAGCCAGGCGAACCCGAGCGTGGTGAGGCCGAGAAGATCGAGCAGGAACACCGGCGCGCTGGCGATGTAGATGAAGAACGCCGCGAAATTGAGCGCGGGGATGAACGCAAGGAGCAGGAAGTCGACGCGCGACAGCACCGTGCGATAGCTGTGCCACAGCGCGCGCGGGCGCATCGGCATCCGCAGTTCGCGCGGCAGCGTTTCCGGCAGGCGCCGCGCCGCCCACACGAGCAGCAGCAGGACGACGACGAAAAGCACCCAGAAGATGGAACGCCAGCCGAGCAGGGTCAGCAGAACGCCGCCCAGCACCGGCGCGATCGCCGGAGCGAGACCAAACACGAGCGTCATCTGCGACATGAGGCGCTGCGCTTCGGCGCCTTGAAAGCGGTCGCGGATGATCGCACGACCGATCACCAGCCCGGTGCCCGCAGAGATGCCCTGCAGCGCGCGAAAGAGCCACAGAGACGCGATGTTCCCGGCAATTGCGCAGCCGAGCGTCGCGATCGCGTAGACGACGAGTCCGGCGAGGACGACCGGCCGGCGACCCAGCGCGTCGGAAAGCGCGCCGTGCCAGAGCATCATCCCGGCGAACGCGAAGAGGTAGGCCGAAAGCGTCTGCTGGACCGCGATCGGCGTCGCGTCGAATTCCTGCGCGATCGCGGGAAATGCGGGCAGGTAGGTGTCGACCGAGAATGGCCCCAGCATCGACAGCGAGGCGAGCAGCGCGGCGAACGCCCACGAGCGGCGCGATGCCGTCACCGCGGCGGGCCGTCGCCGCGCGTCGTTGCGGGCGCGAGCGGCACCATTCCTGCCGCGGCGGCACTTGCGCCTCCGGTGAGCGCGGCGTCGACGGCGGCGCGGTCGAGCGTCGGTGCGAAGCGATGGATGAAGTCGTAGACGAACCCGCGCAGGAAGACGCCGCGGCGCAGCGCGATCCGCGTCGTCGAGGGCGCGAAGAGATGCGCGGCATCCAGCATCTCGAAGCCGGTGTCGCGCGCCGGGTCCCACGCCATTCGCGCGATGATGCCGACGCCCATGCCCATCTCCACGTAGGTCTTGATGACGTCCGAGTCGAGTGCCGTCAGCACGACGTTCGGGACGAGCCCTTCGGCCTCGAACGCCGCATTGATCTGCGACCGGCCGGTGAAGGAGAAATCATAGGTGACGATCGGATAACGGGCGAGCGCTTCGAGGCTCAGCGGCCGGACCTTCGCGAGAGGATGGCCGGTCGGCACCAGCACGCAGCGGTTCCATTGATAGCACGGCAGCGTGACGAGCTCGGGAAAGCCGCCGAGCGCTTCGGTCGCGATGCCGACGTCGGCGTCGCCGTTGGCGGTATGCTCGGCCACCTGGATCGGATTGCCCTGGTGCAGCTCGAGCTTGACCTTCGGGTAGCGCGCGGCGAAATCGCGCAGCACCGGCGGCAGCACGTAACGGGCCTGCGTGTGCGTCGTCGCGATCGCGAGCGTGCCTTCGTCCTCGCTGCGGTATTCGGCGCCGACGCGCTTGAGGTTGCCGATCTCCTTCAGCGTGCGCCGTGCCGACGCAATGATGGCGTCGCCTGCGGGCGTGAGCGACGCGAGACGCTTGCCCTGGCGCACGAAGACGCGGACGCCGAGCTCGTCCTCGAGCTGCCGCACCTGCTTGCTGATGCCGGGCTGGGATGTGTGCAATGCAAGCGCCGCGTCGGAAACGTTGAGGCCGTGATCGACGATCGCGCACAGATAGCGAAGCTGCTGGAGATTCACGATGTACTCGCCCGTGGCATTAGGCACCACATATAACTCTCAGTTAGAATATTGGTCAATTATATAGCCGGAAGGTTGCAAATGATTTCTCCGGCCCGCCAGACCGACCATGGCCCAGCTTTTTCAAGTCCATCCCGTCAATCCGCAGCCACGCCTGATCCGGCAGGCGGCGGCCATTCTTCGCGAGGGGGGCGTCATCGCCTACCCGACGGACTCGGGGTACGCCCTCGGCTGCAAGATCGGCGATGCGGAGGCCGCACGGCGGATCCTCCACATTCGCGGCGTCGGCGAAGATCACCTGCTGACGCTGATGCTGAACGACCTTTCGGAAGTCGGCCGCTTCGCGCGGCTCGACAATTGGCAGTTCCGGATCGTGCGGCGCGGCACGCCCGGGGGCTTCACCTTCGTGCTGCCCGCGACCCGGGAAGTTCCGCGGCGCCTGCAACATCCTCGCCGCAGCACCGTCGGGCTGCGGGTCTCGGAGCATCCCGTCGTACGGGAGCTTCTGACGGAACTGAACGAGCCCCTGCTGTCGTCGACGCTGATCCTGCCGGGTGCGACCGATCCGCTGCACGATGCGCAGTCGATCCGCGCCGCGCTGGAACGTGACGTCGACCTCGTCATCGATGCGGGCGCGTGTCCGGGCCAGCCGACGACCGTCGTAGACCTGGGGACGGAACCGGGGCGAATCCTGCGTTTCGGCGCGGGCGATCCGGCGCGGCTCGGGGTCGACATCGTTGCGGACGCCTGACGAGGCTCGCCCCGCGATTCGGGCGGGTGCGGGCGGGAACGGCGCAAGTCGGGTAAAATGCGGGCAAAATGAATCTGATCGAGACCATCGCCCTGTATGCGGTGCCGGTGGTCCTTGCGATCACGTTGCACGAGGCCGCGCACGGCTACGTCGCCCGGATGTTCGGGGATCAGACCGCCTGGATGCTGGGCCGCGTGACGCTGAATCCGCTGAAGCACGTCGACCCGATCGGGACGGTCGCGCTGCCGGGGCTCCTGCTGCTGATGGGCTCGCCCATCCTGTTCGGCTGGGCGAAGCCCGTGCCGGTCAATTTCCGCAATCTGCGGAATCCGAAGCGCGACATGCTTTGGGTCGCAGCGGCCGGTCCGGCGGCGAACCTGGCGATGGCGCTCGCGTGGGCGGTGCTGATGCGGCTGGCGGCGCCGGGCGATCTGATCGAGAGCGCTTCCATCGAGAAAATGGCATTTGGCGGGCTGCAATTCAATCTGATGCTGATGGCGTTCAACCTGATTCCCATACCCCCGCTCGACGGCGGGCGCGTCGTGGCGAGCCTCCTGCCGGATCGCGCCGCGTACTCGTATGCGCGCCTGGAGCCGTACGGCCTCTTCATCATCATGGGTCTGCTGCTGCTCGATCCGTACGTCGGCATCGTCAGCGCGTTCATGCGGCCGGTGGTGCAGGGCGCCGTCGGGCTGATCGCTGCGATGGTCGGGCTCTAACCTGCCGCCTACCCGTCAAGATGTTCGCCGACCGAGTCCTTTCCGGAATGCGCCCGACCGGGCGCATGCACATCGGCCATTACCATGGCGCGCTCAGGAACTGGGTGAAGCTGCAGGAGGAGCACGAATGCCTCTTCTTCGCCGCCGACTGGCACGCGCTGACGACGCACTTCGACACGTCCGAATCGATCGCCGACAGCGTCTGGGAGATGTTCGTCGACTGGCTGGCCGCAGGGATCAACCCGACGCGGGCGACGCTGTTCATCCAGTCGCGCGTGCCGGAGCACGCCGAGCTCGCGCTGCTGCTCGGCATGATCACGCCGGTCGGCTGGCTCGAGCGCGTGCCGACCTACAAGGACCAGCAGCAGAAGCTGGGCGACCGGGACCTATCGAATTTCGGCTTCCTCGGCTATCCGGTTATGCAGGGCGCCGACATTCTTATCTATCGCGCCAACATGGTGCCGGTCGGCGAGGACCAGGTTTCGCACGTCGAGCTGGTGCGCGAGATCGCGCGCCGGTTCAACCACATTTACGGCCGCGAGCCCGGCTTCGAGGACAAGGCCAAGGCCGCGATCAAGAAGCTCGGCAGCAAGAAGGCGCGCAGCTACAACGAGCTCCGCACGGCGTTCCAGGAGCGCGGCGACGAGGAGTCGCTGCACGCGGCGCGCGAGATGCTGAACGAGACACAGAACCTGTCGCTCGGCGACCGCGAGCGGCTGTTCGGCTATCTCGAAGGGTCGCGCCGGGTCATCCTGCCCGAGCCGGAGCCGCTCCTGACCGCGACGCCGCGCGTGCCGGGGCTCGACGGCCAGAAGATGTCGAAGTCCTACGGCAATGCGATCCTGATGCGCGAGGATCCCGCCGAGGTCACGAAGAAGATCCGCACGATGCAGACCGATCCGGCGCGCGTGCGCCGCGCGGACAGGGGCGACCCGAACCGCTGCCCGGTGTGGCCGCTGCACGAGATCTATTCCGACAAGACGGTGCGCGACTGGGTCGTCAAGGGGTGCACGACGGCGGGCATCGGCTGCCTCGAATGCAAGCAGCCCGTGATCGACGCCATCATCCGCGAGCAGGAGCCGATCCGCGAGCGCGCGCAGCGCTATCTCGACGATCCGCAGCTCGTGCGCAACATCGTCGCCGACGGATGCGAGCGGGCGCGCAAGCTCGCCGAGGAAACGATGAAGGACGTCCGCGCCGCAATGGGGCTGGATTACACATGAGCTCGCGGGGCGAAGCCCAGGCCCGAAGGGCGCGTCCGCGAGCGATTGTGCACGGCCGACGCGCGGAATTCGAAGTGGCACAGTTCACCCAAAGAGGCCGAACGTGATCACTCCGCGCGATCGAGGGGAATTTCGTTGAGCATCGACGTCGCCGATCTCGCCGCGCAGGCGGGTGCGCCCGTCGCGCGCATCCACGGCGAGCCGCTGCTCGAAATGCCGAGCGACCTCTACATCCCGCCGGAGGCGCTCGAGATCTTCCTCGAGGCGTTCGAGGGGCCGCTCGACCTGCTGCTCTATCTGATCCGCAAGCAGAACATCAACGTGCTCGAGATCCCGATGGCGGAGCTCACGCGACAGTATCTCGGCTACGTCGAGATGATGCGCCGCTCGCAGCTCGAGCTCGCCGCCGAATATTTGCTGATGGCGGCGGTGCTGATCGAGATAAAATCGCGGCTGCTGCTGCCCAAGCCGCCGGGAATTGCCGGGGACGAGGCCGAGGATCCGCGTGCCGAGCTCGTGCGCCGGCTGCAGGAGTACGAGCGGATGAAGCAGGCGGCACGCGAAATCGATGCGCTGCCGCTCGCCGACCGCGACTTCGCGACCGTGCGCGTGTGGTTCGAGCGGGTCGCGGTGGCGCGGCTGCCCGACGTGTCGCCGGAGGACCTGCGCACTGCGTGGGCCGGTCTCGTGGCGCGGGCGCGGGCGAACCGGCATCATCTCGTCACGCGCGAGCAGCTGTCGGTGCGTGCGGAAATGAGCCGGTTGCTGAAGGCGCTGGCGCCGGCGCGCTTTGCCGAGTTCACGTCGCTCTTCGTGGCGCGCGTCGACGTGCCGCATCTCATCGTCACGTTCCTCGCGCTGCTCGAGCTTGCGCGCGAGCAGATGGTGTCCGTGACGCAGGCCGAGCCGTACGCCCCGATCTACGTGAAGCTGACCGGCAGCCCGCGATTCGCGCTCGAGGCGTGATTCGCCGGGCGGCAACGAAACCAACGAACTGAAGAATCGCGATGGACGATCTCCGGCAGATTAAAGGCATTCTCGAAGCGGCGCTGCTGACGGCCGGCGAGCCGGTCGCGCTGCCGCAGCTTTCGCGCCTTTTCGATCCGCCGCTCGAGGCCGATCTCATCCGCAAGCTGCTGGACGAGTTGCGTGCCGACTGGTCGCATAAGACCGTCGAGCTGACGCAGGTCGCATCCGGATGGCGCTTCCAGGGCAAGCCGTCGATCCAGCCGTTCCTCGACCGGCTCTCCCCCGAAAAGCCGCCGCGCTACTCGCGCGCGGTGATGGAAACCCTGGCGATCATCGCCTATCAGCAACCCGTGACGCGCGGCGACATCGAGTCGATCCGCGGCGTCGCCGTGTCCACCAGCGTGATCACCGCGCTGATGGACCGCCAATGGGTCGAAGTGGTCGGCCACAAGGAGACGCCGGGACGCCCGGCGCTCTATGCGACCACCAAGGCCTTTCTCGACGATCTCGGCCTGCGCTCGTTATCCGAGCTTCCTCCGCTGGCCGAGCTCGACGCTTCCCACCTGCTGGAGATACCCGATGCACCCACCAAAGCCGCCGAAGCGCAGCTCGCGCTCGCGAGCCCGATCCTGGCACCGCCCCCCGACGGGCCCGGTGCAGCAGCCGAGCCTGGCGCTGCAGCAGATCACGGAGAGCCTGACGCCGCCGCGCCACCGCTCCTCCACTGACACCGTATTCACCGAGCCGCAGCGCCTGCACAAGATCCTGGCGTCGTGCGGCTTCGGATCGCGCCGCGCGATGGAGGAGCTGATCCTCGCGGGGCGAATCACCGTCAATCGCGAGCCCGCCGACGTCGGCCAGAAGGTCGGCCCCGGCGACGAGGTGCGCATCAACGGCGAGCTCGTGAAGGTCCGCTTCTCCGAGCCGCGGCCGCGCATCCTGATGTACCACAAGCCCGCGGGCGAGATCGTCACGCGCGACGATCCCGAGGGCCGGCCTACGGTCTTCGAGCAGCTGCCCAACATCGGCAACGGCAAGTGGATCGCGATCGGGCGCCTCGACTTCAACACCGAGGGCCTGCTGCTGTTCACCAATTCCGGCGAGCTCGCGAACAAGATGATGCACCCGCGCTACGAAGTCGAGCGCGAGTATGCGGTCCGCGTCGTCGGCACGCTGACCGACGAGCAGCAGAAGGCGCTCGTGACGGGCATCGAGCTCGAGGATGGTCCGGCCAAGGTCGAGGCGCTCGAGGACCGCGGCGGCGAGGGCACCAATCACTGGTACCACATCGTGCTGAAGGAAGGCCGAAACCGCGAGGTGCGGCGCCTGATCGAGGCGCTGGGGCTCGGCGTCAGCCGGCTGATCCGCACGCGCTACGGAATGATCGCGATGCCGCCACGCGTCAAGCGCGGGCAGATGCAGGAACTCACGCCAGAGGAAGTCGGTGCGGTGCTGACGGCCGCCGGCATGCGCAGCACGGGACCGGCGCCGCAGCAGAAGCCGGCCCAGGGCGGGAAGCCGCAGGGGCGCCATCAGGGTCAGGGGCAGAAGCCGCGCGGTCCGCGGCCGCAGGGACAGGGCGGACGACAGGGGCCGCATGGCCCGCAGGGCCCTAGGCCGCCGCGCGGCGACGAGCAGCCGTTCCACGCGGCCGAAGTCGTTGACGAGTTACTGGAAGATGAAAACGCCATCCAGCCGGGGAACAGCGTGCATGGCAATCCGACGCACGGCAATCGTCCGGTGTCGACGATCTTCGGGCAAAAGGGCACGGGCGGCTCGCGCTTTCGCGATCGCGCGCGCGGCCCGGGGGGCGGCAGTGGCGGTGGCAATGCGTTTCGCGGCCAGGGCGGCAGCGGTGCCTATCGCGGTCAGGGCGCCGGCGCGCAACGACCGCCGCGCAACGGTGGCAAGGGACCCCGTCCGGGCTCGCCGCAGGGCAGCGGATCACCGTACGTGATGACGACGCTGACGATTCCCGGTGCCGTGCCCGCGGGCCTGCCGGGAACGGAAGCCGGCAAGCCGCGCGGCCCGAAGGGGGCGCAGGGGCCGCATCACCCGAAGGGCGGAGGCCAGGGCGGACCGGGCGTCGGTCCCAATCAGGGCCAGGGCCAGGGCAAGAACCGCAATCGCGGGCGACGCAATCGCGGCGGTCCGGATGCGAACCGCAACGCGGCGCCCGCGGCACCCGGCGCACCCGCCGCAGGCGGCGACTTCCCCGACGACAACATCGGCAACAAGTAGCGCCGGCGCGCGGCGCGTTCCGCGTCGCGGTCAGTCGAGGAAGAGGTCCGGCAGCAGCGGCGTGCCGGGCTTCACCGCATAACGCGCAAAATCGGTCACGCCCGCTTCGGCGAGGACGTCCTCGTCGATGAAGCATTGTCCCGTCGTCGAGCGCGCGTCGCGCGTCAGCACCGCGTGCGCGGCGTCCGCGACGATCTCCGGCCTGCGCATCCGCGCGGTCTCTTCCATCGCGCCCGGAATCATTGCAATCGCCGCCGTTGCGATCACCGAGCGTGGCCACAGCGCGTTGACGGCGACGCCGTCGGCGCGGAACTCCTCGGCCATTCCGATCGCGCACATCGTCATCCCGTATTTCGCGATCGTGTACGCGACGTGGTCGCGGAACCACTTCGGATCGAGGTTGAGCGGCGGCGAAAGCATCAGGATGTGCGGATTGCGCCCGGTAGCCGCCGCGGCGCGCAGATGCGGCAGGCACGCCTGCGAGCAGAGGAATGTGCCCCGCACGTCGACGCCGAACATGAGGTCGAAGCGCTTCATCGGCGTCGTCAGCGTGCCGGTGAGGCTGATCGCGCTCGCATTGTTGACAAGCACGTCGATGCCGCCAAAGGTCTTCACCGCTGCGTCGACGGCGGCCGCCACCGACGCCTCGTCGCGGATGTCGCAGACGACCGGCAGCGCCCGCGCGCCGGCCGCCTCGACAGCCTCGGCCGCGCTGTAGATCGTGCCGGGGAGTTTCGGATGCGGCGTCGCGGTCTTGGCGGCGATCACGACGTTGGCGCCGTCGGCGGCAACGCGCGTGGCAATCGCGAGGCCGATTCCGCGCGAAGCGCCGGAGATGAAAACGGTCTTGCCTTGCAGCGTGGGCATCGAATTTTCCGTGAACGTGGTGCGTCAGAGCGGGCGATGCATGACGAGAACATCGGTCGGCCCGTGCAGCGCATGCCGGAACGCCGCCGGAATGCGGCCGACGACCGCAAAGCCGTGGCGCTGCCAGAGGCGAATGGCGCCGGCGTTGCTCGCGACGACGAAGTTGAATTGCATCGCCGCGAAACCGGCATTGCGCGCCGTCGCGAGCGAATGCGCGCACATTGTGCTCGCGATGCCGCGTCCGCGAAATTCCGGGTCCGTCATGTAGCCGCAGTTGGCGACATGGTCGCCGAGGCCCGGCTGATTGGGCTTCAGCGAGTACGTTCCGACGATCCGTCCATCGTCCTCGGCAACGAAGGGCATGGCCGGAGGATCGAGCCACCAGCGCCGCGCCTGCTCCGGCGAAGTGCCCGGGGGATAGGCATAGGTGTCACCGGAGGCGACGATGCGCCGGATCAGGTCCAGCAACGCGGGAAAGTCCGCCGCGACGGCGGCGCGGATGGAGAGCACGGCGATGCCGTGTCAGGGGCCGCCGAATCGTGGCGGCCGCTTTTCGACGAATGCGCGGATGCCTTCGACGAAGTCGTCTTCCGTCGTGCAGTCGCTGAAGCTTTCGGCTTCGGCATCGAGCTGACGCGAGAGCGTGTTGCCGAGGGATTCGTTGACGAGCCGTTTGGCGTTCGCGGTCGCGCGCCTTGGGCCGGCGACGAGCGTTGCGACGAGTGCCGCCGTGGCCGCATCGAGTTCCGTGGCCGCAACAACGCGGTTGACGAGGCCGAGGGAGAGCGCCTGCTGCGCGTCGAAGCGCTCGCCCAGCAGCATGATCTCCATCGCCTTCTTCACGCCGACGATGCGCGGCAGCGTGTAGGAGCCGCCGCCGTCCGGCGTGAGGCCGATGTGGCGATAGGCCGAAGTGAAGAACGCGGTGTCGGCCGCGACGACGAGGTCGCAGGCGTTCATCAGCGAGAGTCCGAACCCCGCGACCGCGCCGTGGACACTGGCGACGACGGGATGCGGCATTCGCTGCAGGTTCTCGATGGCGGCGTGCAGCCGCCCGATGATCGCGACGAAGCGCGCCTTGCGCTCGGCCGGGGGCAGCGGCAGCATTTCGGCGAACGTGTGCAGATCGCCGCCCGCCATGAAGTGCCTGCCGGCGCCCTTGACGACGACGCAGCGGAGCGACGCATCGGCGGCGAGGGCGGCCGTGTGCGCGACCAGCGCCTCCATCATCGTGAAATCGAGCGTGTTGAGGGACTCGGGACGATTGAGCGTCAGCGTTGCCACGGGACCGGTGCGTTCGAGCAGGACGGATTCGGGCATCGCAGGACGAAAGGACTGGGACGGATAGGGATCGGCGGCGCCGGGCGGAGCGAGGCGAACGCCGTAGCGGAAAGTCTAGCACGCGACTCGAGTGGGTCCGCCGCGCGTGCTATTCTCGAAACGGGCTCGACGCAGCGAGCTCGTCCTGCATGTGCGCGATTTCGACCTGCTCGCGGCGGCAGAAGTCCGCGATGGCGGCGGCGAAGGCCGGGTCGGCGATCGCATGCGCCGAATACGTCGTGACGGGAAGAAGCCCGCGCGCCAGCTTGTGCGGTCCCTGCGCGCCGCCTTCGAAGATCGCGATGCGCCTTTCGATGCAGAATTCGATCGCCTGGTAGTAGCACGCCTCGAAGTGGAGTCCCGGCAGGTATTCCTGCGTGCCCCAGTAGCGGCCCCACAGCGAGTTCGCGTCGTGGACGTCGAGCGCGGCGCACAGCGGCGTGCCATCCTGGTATCCGAGGACGAGCAGCAGGTTGTCGGGCATCGTTGCGCCGATGCGCAGGAAGAATTCGAGCGACAGGTACGGCGTCGAGTGATGCGCGCGATAGGTACCTTCGTAGCAGCGGTAAAAGAATTCCCAGTCTTCGCGCGTGATCCCGCGTCCGGTCCTGCGCACGAATTCCACGCCGGTTCCGGCGAGCTTGCGCCGCTCCTGCTGCACCTTCTTGCGCTTGTCGTGATTGAACGTCGCAAGGAAGTCGGCGAAATCGCGGTAGCCGGGATTGGACCAGCGAAACTGGACGCCCTGCCGCAGCGTCATGCCGGCCTGCCCGCAGCGCTCGGCGTCGGCCGCGTCGGGAAACAGGATGTGCAGCGACGAAAAGGGAGGAGGCGCGCCTGCCTTGCCCGGGCGAAGCCGTGCGAGAGCGCGCGCGAGCAGCGCGGTGCGCGCGGCGTCGTCGTGCGCGAACAGGCGGACACCCGGCGTCGGTGTGAAGGGAATCGCGCAGACGAGCTTCGGATAGTAACGATGGCCGTGCCGGCGGAAGGCATCCGCCCATGCCCAGTCGAACACGTATTCGCCGTACGAGTGCGCCTTGGCGTAGAGCGGCATGGCGCCGGCGAGCCGGATGCCGCGCCACGCGGTGGCGAAGCGCGGCTGCCAGCCGGTGACCGCGGAGGCGCAGCCGGTCGCGTGAAGCGCCGTGAGAAATGCGTGCGAAGCGAACGGCTGCCCGGCGGTGAGCCCGTCCCAGTCCGCCGGGGCGATGGCCTCGATCGGGACGTCGTCGCGAACGGTGACGGGATCGATTTCTGAGGTAGGGATTCGCTGCGGCACGGTGGTGGAGTCTAGCTGCATTTTCATCGGTCGCGGCGGAGCAGCCGAGCGCGTCCCCGGATCGCGGCGCCCCTCGGCGCGCATGATAAAATTCCTCGCATGCAGATCGCCGTCGCGCAGCTGAACCAGGTCATCGGCGACCTCGGCGGTAATGCCGCGGCGATCCTCGACGCGACGCGCGCGGCGGCCCGTGAGGGCGCGCATCTCGTCGTCACGCCGGAGCTTTCGCTCTGCGGTTATCCGCCGGAAGACCTGCTGCTGCGAAGTGCGTTCATCGAAGTCTCGCGGCGCGAATTGACCGCGCTTGCCGGTGCGATCGGCGACACCGCCGTGATCGTCGGATTCCCGGAACGCGCGGAAGGACGCACGTTCAACGCGGCGGCGGTGCTGCGGGACGGCAGGGTCGTCGCCACCTATCGCAAGCAATGCCTGCCGAACTACACGGTGTTCGACGAGGAGCGGTATTTCACGCCCGGCACGGACCCTTGCGTCGTGACGATCGACGGTGTCGCGTGCGGCCTCGTCGTCTGCGAGGACATCTGGTTTCCCGGACCCGCGCAGGCAGCCCGCGCCGCGGGGGCTGCGCTCGTCATCGTGCCCAACGGCTCGCCGTACCACACGCAGCAGCAGGCGGCCCGGGTGCATCAGGTATCGTCCCGTGCGCGGGAGACCGGACTGCCGATCGTCTACGTCAACCGGGTCGGCGGCCAGGACGAGCTCGTGTTCGACGGCGCGTCGTTCGCGGTCGACGCGAAAGGCACCATCGTCCAGCAGTTCCCTGCGTGGCACGAGACGCTCGGCATCGTCGAATTCCGCGACGGCGCCGTGAAGCCGGTGCGCGGTTCGCTCGATCCGTGCCTGGAATCGCACGTCTATGCGGCGCTCGTGATGGGCGTGCGCGACTATGTCGGCAAGAACCGTTTTCCCGGCGTTCTGCTCGGATTATCGGGAGGCGTGGACTCGGCGCTGACGCTCGCGATCGCCGTCGATGCGCTGGGGCGCGACCGTGTCCGCGCGGTCATGCTGCCGTCGCAGTACACACGCGACATCAGTCTCGAGGACGCGCGCGAGATGGCTGGCGCGCTCGGCGTGCGCTACGACGAATTTCCGATCGGGCCGATGGTCGACGCATTCGGCGCGACGCTCGCCGTCGAGTTTCGCGGCGTGGCGCCCGACGCGACCGAGGAGAACATCCAGGCGCGCGTTCGCGGCACGCTGCTGATGGCATTGTCGAACAAGTACGGGTCGATCGTCCTCACCACCGGCAACAAGTCGGAGATGGCGGTCGGCTACGCGACGCTGTACGGCGACATGGCGGGCGGCTTCGCGGTGCTGAAGGACATCAGCAAGACGCTGGTCTACCGGCTGTGCGCGTACCGCAACAGTCTCGGCCGGGTGATCCCGGAGCGCATCATCACCCGCGCGCCGTCGGCCGAGCTTCGTCCCGATCAGCTGGACCAGGATTCACTGCCGCCCTATGCGGCGCTCGACGCGATCCTCGGAGCCTACGTCGAACACAATCGCAGCCCCGCCGAAATCATTGCGGCGGGCGCCGCGCCCGAAGAGGTCCGCAAGGTCGTCCGTCTGATCAAGCTCTCCGAGTACAAACGCCGCCAGTCCGCGGTCGGCATCAGGATCACGCCGCGCGGCTTCGGCAAGGACTGGCGCTACCCGATCACCTCGGCGTGGGCCGACTGGAACGACGCCCCCGATCCGCTGGAGCCGCCGCGCCCGATGGTGTAATGTAAGGCTTCGCCGGCGTACCGGCCGCAGTGCATCTTCCGACGAGTGCCGTTCCCATGAAGAAAATCGAAGCGATCATCAAGCCGTTCAAGCTCGACGAAGTGCGCGAGGCGCTGTCGGAGATCGGCGTCAGCGGGCTCACGGTCGCCGAAGTCAAGGGCTTCGGCCGGCAGAAGGGGCACACGGAGCTCTATCGCGGCGCCGAGTACGTCGTCGACTTCCTGCCCAAGATCAAGGTCGAGCTGATCATCGCCGACAGCCTCGTCGACCGCGCGATCGACGCCATCGTCAAGGCGGCACGCACCGGCAAGATCGGCGACGGCAAGATCTTCGTCACCGCGGTCGAGCAGGTCGTGCGCATCCGCACCGGCGAAAGCGGCGAAGCCGCCGTCTGACGGCCGCACGTTTCATCCTTCATCGGGGCACATCCATGTCGTTTGCCAGCGAGTTTCGCGAATTCGCGATCAAGGGCAATGCCGTCGACCTCGCCGTCGGCGTGATCATCGGCGGGGCCTTCGGCAAGATCGTCGACTCGATCGTCAAGGATCTCGTGATGCCGGTGATCGGAAAGGTCATCGGCAATGTCGATTTCTCCAACCTGTTCGTGCCGCTGGGAGCACCGCCCCCCGGTTATGCGGGGCCGATGACGTACGAGGCGCTGACCAAGGCGGGTGTCCCGGTCTTCGCGTACGGCAACTTCATCACCGTCGCGATCAACTTCCTGATCCTCGCGTTCGTCATCTTCCTGATGGTGCGCGCGATCAACCGGCTGAAGCGCGACGAGCCCAAGGCGCCGCCGCCGGTGCCCGAAGACGTCATCCTGCTGCGGGAGATCCGCGACGCGCTGAAGAAATAGCGGGTCTGCACTCGCGCCAGCCGGGTTTCCGGCGCGCGCCGACCGCGATCGTTTGTTGCGGCAGGTCAAAGGAATGGCCGCCGCTTGCCGTTGACCGGTCCTGCCCGGTTTGCCAGAATCGTCCGAATGCGCCCGCGCGCGAAGAACGCTCGCGCGGCGTCGTAGAACTGCGGCCGTGGCATGTGCCCGGAGCCGCCTGTCGGACCCTCGCGCTGCGAGGCATTGGAGGAGAGTCGATGAAACCCCGTCACACGTTGTCCGCGCTTGCCGCCGCCGCCGTTACGGCTGCCGGACTTGCCGCCCCCGCATTCGCCGACATCAACGTCGGCGTCACGCTCTCGGCCACCGGTCCGGCCGCCTCGCTCGGCATCCCCGAGAAGAACACGTTCGAGATCCTGCCGACGACGATCGCCGGCGAGAAGATCAACTGGATCATCCTGGACGACGCGTCGGACACGACCAAGGCGGTCACCAACACGCGCAAGCTGATCACCGAGGACAAGGTCGACCTCGTCATCGGCTCCACGATCACGCCGAACTCGCTCGCCATGGTCGACATCGTCTCCGAGGCCGAGGTGCCGATGATCTCGATGGCCGCCTCCGCGCGCATCGTCGATCCGGCGAATCCGAAGACGAAATGGGTGTTCAAGACCCCACAGAGCGATGCGCTGATGGCCGACGCAATTGCCGTCAGCATGAAGGCCAACGGCGTGAAGACGATCGGCTACATCGGGTTCAGCGACGCGTACGGCGACGGCTGGCTCGCCGAGATGAAGCGCTCGGCGCAGACCGCCGGCATCAAGGTCATCGCCGAGGAAAAGTACAACCGCAACGACACGTCGGTGACCGGGCAGGTGCTGAAGCTCGTCGCGGCCAATCCGGACGCGATCCTGATCGGCGCCGCGGGCACGCCGGGTGCTACGCCGCAGAAGGAGCTCGTCGCGCGCGGGTACAAGGGCAGGATCTACCAGACGCACGGCGTCGCGAACCCGGATTTCCTGCGCGTCGTCGGCAAGGACGGCAACGGCACGCTGCTTCCGATCGGACCGATGCTGGTGTACGAGCAGCTGCCCGACTCGAATCCGCTCAAGAAGTCCGGCGCCGAATACATCACCAAGTACGAGGCGAAATATGGCAAGGACTCGCGCTCGACCTTCGGCGGCCACGCGTGGGACGCGTACGTGCTGTTCGCCAATGCGCTGCCGTCCGCGCTGAAGAAGGGCAAGCCCGGCACCAAGGAATTCCGCCTGGCGCTGCGCGATGCGCTCGAGGCCGAGAAGGAAGTCGTCGGTTCGCACGGCGTCTTCACGATGTCCCCGCAGGATCACAACGGGCTCGACAATCGCGCCCGGACGATGATCAGGATCGACAATGGCAAGTGGGTGCTCGTGAAATAGGACGCGAATGAAGGCGGGGGGCGTCATCCGACGCTGCCCGCCGGTCTCGCATCCCCGTCGCGGCCGTCGCAATCCGGATGGATTTCTCGATCGCCGCACTGCTGGCGCAGGACGGCATCACCAACGGCGCCATTTACGCGCTGCTCGCGCTGGCGCTGGTCCTCGTATTCACCGTCACCCGCGTCATCCTCATCCCGTCCGGCGAATTCGTCGTCTACGGGACGCTGACGCTCGCCGGATTCCAGCTGGGAAAGCCGCCGCCGACGATCGGCCTCGTCGTCGCGATGGCCGTGATCGCGGGCATCATGGAGGCGTTCACCTGCGCGCGCCGCGGCGAAGCAGCGCGCATTCCGCGCCAACTCGCGCTGTGGACCGGCGTGCCGATAGCGATCGCCGCGCTGGCCGCGGCGCTGGCATCGGACACGCTGCCGTTCCCGGCGCAGATCGTGTTGACGCTGGCACTCGTCACCGTGCTCGGGCCGCTTCTGTACCGGATCGTCTATCAGCCCGTCGCCGAGGCGACCGTGCTCGTGCTGCTCATCGTGTCGGTCGCCGTGCACTTCGTGCTGACGGGGCTCGGTCTTGCGTTCTTCGGCGCCGAAGGCTCGCGGACGCCGGCGTTCTCGTCGGCGTCGCTGCAGGTGGGCGACGTCAACATCAGCGTGCAGAGCCTGCTCGTCGTCGGCACCAGCATCGGACTCATTGCCGTGCTCGCATTGTTCTTCGGCCGCACGCTCTACGGAAAGGCACTTCGCGCGACCGCGCTGAACCGGGTCGGCGCGCGCCTCTCCGGCATCTCACCCAATCTCGCGGGCGCGCTGACCTTCACGCTGGCGGCGCTCCTGTGCGCGTTTTCCGGCGTGCTGATCGGGCCGATCACGACCGTGTACTACGAATCGGGGTTCCTGGTGAGCCTCAAGGGCTTCGTCGGCGCGATCATCGGCGGCCTCGTCAGCTACCCGCTGGCCGCGGCAGGCGCGCTCCTCGTCGGGCTTCTCGAGTCCTATGCATCGTTCTTCGCGAGCGGCTTCAAGGAGGTCATCGTCTTCACGCTGATCATCCCGGTGCTGCTGTGGCGCAGCTTCTCCAGCCGCGATCACAGCGAAGACGACGAATGAACGCGACAGAGTTTGCGACATGAGCGCGAAACGCAAGCTCCCTTTTGGCGCGGCCGGATACATCGCCTTCGTCGCCGTGCTGATCTGGGTGCCGCTGCAGGCGCCGCCGTTCTGGGTGACGCTCGGCAACTACATCGGCCTCTACAGCATCGTCGCACTTGGCCTTGTGCTCCTGACCGGCGTCGCCGGCCAGACCTCCTTCGGCCAGGCGGCCTTCGTCGGCATCGGCGCGTACACGACGGCGATCCTCTGCACGCAGTACGCGCTGTCGCCGTGGCTCAACCTCGTCGTGGGAATCGCGCTCACGATCCTGCTGGCGCTGCTGCTCGGCTTCATCACGCTGCGGATGAAGGGCCATTACCTGCCGCTCGCGACGATCGCATGGGGCATCAGCCTCTATTTCCTGTTCGGCAATCTGGAGTTCCTCGGCGGGCACACGGGCATCACCGGCATCCCGGTGCTCGCGATCGCCGGCGTCGAGCTGCGCGACGAGCGCTACTTCTACTTCCTGATCTGGGGCATCGCGCTCGCCGCGCTGTGGGCGACCGACAACCTGCTCGACTCGCGGCCGGGCCGCGCGATCCGCGCGCTCCGCGGCCGCCTCGAGATGGCCGAGGCGTTCGGCGTCGACAGCGCGCGCCTCAAGATCGTGGTGTTCGTCTATGCCGCGGTGCTCGCCAGCGTGTCCGGCTGGCTTTATGCGCACCTGCAGCGTTTCGTGAACCCGACGCCGTTCGGCCCCAATCCGGGCATCGAGTATCTCTTCATGGCGGTCGTCGGCGGCGCCGGCAGCGTCTGGGGCGCCGTGATCGGCGCTTCGCTCGTCACGCTGGTGAAGGAAGTGCTGCAGGACGTGCTGCCGTCGATCCTCGGCCGGACCGGCAACTTCGAGATCGTCGTGTTCGGCATCCTGATGGTGATCCTGCTGCAGTTCGCGCGCGAAGGCGTCTGGCCGCTCATTGCCCGCGTGCTGCCGCAGCGCACGCCTCCGCCGATTCCC
>Ga0265332_10000620_pt1 | contig 23136 bp, 19 predicted proteins | sample 41926metaG_FD_202084 | JGI IMG/M metagenome (GOLD analysis project Ga0265332, IMG submission 202084) | Rhizosphere microbial communities from Carex aquatilis grown in University of Washington, Seatle, WA, United States - 4-19-26 metaG | ecosystem: Host-associated > Plants > Roots > Rhizosphere...
CTACTTTTGCGCTGCATCGTTCTGTTCCTCCCTGCTCGTCGTCGAACTTCGCGAGAGATCAACGATGACACGGGTTTCAGAACGATGCGCTTCTTTCAACTCTCCCTAACTGGGGTTTCCGGGTTTATCATCCCCCTTTTTGCGCATGAACCGCAGTGCCAGGCAGACGGTTGGCTTGTTTGAAGGCGGTGCCGGGCTCGTGATGTCGTTCAGTTTCGGCAGTCGGTTGGCCGGAAACGCCGCACACCCGGTGCAACTGGCGAGCACGAAGCACACCCCTACACTCACCACACCGCTGAACACCAACTGTCTCATCGGCCTCTCCTTTCCGCTGGTCGGTATGCAATGACCGCACTGCGGTTCGTCCCTGCTACGTCGGCCGCACGTTCGGTGTCAAACGTGCTCCGCCTCATCGGCTCCCTCAAGCTCGGGCGCGTCCGTGCCGGATGCGCCGCTCGTCCAGGTACCAACACTTGACACCCGACGCGCGCAAGTATCTGATAACAAAGCGAGGTTGCCTGCCCCCTGCGCCATCCCCAGCGACTGCGCAGGGGTTTCCATCCGACGTCACAGCCCGAGCCGTCGATGTCCCACTGACTGCGGCGGGTCCCGACCGACACCGGGCACGCCAGAAGATCGCCGCGGTGCTGTTCGTAGCACCGCCACGCCAGGGCGAGCGCACACACGCAGTCGTCATGGAGTCCATCGGGTGCGGCGTACTGCACCCCCGTGTGGGTGTAGGTATAGCCGAAGGACTCGAGCTCGTGGACGATCGCGCCGTCCGGATAGCGGATGTGCCGCTGCTGAATGGCGACGGCCAGCCCTTCCATGAGTTGCTGCTTGCTCGGGCTCGTGAATTTGAACCCCGCGTAGGCCCCCCTCGCCCTTCTTCTGCAGCGCCTCGAGCACCGGATCGCCCACCCCCGTCGAGTCCACAACCGCTATCCCTCTGCCGACCAGCGCGTGCAGCCGGGTGATCGTGCGCCCCGCACGTGCCCTGCCCGACGCCGCGCGAGTGCTACATGTACCAGGGTCAATTGATCTGCTGCCTCCTCTCTCCGTATTGATCTGCTGCACCATCTCTCCGCGGTTGTCGTACAGGGCCAGGCGGGTCTTCTGCTCAGCCGTGAGGCCGGTGCGCCGCACGGCGATCAGGCGTTGCCGGCCAGGCCACAGCGCATCGAAGTGGTGCCGCCAGGTACGGGAAGTTGAAGATCATCTGGAAGGCCTCGGCCCACGGGTTGTAGGGTGCAGTTTGCGAACCGGCACCCCAACCCGTGGCGAGGAGGTGTACAGATGGACGCAGTCTACAGTGGGATCGATCTGCATTCCACCAACAGCGTAGTGGCAGTGATCGGCAGCACGGGCCAGCTGCTGTATCGGGTCCCACTGGGGCGCCGTTTTGTCCGGATAGGCTTTCAGGTGTCCACTTTCGGTACCTGCGGGCGAGCGTCCACCGTGCGGATCCGGAGATGGTCCGCGGCCGTGGTCCTCGGGGCCACCGCCGCCCCCGCGCGTTGGTCTCAGGGCACGGTGATGCTCAGGTTATCGAACTGGTTCGCCGACCAGCCGGACGTCGGCGCGACTGGGCTGCTTGCATCTCCGAATCCGATTCCCGCGAGACCCGTGCCATGAGCGCTGTCCCCGACACTACCGAGGGTCACGCCGTCGAGTTTGCCGGTCAGCGTTGAGCCCTGCAAGGTGAAAGCAGCGGTGTGCCAAGTGTTGGGCTCGATCGCCGGGCTGGTTCCCTGTCCGAGGGCCTGAACAGACGAGTTGGTCGAGCGGGTGATACTCCAGGTCCCGGCGGAATTGATCTGGAACTGGTAGCCGGTGTGATACGTGAGAAACGTGTAAGCCTGATTTCCGTAGCGTCCGAAGAGGGTCACGTCGCCTGCCTGGTCGAGTAGGAAGTCCACGGTCACGGTGTAGTCGGAGAGGCTTGCGTCGCCAATCACCGTGAAGGGCTGCGAATTGCGCGCCAGCCACGGGTTCGGCCACTGAGGAGCCATTTGCTGGACGCAGAGGCCTTCGCGGCCTCCCGCGCAGGGCTCGACCGCGAAGGCGCCGTGCTGGTTGGCCAGGTGGCGTCCTTCCCTCCCAATCGTGTCGTGCTCGAAGTCGTTCGAATAGGGTAGGGGAAAGGGCGTCTGGGTGGGGATGGTGGTGTGCATCTTGCCGCCGCCGCTCATCGTGGTCAGCGTGTAGAGGTGATGCGGGGCGAGGGTCAGGCGTACCACGCCGCCCTCCGGCCGCGCGGTGCAGGTGTTCACGAACCAGTCCCCCTCGTCGGGAGACTGCATGTCCGTCGTCCAGACGTGGAGTGGTGCAGAAGCCAGCTGCGGCGCGAAGGTAAGGGCTACGGTCTGGTCCACCGCCGCCTCGCTGGTCTCGACGACCACGGTGTAGGTGCTGAGGTCGGGCGCGGCCAGCGTCACATAGGTCCCATCCTGGTAGCTCGAGGTGAAGTAACCGCTCCCGTTGTCCAAGTAGTGCCAGCCGATCTCGGTGAACTGAGTGGTGTGGGCGGCCGTCCAGGCGTTGCGGCTCACCCGGTAGTGCCCCGACCAGGGCCAGCGCGCCTCGACGAAGCCGCCGCCGCCGCCGTAGGCCAACTGGTCCGAGCAGGCCACGATAAGTGACCAGTTCATGAAGCAGGTGAACTTCCCGTCCAGGTACTGCCGATTGAGGGTCCGCGCCATCTGGCCGTCGTCACCGCCGCTGTTTTCGCTCGCCCAAAGGGGTTTGCCGATGTTTTGGGCGTTGGCGGGCGACGGGCAGCCCTCCTCCTTGCAGGGGTAATGGACGCCAACCTTGTCCACGGCGGCGGTCAACTCGGGATCGCCGTCCATGGCGTTGACGAAATTCCAGAGGGACGGTGCGATGGTGTCCGCGCCGACGATCTTGGTCTCCGGATGCCGCTGGTTCACGGCGGCGCGCAGGGCAAGGTACCAGGCGCGGTCGAAGCCCATCTCGTTGCGCCCGCCGATGTAGTCAATGCGCAACCCGTGAGCATTGGCGCAGTCAATCCACTTCATGAGGTAGTCGATGGTATCGGCTGACCAGTACTGGCCGTCACCGAGCCAACCCGGCGCGCCCCACGCCAGCCCCGCGAGGACGATGTTGGGATTGCGCGCTTTGGCCTGCTCCATGACCCAGAACTGGTAGCTGGCGTTGCAGTCCACGGCGTCCCGCGCGTGCATGTGGCTGGCGTCGGCGCCGTCGGTGGAGTTGGCGTCGCCGCCAATTTCGGCCTTCAGGATTTGCAGCGACGCGCCGACACCCGGCTTGAAGAGGTAGTCGAGGATTTCCTTTTGTTGCGCCTCGGGGTACTCCAGCAGGTAGCGGTCATTGCCGCCGCTGCTGATGGCCCCGACGCCGTCGAAGGTGCGGCCGCCGCCCGATGGGTCTATGGAAACCTGGATCGGCGCGGCGGCGGGCTGCGCGCAGGCGGGCTCGGCAGCGGAGTTGGCAGCGGAGTTGGATTCCTCCCCGCAGCCGACGAAAGTCGCCGCTATTCCGCAGAGCAGGGCTACCGAAACAGTTGTCCAACGGCGAGTCAACTTCATATCGGGTGCCTCAATCGTGCGGGGGTCCGAACACTGTGGGTCGGTTCATGATCGCTGGCGCGAAGCCGATCTGAGAAGAGGAGAAGATAGCCGAAACGAGACACCGACTCCGATGCCGATTCCTGATCAACACTATGACACTGCCAGTAGGCGTTTGGGGTGGAGGCCGTTGACGTATCCCATGAAGCTAGGCTCGGCGATGCTGTAGCCGAGCAGTTCTTGCACGCGAGGCGAGAGGTTCCGCGCCACCTGCGGGGCACGGCCAGCGCCATGCTCGATCTGGCGCAGCCATGGCTGACGGTACTGCGGGGGATGCGACATCGGGGATCTGTTTACACCGCCTGCAGGTGGTGCGGCAATCTGCTTTCCTCGCGCAACAGCTGGGGGAGGCCTTCCCGTGGGATCATGGGGTTGATGTCTTCCACGAAGTGGCTGATCTCTTCTATCCGCCTGCGCAGTCCTGCAAGTCGTACGGAAGATGCAACAGACCACACGCACCGTTGCTGTACGCGTCGACAAATCCCATCGCACCAAGCTTTGAGGTGGGAGAGATGCATAGAGGTGAAGTCTTCATTCTGATTTCCTACGTTATTCGGGACGGGATGTCACTCACCGTGGCGCCGATCGGCATCGGAGTGCCGGCTGAAACAGCAGACATCTTGGTCACCGATGAGAGAAAGCGTGCCCTTGCGAGAACCAACGAGTTCCTCAACGGTCTTTTCACTCTGACGCGGACCGACGCGAAGTACTACAAGCTTACCACTGAGATTATTGACACCTACTTCGATTATCCTGGCAATTCAGGCTTCTTATACCCATCGATCCGAAGATCTGAATCGCCTGCGGCATACGAGAACCTGGCAATACGGGCACGCTCTTCACCGTAAGCGGATCCCATTATCTGATCACCGCGGCGCATGTGATCGGTGATCTCGTGAAGGGTTCTGAACTCGATCGCATTTGGGATACCCACAGGCGGTGTGCACGCGGTGGTATCCAATCTCGGAGAACATCTCATCTATTACGCGCAACGCAACGGAGACGACTACGACCCGTTTGACGCCGCCATCATTCGTCTCAGTCAACCCGAGTTGATCGACGCCCTTCAAACCAATTGGAGTTTTGTTTCGCCCAACAATCTCGGCCCCATCCCTCCTGAAGGCAGACAGGGGTTTCTGGTTGCAGGATACCCTCGGGAGGTCAGCAGGCGGGAGGGGTTCGAGCTGTCCGCTAAGTTCATGACGTTCGCAACGAATTCACTCGGCTCACTTCCGGATGGACTTGAGCTCCGCCCTGGTCTGGATATTCTCCTGACGCATGAAGAGATCGGTGCGGGCTTCGACGGCGAACCCATTCGGCTTCCAAAGCTCAACGGAGTAAGCGGAGGCTCAGTCTGGGTCGCGCACCGCGACGAGAGCCGCGATCCTGTGTGGAGCGCGCGATCACACCTCAAGCTCGTTGGAATTCAAACCGCGGTCGCGCGGGGTTCATACATACGCGCGATCAGCTGGCAGTTGGTGGCCAAATTTTTTGAGCGGCTGGACCTTCGTGCGGCGCAGGAAATCTCACAAGCCCTAGAGATGTAGACGGCGCCCGCCACCCATGACCAGCATCCCCGCCGACCTCCCGGTACCTCAATCAGCCACTTCCCTGGTCCACACCGGCAAACGTCTCCCGGTCGACCAGCACCCAGCCGCCAACGGAGAGATGGTGCAGCAGATCAATACGGAGAGAGGAGGCAGCAGATCAATTGACCCTGGTACATGTAGCACTCGCGCGGCGTCGGGCAGGGCACATGCGGGGCGCATCCCTCCTGCTTGCATGTGCTCGGCAAGGACTCCATGGGCTCGCCGGGAGGTTGCACCGCGGCTTCTCCCGTGGCGAGCGAGGTCCGGATGACCGTGTCGCCCGAGTGTAAGGGAATGGACCAGCCCGCTTCGCCGTCATCACGCTCCCCATTGGCGTTGCTGTCGACGAACCAGGAAAGGGAGAAGCTGTTGGGCTCGAGTTGGACCGGCAGGGTGACGGTGCCGCTACCGCTCTCGCTGACAGTTGCGGTACGACGCACCACCTCGGTCCTGCCGGCATCCCCCTGGGCATAGATCGCTGCGACGAAGGTCTCACCGGCGTACTGGTTGAGCCCGTCGACACTGAACTCGACCGCGTTGGGTGACACCGTGTTCGGCGACGATGAGGACTCGCCGCATGCCGCGACGAGAACCATCACGAACATCCAGACACGACATTGACACATAGGCGGCAGCGGTACCACGCGACGTGAAGTCGCGTCAAGGATCACCCAATGCGGTTTCCTTGAGTCGGCAAGTTGGTCTTCCACCTCTTCGCTTCGCTCGCTGAGTTCGAACGAGACCTCATCCGCGTTACGTACGCTGGCGGGGCTCGCCTCCCGCGGACGCATGGCCCAGACGAGCCCCGCGAAAGCCGCTAGCGGTGTTGCCACTCGCCGTGATGAAGGCGGATCGCGACGAGGCGTGGGTAACGATCTGCCGAGAGATCAAGAAGGCTGTTGAGACGCTTTCTCTGTAAGAACGTGCCAGTCGAATCGGAGCCCGAGGGATGGTCGGTCTTGTAGTGGTATAGACGGCACCTACGATAAAGCCGGCCAGGTGGCTGTTCATTTACCCGTATCGCGCCTCATGTCCTCTTTGCGTATGAAGTTGGTCCCGGCGCTGTCGGATAACCTCCGGGTCGAGTTTGGGGGTGGATCGCGTGCGCGCGGCTTCCTGCACAAGGCGGTCTATTGCCTTCGACCGGATATTGGCGATGACGAATCGCTCAGCGCCAAAGGCGGTTCGACGGTTGATCTCCCGGGCGAGTTTCTCGCTTACTCGGCGACGCCTCAGGTTCCGGCTTCGGTCCAGCAACAAGCAGACGCTGGGGCTAATCGGAAACGTGACCTCCGTGTCGGGCAAAGCGAGTCCACCGCCAAACGCTGCGCGCGAGCCGCGGCGCGAAAAAATCGTCAGCGGTGCGTCGCTGGTGATGAGGAGTATCGATTGGTCAGCCCATGCACTTCGGTGGCCTTCTCCCAAGAGTGTTGCACCGAAAACTCGGCATACTGCTCCCGCCGCAGCCGACACAGCTTTGAGCTCACCCTGCAGCTCCGTCTCCAGCATTATAGGAACCGCTGAACACCGCAGGCTCGCGAGGACAAGAGGTCTTATGGCAACGAGGCACTGCACGTGAGGGTCAGTCGATTGCGGGCGGTGCCGGAACCCGTTTGTGCCGTCACACCCAGCCGGCGCAGCGTGCCCGCCGGCACGACGACATTCACATAGCCGGTGCACGCGTTCGACGTGGCAGCCGCAGGACTGTACGCAATCACCGCGCCGGTGGCGGTACCGACCGACCCCGGATCCGCAGTCGCCAACGCCGCGAGCACGGTTGCCGCATTCGCACTGTTCGTTGGGTCGACACTGTTCGGCGCCGGTGTGAGCTTCACGCTGGTGATCGACGTCGGTGTGCACGGAACACGCGGATCCTGGCTGTTCAAGCAGGCGGCGATACGGAAGGTACACTGTCCATCCTGCATGCCATCCGCATCACAGAATGGCTGGCCATCGGCGCAGCGAATGGTGCGGCCGGGCAGCTGCGTCTTGGCCACCAGGGTCAGGTTGGGATCCGCGAGCCACTCGACTCCGCAGGCACTGGTACGCCCGGTGGCAGGGACGCAGATTCCGGGTGCGCTGTCGGTGCACTCGATGGCGGGCGGCGTACACGCCACGCCCGTAATGCAGGCGTGGGCCAGGTTGGACCATGCCGGGTTGACCGTGTATGTGGTCGATCCGACAACGACTTGGTCGTCGCACCGGCTGCCCGCACAGATGTCGGCGTTCTCGTTCCCAGAGCGATCACTAAACCATCCGCCGTTGTCGATCGGTGGCGAATCGGGATCGGTCACCAACTCGGTCAATTCGTGGGAGCCCACCGACTCGAACGACGGGACGGGATCGGTCGAGCCATCAAAGAAACACGTCCCGTTTCCGCTGGTGCACGGATACGGCAGCACTTCGTAGCGAAACGGCGCTCCCGCGGTGCCGAAGCTATCGTGGTAACCGCAGAAGAGGAAATTCGCCCCGCCGCAGCCGGTACTGCCATCGGTTGCTGCCACCGGCACACCCTTCTCCGGCACCACGACGTACACGCGATCGTCGCTGCGTGCCGGCGCATGCCCCGCCGCGATCTCATTCTGAATCTTCTGTCGAATCACCGAGTCGTCCAACGGCGAAGGCGGTGCGCTGGCGATGACGAACGAACCATTGTAGGTGCCCGCGCCTAAGGGATAGGCCGGAACGGCGTATTCGCGCCAGGCGCAGGCGTACTCGCTGGTTCCCAAATTCTGGTACATCGACACCAGCGCCGCCTTGGCGCTGAGGTGTTCGGGATCACTGTTCCACTCGTTGCCCCAGAAGAGCAGGAACACATCCGGGTTCTGGACCAGCGCCCCACCGTGATAGTTCAGCGTTTCCCGGCGCGGCCTGCAAGTCACGTCAGGATGGTTGACCGCGTCGGCATGCGTGGGCGCCAACGCGCCAGCCACCGCCCGCGATAGCGTGTCGCGTCCGGGCGGGGTGGCGGTCACTGGGCGCGGCGGCAGCTTGCCACGCGGTGTTGCGTGAGCTCGCGGAGCTGGGCCCAGGATCGGGATCAATACGACGGCAAGCACGAGAGCGAGGTGGCGAGGCCGCAGCGAGTCGCGCCATGGCAGTGGTCGATGCATGGATGGAGCATTCTGTGGGATCGAGCCCTTGTCAACTCACCATTTGGGATTGAGTTTGCCGACTCGGAACGTAACAGTATTCGGATGGGTCGATCGATAGGGGTACGAGAGAACGGGGGGGCGTCGGGCTAGTAACCCGACGGTCATCGCTTTGTTGTCGCGGACTTACGCGCGTCGGTTGCCACTGGGCGCCGTTTTGTCCGCACCCCCTTTCAGGTGTAAACTTTTGGTACCCAGAGAGCACAAGATATCCCGACGCGACCCTCTCGGCGTTCGCGCTGGGCAGCTGGGCAGTGTCCGCCTCGGAGGTGTCCCGGAGGCCTTACGCCCCGATCACAATCGGCGCTTTGCCATCAGCTCCGCCGACGCCACTCCTGCGTGGCGGGCGGTGCGCCGGGAAGTCGCTCTGAGCGAGTTTCCGACCGCTGAAATCATCGGTCTCGCCGCGACTTGCTGGCAAGCCGCGAGAACCCTGCCGGAAAGGTGACGTACACCTATGATGCGGCCGACCGGCGCGCGACTATGACGCTGACTGCGCCCCGCGCGCGGCTCAGCAGCATCACCTTCAAGCGAGGAGGGACGGTGCTCGGGGATCTGCGCATACGACGCAGCCGGTCATCGAACCACGATGGGGAGAAGATGGGCGAGTGCCGGCCTGCCGGCGGCAGTGGGCCTGGCCACCTACGATGGGAGCAACCGGCTGACGGCGTGGGATAGCAACCAGCTCGTGGCGACCGACCCGGGGGGCCTTACGGCGCAATTCAAATATGACGGGCTCGGCCGACGGCTGGAAACGGACATCGATACGAATCCGAGGACGCGCTTCGTCTATGACGGCATGAATCCGGTGCTCGAGACCAGCGCGCTCCGAATCTACAACCTGCTTGAAGACCACTTCACGGTGCTGGTGGTGAACGCCCGCCATCTCAAGCAGGTCCCGGGACGCAAGGCCGACGTGAGGGACTGTGAGTGGATCGCGCACTTGCTGCACTGCGGCTTGCTGCGGGGCAGCTACGTGCCCTCGCGGACGTACCGTGAGTTGCGCGACCTGACCCGGCATCGCACCAAGCTGGTGCAGCAACACACGCAAACCGTCAACCGCCTGCATGCGGTGCTGCAGGACGCCAACATCAAGCTGAGCTCGGTAGCCACCCGCGGTGGGCAGCCGATGGAGGGGGCCAACGGCCAGTCCGTGCGCTTGGAGCTTCAAGCCGATTGTTTCGCCGGCGTGTGGGGCAATCGCTCGCAAGCGCAACTGAACTGGCTGCAGGCTGGCGATATCGATGCGGCGCTGAATGCCGCCGCACAGGTCGGCGACGACACCTTACAGAAACAGGCGCGGGGTGATGTGGTGCCGGATGCATTCACTCACGGCACCTCCGCGCAGCGCTCGCGCTGGTTCAAGACTGGTTTCACCACGGGCGACATCAACGCTTGCGACACGTTCAGCGCAGCGACGCTCTAACCGGTGACACGGCCGACTGCCGAACGCTGTGCGGCGGCGACCGGTTCGTCGTGGCTACTGTGGCTGACAAATTACCGCGATCCTCGTGAAGGGTTCTCTCCGTGCTTCCCAGCCGGATGCGGCACCCTTCCGCCCGCGCTCGTTCAGGTGTCGACTTTCGCGACCACCGCTGGGTGAAGAAGCCCTTCCAGATGATCTTCAACTTTCTGTACCGCGCCTCAATCTGCGACCGCTTGGCGCGCACGGGTTCCACCTTTGCCGCCGCCTGTGTGTGGGCCAGCGATGCGAAGCGACGGGTCTTCTACGAAGACCCTGCTCGACGTCGCGGTCCGCCGCGCCGATCCGACGCTGCATCTCCAGGGCCGCTGGATTCTCCGCCGCCCGGCGCCCGATTGCAGCCGGATCGACCTGACGTCACTGCCAAAGGAACGCGACGAGTCCCGGCTGCTGCATGCCATGGGACGGGAGACCGCCAATATCCACCTCGGCTCACGCAAGCAGGTGAAGAAGATCGAGCGCGATCTCCGCCAGCGGCCCGTCGCGTGGCTCCATCACGGGAGTGCCGCGATGGTTCAGGAGTTGAAGACCGACTGCGTGACTGGCAGCGGCACATGCGGGAGCCATAGACGACGCGGCCGGTCATGTCTCGGCCTGCCGCCCCGCCCTTGTGGTTTGAATACTCGACCTATAATTAAGTTAATTAACCCATGCAGCCGTTCAGCGCGTTGTTCACCGCCTGAATGATCAGCGCGATATCGATTTGCGATGGGTCAGTGATCTCCGCAGGCAGGCCGGCGGGGCACGCTGACAGTTGCGTCTGATTGCCCAGCGCCATGTTGACCAGCGTGATGATCTCGTCAACGGTCACGTCGCCGCTGCCATCGCAGTCGCCGGCGCACGCTTGTCCAAGCGGATCGCCCGCGCACGCGCCCTGCACGCAGTGATCGTTCGCCGTGCAGACGTTCCCGTCGTCGCAGCTTTGCCCTTCATTGAGCGGCGTCACCAAGCACGCACCCGTGGACGCATCGCATGCGCCCGACTCACCACACGCAACGACGGCTGCCTCGCACTTGTCGATCGCACTACACCCCTCGGTACCGCACGAGGCGACCGCGCAAAGCCCGACAGTGCCTTGGCAGCTGTCGTTCGTGCATGCGCCATCCGAACACGCTTTCGTACATTCCGTTCCCGTAAAGCACGTCGTTCCGTCGTTGACGTGGGAGTCACAGACGCCACTCTCGCACTCGGCCTGACAGGTTCCCGAGGTGTCTCCACACGTTGTTCCGTTCGTCACGTTAGTTCCTATGCATGTCCCCGCCGAACAATGGTCATCCGTGGTGCAGTCGTTGGAGTCGCTACACAGCGTGTTGTCCGGCAGGATCGTAAACTCACAACCCACACCGGCGACGCACGTATCGGTTGTGCACGGGTTGCCGTCGTTGCACACCACCGGACGCGTGTCGCACGCACCTGTGGTGGGGTTGCAAAAGTCCTCTATGCAGGGATCGGAGCTCCTTGAGCACTGCACAGGCACCCCGATACACTTCCCGGCGTGGCAACTGTCGCCCGTCGTGCACTTGTTCCCATCGTCGCATGCCGGAGCCGTCGGCGTTGCGGTCGCTAGCGGGGTTGTGGTGGGCGTCACCGTTGGCGCTGTGCAAATCCCGCCAGTGCAGATTCCGCTGAGACACTGCGTGCTATCGTCGCACGCACTACCATCCAGACTTCCCGCGAGGCAGCTGGTGTTGTCTGCGCTGCAATGCGCGTGCGCCAGAAATGACCCGGTGCCCTGCAGGCAAGCGACCTTCGCAAGCTCGCTACTGCAAGCGTTGGGGTTACCGGTCAGCCCCTGACAACACCCCGAGCATGCCACCCCGCTGCAACTCGTGCCGGATTCCGGGTGAATGCACTCGGTCGAGGCAACGAGTTGGCACGTGGTCGTATCACAACAGGGGACAAGTGGCGGTCCACACGAACCGGGTGTGAAGAAACCGTTCCCCAAAGGAGTTCCGGTGCAAACGAAGCCAGATTGGATGGTGTCACAGGCGCCACCGCCGCAGTCGTCTAGCGAGCCTCCTTCGGCACAGGCAAACCCTCCGTCGCACGCACAGCAATCTGCCAACGCGACCATCGGTAACGCAAAAGTCACGACCGCACCAACAGCCGCCACATACGCCAGTGTCACCGTCACCGCTGTCCGTTTGATCATGCGCGTATCCCCACCGTGGCAGAGCGTGTATCACAGAGGGCAGGGCGGTCCAAACCGAGGCGCTCGCCGCGACGTGCTCCGATGTGCTCGTCCGCTTCGGGCGCACAGTCACACGCACAGCCCAGGGGGCTGGTGCGCCTCCGCTAGCGTGGCTTACCGGCGGGAAATTGCCGGAACACTTGATCAGCAATCATACGCCACTGAACTGTCGCGCGATGTTCCGGGCTGTCCGTGAACTGTCCGAGGCTTTCGAGGTGTCATGACCGCCGCAGTGGCGCCGTAGTAAGCACCACTATAACGTGTTGACGGCATCGTTCAGTGACGCTCCCAAATCGCGGCAGACCTTCAAGCAAGACGCGGTAGAACCCGGCCAGATAATCGTGGCGAGCGCGGGCTGGAGAGCCCTCGGACCCAGTCGATCCAGTCCCGCACCGACCCGATCGACCCGTGGCCGGTGTAGTGACTACACCAGGCCTTGAGGTCGTCGGCATTGAGCGGTCATCCGTGACATGGAGCGGACGCCTCCGTTCACGCCAGGGGCAGCGTGAAGTGGAAGGTACTGCCGCGATCGGGATTGGGTTGCACCCACAGGCGACCGTTGTGCGCGTCGATAATGGAACGGCTGATGGCCAAGCCCATCCCCAATCCGTTGGCTTTCGTGGTGACGAACGGGGCAAAGACCATTTCGCTGATTGGCGCCGCTAGACCTCCGCCGGTATCGCGCACCGAAACTTCGATCGCAGCGCCATCCACAAGCGACGTCCGCACGGCCAAATCGCGCTCGCTGCTCGGGACGGACTCCAGCGCTTCGACGGCGTTGAGCAGCAGGTTCACCATGACCTGCTCGATCTGAATGCCGTCTCCATTCACCGTCGGGAGCTCTGGCGCCAGGGCGAGGCGAATCGTGGTTCCGCGGAGATGGGCCTCCGACCGCATGACGCGCGCCGCGTCGCTCACAACGGCGTTCACATCGATCGCCTCGCAGCGCATGGGCTCCTTGCGGATGAGACGGCGCACCCGCCGCAGAATCTCGCCAGCGCGCAAGGCTTCTTCGCTGATCCGGTCGATGACTTCGCCGACGTCGGCAAGATGAAGAGTTCCCGACTGCATCCGCCGCTGACACCCTCCGGCATAGTTGGTGATCGCCCCGAGGGGTTGGTTGATCTCGTGTGCCAGGCCGGCGACGATCTCGCCCATCGTGCCGAGGCGCAGGACGTGCGCCAAGTCCGCCTGATGCTGCCGCGACGCCGCCTCTGCCTGCTTGAGATCGGTGATGTCCTTGGCAAAGATCGTGACTCCGAGTGTCTTATTGCTAACGGTCAGCGGATTCAGCGTAGTGAGGAAGTGCCGGAGCGTGTTATCCAGAATTGAGGACTGTTCGATCGTGAAGCGTTCTCCTCCCAGGGCGCGATCATAGAGATTGCGCCAGTATATGCGGCTTTCCTCTGGAAGGTGCTCGCTAAAAGATATACCGGGCGTCAGCTCGGTACCGTAGGTCTTATGAAATTGCTGCCTCGCCAGTGAGTTTATTGTGACGAGCCGATGGGCGCGATCAATCGACCAGATCGCATCGCCGCTGCTTTCGATCAGATTCGAGAGGGTCGAGGCAAGGGCTTCGAGGTCGGCCGTGCGCTCCCGTACCCGCCGTTCGAGGTCTTCGTTCAGCGTCATGACCTGGTGCTCGGCACGCTGACGTTCAAGATTTTCCCGCATCAGGCCAACCCGGTGCCGTTGCAGCTCGTAGGTCAAGCCAACGGACATGCCTAGCGCCGCCAGCGTCGCGGCGGTGCCCCCGTAGATTTCGGGTGGGAGCATGCCACCGTGCACCCAGTAGAAATTAACGCCGATCGCCGTGGCGGCGGCGGCAACTGCCGCAAGCTGAGGGCGGGGACCCCACGGAAATAGCATCGCGCTGATGAGCGTGGCACTGACGCACAGGATTGTGGTACCGGTCGATTCACCGACAATGCTCCCGGAGAGCGCGGTCGCAGCGCAGGTCGTGGCAACGGTCAGCCACGCAAGCATGTTCGCGCGGCTAGCAATGTTCGACCGACGCGACACCGCATAGGCGACCATGATCATGGCGAGGCCAACCGTCTTGACGGTATATAACCAGGCCAGCTGCCTGCCGGCTTCCCAATCGACAACTGCAAACAGCAGAATCCCCCCGAATACCAGCGCGAGACCGAGACGGACACGCTGCAGGAGGAGGCGATCGATTTCTTGGCGGAGTTGGGGAAGCAGGTCATCGCGCCGCAACTGTGACATGGGCTGCTTTGTAACCCAGATCTTCGCTGAAACTCCAGGATGTGAATCGGCGTGGGGTCTGACCTTCTCTTGCGGCGTGGGGCCTTCTTGCGTAGATGCGGCATTCAACACGAACTGCAGATGCGGGTGTAGCGCGACGGGGGCAACGCCGTGCAGTTGCGCGCAGACGCGCGACTACTGAGGACGAACGATCGAAGTCGCCCGAAACCTTCCAGAGGAATGGTGCTCGTGTCACGGTCGCGGTGGGTCCTTCGGCGGAGACCTGCCCGCCGCCGGTTGGCGTGCGGCGCATGGATCGACGGCACAATCACCGCGGCGGTCGGTCCTTCGCAGGCTGAAAACCTGCGACTACAATGTGGCGGCCGATCTTTTGGAATCCCTCACATCACCGGCGCCGAGTCACAGGAGGTGGTGACGTCGGGGGCTTCGCCAAGGCGCTGCGCGAGGAGCGGGCCGATCTTGTTTGCCGCCACGTCGCTCGCGTACACGAAAACTTCCTCGGCCGGGAACCCGTCGAAGCCCGAGTACATCAGGGTCGGACCGGATTTTTCGCCGAACAGCCAATCCTGGGCGTATCCGAAACGGTCTTCTTCCCCCCCGGTGTTGTGGCCGATTTCGTGGGCCATCAGGAGCTGTACTTGAAACAGGGTGCCAGGGGTGCCGTTGCCCGGGACGATTTGCGAGACGCCATGGTGGCAACAAAAGCTCGCGAGGGGCTGCTCGCAACCGTCTCCATAGACGTTGAGTCCCCCGACCGAAGCGTTGCCGGCTGAGCCGGGGAACGCCTTACCCGTGAAGAAATGCACCAGGCTCGACTGTCCGGCCGTATGCGGCTCCCCGCAACAGACGGGTGTCGACTGGTGCGTGAAGCGAGCCGACTCCACCATCAGCTCTCCAGCGCTGTTCGCCGTTGGGCCCCCCGCCGTCCACGTCTCGAGGCGGTCGATTCTGAGACGCGCCTGAAAGGCGCCGGCGCCACCGTCGAAGTGATTGTCACATACAGTGTAGGCGTTGTCCGGGTTAGCGTCGGGCTCAACGCAGTTGTACAGCCAGTCGATCGCGTTGAACAATGTTTCCTGCATCAACCAGAACGGCATCACCGAGTCGAGCGGATAGGCTTGGAACAGCTCCGCGTCCCCGTCACCAACAATGGACAGGACCAATGGCGTCGGCGGCTGCCCAACTGCAGTCGCATGGGAATCAGCCGGCGACGCGGCGAGCGCGGCGCCGCTGCTCGAGGGCTGCGGGAGGCGTGTATCGCGGCTGTTGTAGACGACATGGTTGTACTTGCCGAGCACGCGCTGCCGCCGCGCCGGTTCGACGCCACGCAGGCGCAGCATGGGTTCGAGCGGTTCGATGATCGACCAGCCGTCGGGAGCGACCAGCAGATTTCCCGCCACCACCTGCGCGGTGATGGTGAGTACCGCCGCGCCCGGCTGCCCGCCGCCCTGCGCCGCCACGATTCCCTGATAGGTCGCCGGTGGCGGAAGTGGTTGTGTGTGGCCTTGCTGCTGCACGCCGTCTTTGAGCACGAACTCGACGAGATCCGGGGCGCGGAGATTGCGCAGTATCAGATGGACGTCGCGTTGGACCAGCTGGCCGCCTTCTTCGGCAAACGGCAAGCGGATCGACTGACCGGCTTGCACGGCGCTGGCCAGCGCCGCGGTGTCGAGCTTGACGGGCACCAGAGTACCCAGGCTGCCCAGCGCCTCCTGCAGGATTTCTTCGGGCGACTCACCTGGCAACGGAACGGTCGTCGTATGCTCGCCACAGGCCAACGGCAACAGGCAGACGGCGCCAAGGACGAGCAGAGCGCCGCCACAACGACCTTGCAGAACAGAGCGCATCGATCGCGACATCACACGCGTAGACATCCTCGCCGTCGTTCCTGTCATCAGTGGTCTCCTTGTGATGTTCCTGTTGCGTCCAAGCTATCGCAGAACAGCTCCGTACGAAGGTCAGGATTCGGTCAGCTTTCGCCAGGCATAGGGTACCGAAAGTTGACGCCTGAAACCAAGGCTCGCCGAGAACGCGTCAAGGATCGGACGGACCAGAGCATCACTGTGAGGCCATGCTGCGTGCCGCCGTTCGCACAGAGCCCGTGGACGGTTCCGCCAAGACCTGCGAGCGCTGATTCCAGCGCGTCGCGGTTGGCAAGATCCGCCCCCGGGCCGATCATAATGGAACGGCGATTTTGGCGAGGCGCAGCGTTCAACTGTGGTCGATTCGAAGTTTTCGGGCGCAGCCTTGTCCGACATGCATCAATGTGGCAATGCCATACTCAATTCAACAGGCGCTCCAAAAGGCGGACGCCGCTAGGAGGTTCACATCGCCATGATCCCAGCTCTGGTGCGGTTCATCCATCCGACATTCGTCGTGGTGGTCCTCATGTCCTGCTTCGCGTGGGAAGCGTCAACTGTTCACGGGCAAACGCCATGTCCTGGCGACCTAAACGGGAACGGTGAGGTCACGATCGACGAGATCGTGAGGGCAGTAAACAGTGCGCTGAATGGGTGCAATCAGGCCACGATAACCGACTGGACAGTCGATAGCTCAACATCGGTACCGGGTCTCATCGGAAGTCTCGTCGTCGATCCGGCGGGGACGTTTGCGTACATCAGCACCGGTTCCGCGCTAATCGTCGTCGACCTGAACGCCAGACGAGCCACGAGAATCTTCCCAGTTTGCGGGAGTGGGATGTCTTGCTCCGTGGATGGGGTCGATCCGTCTGGGACCTTGGTGCTTCTGCACAATTTCGATGAGGCTGTAGTCATCCGCGCAGCCGACGGCTCCCAAGTGCGCACCGCAGGGGCTGGCGCGGCCGGACATGCGGCATTTGCCAACGGTTGGGTGTATGTCCCAGCATTCAATGGCCGGGCGCTGGTGGCGCAAGAAATCCAGGGCACGCAAACGAAAACCATCAACCCCTACGCCGGTTCTAGTGGCGTCGCAGGTCCCGATTTTGCCGTTGCATCGCCCGACGGCAAGAAAGTCGTCTTCGACGACTCCTTCAGTGCCTCAATCTTTGTCGTCGAGACTTCGACGAATCAGATAACAGCGACCATTGCGCTCGGCTTTGCGGCAACCGGAGCTTTCTTCCGTGACGATTCGACTGTTGTTGTGTCTTCACCTGGCATCTTAGAAGTGGTCGATCTAGCCAACCCGACGGCCATACCCCAGGTAATACCCGTAGACTTTCTCGGGACACCGCAAGGGAGCCTGAGCAGCGCCGCCGGGTTCAATGGCGGGTTGCTCGCCGACGGGAGCGTTACGAAACTGGTCGGGTTGCACGGCGTATCCATTGACGGGTCGACAAGTTATCCTACCGATCTCGAATACTCTCTCGGAGTGATCGACATTCAGAGCGGCATCGTCAGTGAAAAGGCGACCGTAAACCAGATTCTTCAGATGCCGAGCGGCGCCCTGCCGTATTATCCGGTCCTTGCGCTCCTTCCCGACGGCAACACGGCACTCCTCGGTCTCGGACCCACGCTCTACTTTCTTCACCTCGCCACTTCGTTTTGATGCTGCCGAGGGGACGAGAGGCGGCCTCGGTTTGACCGGCATACGGCTCGGTAATCTGCCTGGTGCGTGCGCTGGCGTACCAACTGGCCCGTTTGCCAGCCGACCGCGCACGCCGCGTTCGGCCGCCGAAGGTCGAACTACACACATTTTAGTATACTAGTTAAACTAACTAGTATGGTGCCTCGGAAATACCTTTGCACAAATGCCGCGGCAAATGCCGTAAACGAAATTTCGAGACACTACACTAGGCTTTCAGTGGTTGCGGGGGGAGGATTTGAACCTCCGATCTTCGGGTTATGAGCGATCACGCGCGCCGCCCCGCGGTATGATTAGCCTTTTCCCGGCCTGGAGCGGCCTGGACTGGCCTCAAGCGGTCAAACGGCACCCTAGTGGCGCCCGGATCTGCATAGCGGTGTGAAGGAGGAGGTGGCGGAGACGGAGCACCAGAACCAGACGTTGAGCGTGGGCGACTTGAAGCCGGACCCGCGCAACGCGCGTCGGCACACCCCAGGAAACGTGGGGGCGATTGAGCAGGCCTTACACGAGGTCGGCGCTGCCCGCTCCATCGTGATCGATGAGGATGGGACCGTGCTGGCTGGGAACGCGACCATCGCCGTTCGCATCGGCCTGGCTGCACGTAGTCCCCTCGAAGAGCGCGCCAACAACTGCGGCGAGGTCGGCGTTGCGGTTGAGAACACCGTCGCAGTCGGCATCCCCCGGCAACGATTGCACCGCCCAGAGCGCGGTCGGCACACAGAGCAGTCGGAGCGCGGCCAGGAGCAGCGTCCCGGTCGTCGTGCGGCTCTTCATCCTGGCAGTACGCCGATACGCGCTTGCCCCCCGCCCCGCCCCGCGATCGCACGTCAGTCGTTCCACGGTGTCCGAGAATGCCGGGTTGGTGGGCGTCAGCGCCCCGATGCGGGCAACCATACCTCAACCGGAAGCAGCGTGAGAATTACGTGTATGCGCCTCCCCGAGCGTTCTTGCAAAGCCTATCTTGCCTTGTCTGGCCGATGTGGCGCCTTCCTCATCGCAACGTTGCCGCCGTCAAACATCGTTGCCACTGGCGAGTGCCCCTGCCGGGTCCGCCGTCGCGGCCTTGCCGGCTGGTTTTCCCTTTTGCGCGGTCGGCTCCGCCGCGGCAGCCGGCGCAGCTGCAGGCGTGCGTCCGCGAACAGCCCCTCGGCAAGATGCCCCAGCGTAATAGCTCCGCCAGCCAGCGCGCGTCCGGGTCGTCGTCGCTGTGCTTGAGACCACTGTACATCTGAATCGTCGTCGGGCAGGTGAGTCTACCAACCGATTGCGGGACAGAATCAGCCGTACAGGCTCTTCGCTTTTGCAGTCCGCCACACGATTGTGTTAACCAACGGTACCACGCCACGGTACTCCGGGGAGGGTTTATGCGAGTGACGCGATCATTGCCGACACGACTGGCGACGTTTGTTGTCCTCTTGTCAGTGGGGTGGGCTTCGGCGGCGCTCGCCGACACCCCCTGCCAGACCTTTCCCACCACCTACGATTTGATTCAGCAGGCGGTGTTCGAGAACCACAGCTGCACCTCGGATTTGTGTCACGGCAGCGCGAAATCCGGCGGCCTCGACCTGCGTGCCGATGTATCGTATCAGAACCTCGTCGACATGCCGGCTGAGACTGTTCCCGGCTGGAATCGCGTCGAACCAGGCAGCAAAGATCGCAGTTTGTTGTGGATCAACCTGGCGGCGCTCACGCTTCCGGATCAATTCCACGCCCCATTGCGCGGGATGCCGGTCAGCGCCGCGCCGTTGAGCGCCAACGAGTTGGAGGCGATGCGCTTGTGGATCGAAGACGGCGGCGCCTCAAGAACTGCCGTCGTCGACGGGACGGCCAATCTGCTGTCGGGATGCCTGCCGACGCCGGCGCCCGCGGAAGTCCCCTCCCTACCAACACCAGTGCCCGGTGAAGGTGTCCAGATGCACATGCCGGCACTGACGCTCGCGCCGCACAGCGAACAGGAGGTGTGCTTCAGCACCTACTACGATTTCACGGGTCAGATTCCAGCCAGTGCGTTGAGCCCCGACGGGACGAAATTCTACTACAAAAAGGTCGACATTCGCCAAGATCCGGTGAGCCATCACCTCATCATCAACATCTTCAATGGCACCCAAGCCGCGGACGATCCGGCCTGGGGACCGTACTCGTGCGCGGGGGGACCGCAGGCGGGTCAATCGTGTGATCCGCTCAATCTCGCCTTCTGCGGCGACGGTGGAGAATGCGCAACCAAACCCTACCCGACAGCTGCCTGCATAGGCTTCGGTCCGCAAAACAGCCTCAACGCGCTGACCAATGGTAGTTTCGTATTTGCCCAGTCCCCTGCCGCAGAGTTCCTGTTTCCCGATGGCGTATACAACGAAATTCCCGTCAAGGGTGTGCTCCTGTGGGACTCGCACGCCTTCGATCTCACGAACGATAGCGCCCGTATGGAGGCCTGGATAAACATCTATTTCGCAAAGCCCAGCGATCAGCAGTACGAATCGCAGCAGATCTTCAACGCCTCGAAAATCTTCTGGGCGGATCACGTCTTCTCGTTCCCGCTGCCGTCGCTACCGCCCTTCCAAGATCGCGAGGTGTGCCAGATACATACCTTCGGACGAGCGGGCGAACCGTTCGTCGATTCGATCGTCCAGCCGAACCAGACTGTCCATCTGTTCGAGCTGAGCGGCCACATGCACGAGCACGGCAAGCGCTTCCGCATCTTCCGCGGCCATTTCAGGTGCAAAGGCGGTGCTCAAGCAGGCCAACCCTGCTCCGGGTTGAATCCGGAGATGTGCCCGAGCGGAACGTGCACCGATGACGGCGGCCGCGATCCGCAGGCCAGCCTGCTGTATGAGAACTTGGTCTACAACGATCCGGTCATCGTGCGGCCGGATCCGCCGATCGAGATCTCCGGCGCAGCGCCGATTGCCGACCGGTCACTGACATTCTGCGGTCACTGGGACAACGGCTTGGCGCCAAATATCGAGGGGGTGAAGCGGCGGTCGACATCGGCTCCGGCCGCCTCCGTCGATTTCCATGGCGTGGGGCTCAGCGTCGGCGGGCCGTGCGCAGGGTCGGCAACACGCTGCATCGGTGGCCCGCATCACAACGAACTGTGTTCCCAAAAAGACGCGAACTGCGATTCCAGTCCCGGTGCCGGCGACGGTGACTGCGATGCCTGTCCGCTGACCGGCGGCATGCGCACCACCGACGAGATGTTCATCCTGTTCGGGAATTACTGGCTCGATCCGCAAATTTCGACGCCCGTCCCGACCGTGGTACCAACCGCAACCCCAACCCCATCCCGTTCCTGTACCGGCGACTGCAACAACGATCAGACCGTGACCATCGATGAGATGCTCACGCTGGTGAACATCGCCCTCGGGACGGCGAACCGCTCAGCCTGCACCGCGGCGGATGCAAACAACGACGGCCAGATCACTATCGACGAGATCCTCGCCGCTGTGAACAACTCCCTGAATGGCTGCGGCGGCTGATTATCTACGGTACTGAAAGAGCCTATCGGCAGCGCCCTGGGAAGCTAGCCGCCTGTCGGACTTGGCAGTGCTTAGCGACCAACGGGAGCGGTCCATAGAAAAGACGCCGACCGCAGGTCCTAGTTCATGGAGCCAGTCGCACCACGCCGCCAACAGCGCGCGCACTGCGCCCGCCTCACGCGTTGCTGCGAGCAGTCGTCGTGTACGGGTCACCAGTACCGCAGTCCCGTGAATCCATCGATCGTCCGTCACGCCGTCAATCTAGTTGCGCTGGGTCTCGCAACGCTGGCGGCGATCCCGTGCGCTGCGCCGCCGGCGCGTGCTCACCAGACGCCGCGACCGCTTGCACTTTGGGGCGGCTTCGCGGCACCGGAGGCGCGTTGTCAACGCATTCTGAGCTGGGCCGCTGAGGGGTGTGCCACCACGGCATGGAAGCTGAGCGGCGGCTGCAGCGCTGCTCAGGCAGACGGCGCCTCCTGCGACACCACGGCGACGCGCGCCGCGATCAATCAGGCGCACGCGGCCGCTCTCGACGTCGCGGACGGCGCCTGTGCGAGCGTCGATCTGTCGTCGATGGGATTTTCAACGCCGATGGATGTCAACATCGATGTCGACATCTTTTGCCAGGAGCTCGAAGATGCAATGGTTTCCGCGGTGTATAGACCGGCAACGCAGCGGGGAGTAATCGGCGCAGTGAAGAACCCGACGGCGGCGTGCATTGCGGCGACGGCCAGCGCCGCCACACGCCTGCTGCGCCTCGCGCTTCGCGACCGCAGCCGACTCTTCGATTGGATCGCCTCCTTCGCCTTCGGCCCGCAGGAGAAGCTTGCGTTGGTCACCGCGTCGTCGGCGCGCATTCAGCATCTGCAAACCGCCACGAGCCTGCAGCTGACGGCGCTCTGCCCAAACTTCACCTCGCTCTATGGCCGCACCCCGAACGCCTTCCTGAAGCTGGTGGCCCAGCGCGCCGACTGCTTTTCCGCCCGCACTTATGTGCAAGACGCCGTGCAGTGCCCGCAGTCGGTGTGCGGCAACGGCATGCGCGAGGCCGGCGAACAATGTGACGATGGCAACCTCATCGACGGGGATGGCTGTGATCACACCTGCGGTACGGAAACCGCGCCGACGGGGCCGTGAAGCCGGGAGGCCTTACGTCAACTAGCAAGAGGCCGCGTGACTGCCGCGGATGAACTTTTGCCGGTGCCCCGGTCCGGTTGGCGAACCCGACGGCGATTCAGATGTAGAGTGGTCTCAAGCACAGCGACGATGACACCGACGCGCGCTGGCTGGCGGAGTTGTTACGCTTGGGCATCGTGCCGTAGCCAAGACGGCCGACAGCCCGCACCACGTGGAAGGAGTGGTGGACATGTTGTCGACAGTCTTTGCGGCTGCGGTTTGCACACCCCTTTCAGGCGTCAACTTTCTGTGCCGCGCCACGACACCGCGATCTTGTAGAACGGATACAGACTCTGTTTCAGCCAGAGGCTCGGCAGCGCCTTCCACGCGCCGTCCGTTTCGATCATCCAACGTTCGATTCGTGCCACCCCGGTCGGGGGGTAGCACCCGAAGTCCTTCACCATGGTGCCAAACAGCCAGTCCCACACAACAATGTGCTCGCCGAAGTTCCGGTCGAAATGCTGCGGCTCAACGGAGTGGTGCACGCGATGGAACTGCGGGCTGGCCAGGATGTAGCGCAGCGGACCGAGGTTGGTGCGGACGTTGGCGGTATCCGTTCGGCCAGCCACGTATCGAGCTGAGCCCCGGGATTTGCGAGCCTCTGTCGCCTGGAGGTGGTGGCGATGGAGACCAGACGACAGGAGTGGGCAGCGCGGGTCGACCGGTGGCGGCAG
>Ga0265332_10000621_pt1 | contig 23112 bp, 13 predicted proteins | sample 41926metaG_FD_202084 | JGI IMG/M metagenome (GOLD analysis project Ga0265332, IMG submission 202084) | Rhizosphere microbial communities from Carex aquatilis grown in University of Washington, Seatle, WA, United States - 4-19-26 metaG | ecosystem: Host-associated > Plants > Roots > Rhizosphere...
CCGACCTCACCATTCGAAACCGCGCCGCACGGTGGCTGGTGGAGTGACCTCGGCCAGGCTCGGCAACAGGTGCGTGACTGCGTGATCTTCGGTACGGTACGTGGCGTGGGCGGCCAGGTGACTCCATAGTCCGGTGCGCTCCAGCACATCGATGACCTGCTTCTTGAGCCCGCAGCAGGCCAGCGTACGGCCGGCTTCGGCCAATTGACGGTGGACCCGGCGCAGGGCTTCGACACCGCTGGCATCCATGTCGTTGATGCCGTCACAGGAAAGCAGCAGCACCTTGAGCTCCGGGTGGTCGCGCTCGATGGCCAGCACTGCGTCTTCGAAGGTGGCTGCGTTGACGAAATGCAGTGGGCCGTCGAAGCGCAGGATGCTCAGCTGGGGATGGGCTGGCGGCAGGCCGAAGCGGGCGGCGTCGCGCCAGGTGCCGTCCGGATGGCGGCCGAGCACCGCGACGCGGGGCTTCATGCTGCGGTAGATCAGCAGCGCCAGCGACAGGATCAGTCCGGACAGGATGCCGATCTCGATATGCGGCGCGAAGGCCAGTGTGGCGACGAAGCACACCGTGCCGGCCAGGCCGTCGTCCCGGTTGGCCCGCCACGCTTCCTTGAGTTGGGTTGGCGACAGCAGTGCGGCGAGGGTTACGAGGATTACCGCTGCCAGCACCGGTAGCGGGATGTGGGCGATCAGGCCGGGCATGCTGAACAGCGCAGCCAATACCATCAAGGCGCCGATCACCGAGGCCAGCCCGGTGCGCGCGCCATGGGCGAGCAGGAAGGCAGAGCGGCCGAAGGAGCCGCTGACCGGGTAGGCCTGGCACACCGACGCGGTGATTTTGGCGAGGCCCTGGCCGATCAGCTCCTGGTTGCCGTCCCAGCGCTCCCCGGTGCGTGCCGAGGCCACCTTGCAGCTCGACATGGCTTCCAGGAAGCTGACCAGCGCCAGGACGAAGGCCGATGGCAGCAGGTCGGTGATCTGTGCCCAGTCCGCACGTGGCAGCGCGAAGGCCAGGGTTTCGTCGGGCAGCAGGCCGACCGTGCGCCCGCCGTTGTCCTCGAAGCCGGTCAGCCAGGCCACCGTGCTCAGGCCGGCGACCACGATCAAGACCCCCGGCCAGCGCGGCAGCAGGCGTTTGAGGGCGATCAGCAGCACGGCGGCCGAGAGGCCTAGGGCGGCGGAATGGAGGTGGGCGTCGGGCAGTGCGCTGCCCAGGTCTACCAGGGCCTCGAAGAAGGGGCGCTGACCGGCGCTGCGCAGGCCGAGCAGGGTCGGCACCTGGGCCACGCAGATCAGCAGCGAGCAGGCGTTGATGAAGCCGTGCAGCACCGGGTGCGACAGCAGGTCGGCAAAGTGGGCCAGACGCAGCGCACCGAAGGCCAGCTGCAGAAGCCCGGCCAGCAGCGCGAGTTGCACTGCCAGCACCAGATAGGTCTCCGAGCCGGGCAGGGCCAGTGGCGCCAGTGACGTGGCGGTGAGCAGGCTGGTGAGGGCTACCGGCCCGGTGCTGAGCTGGCCCGACGATCCGAACAGCGCGCCGACGATGCTCGGCAAGAGCGATGCGTAGAGCCCCACGTAAGGCGGCAGGCCGGCCAGCTGGGCATAGGCGAGGGCTTGCGGGATCGCCACCAGGGCCACCGTGAAGCCGGCCTGTAGGTCGGCCCGCAGGCCGGTGGCATCCAGCTGGCGGCGCCAGGCGAGAAAGGGCAGCAGGCGGGCAAGCATTGGAGACATGGGCCGAGGGCGTGGAAGGACCGAGAGTTTAGCTTGCGGCCCCGCTTGCGGCACATTTCACAATTGCTGTTAGACCAGGGTCAAGAAGCTGCATGGAAGAGACGATAAGCAATGGATAATACTGATTCAGAATGAACCTGTTCTGCGGTTCGTCCGGCTCCTGGTGCGAGGGCACGCGTTGGCGTTTTCCCCAAGGGGTCGGTTTCCAGGTCAATCCACTTCCACCATGACGCCGTACCTGCCTTCTCCCAAGCCCGACGACAATCCGTCGTCCCTGCCGGCGACGGTGCTGATCGTCGACGATCTGCCCGAGAACCTCGAGGTGCTCGGCGAATTGCTGCAGCCGCTGTACCGGGTGCGCGGCGCCCATAGCGGCGCGCGGGCGCTGGCCGTGGCGCGCAGCCATCCGGTGCCCGACCTGATCCTGCTCGATGTGATGATGCCGGGCATGGACGGTTATGCGGTGTTCGACGCATTGCGTGCCGATCCGCTGACCCGCGACATCCCGGTGATCTTCGTGACCGCCCTCGATGGCATCGAGGCCGAGGAGCGTGGCTTGGAACTGGGGGCGGTGGACTACATCACTAAGCCGATCCGGCCCAGCATCGTGTTGGCGAGGGTGCACAATCAGCTGGAGCTGAAGCGCGCGCGGGATCGCCTGCGCGATCAGAACCTCTTTCTGGAGGCCGAGATCGCCCGCCGGATGAGCGAGAACCTGCTGATCCAGGACGTCAGCATCCGTGCGCTGGCGCGGCTGGCGGAGATCCGCGATCCGGAAACGGGTAACCATGTGCGGCGTACCCAGGCCTACGTTGCGGTGCTCGCCCGCCGCCTGGCTGCCGATCCACGCCATGCTGCGACATTGACGCCGGAACACATCGGCCTGATCGTCAAGTCCGCGCCGCTGCACGACATCGGCAAGGTCGGCATTCCCGACCACATCCTGTTGAAGGAAGGCAAGCTGACGGGCGACGAATGGGTCATCATGAAATCCCATTCGCGCCTGGGCTGCGAAGCGATCCACAATGCCGAGGAGGATGCCGAGCGTCCGGTGCCCTTCCTGGCCTACGCCAAGGAGATAGCCCTCTATCATCACGAGCGCTGGGACGGCTCCGGTTATCCCGAAGGGCTGGCTGGTGAGGCGATCCCCTTGTCGGCGCGCTTGATGGCGCTGGCCGACGTGTTCGATGCGCTGGTGTCGCGTCGGGTCTATAAGGCCGCGGTGGCGCTGGAGACCGCCCGCGACATGATCTGTGCCGAAGATGCCCGTCATTTCGACCCCGCCGTGGTGGAGGCCTTCGTGGCCGAGTTCGAGCGTTTCGCCGACATCGCGACCCACTACCGGGACGAGGAGGGCCGATGAACGGCCGCATTGCCCGCGTGGTGCTGGTCTATGGGCTGCTGGCTACCGGCTGGGTGCTGTTCTCCGACAGCCTGGCGAGCCTGCTACTGCCTCAGCCGGAGGACCTGCTGCTGGCCAGCACCCTGAAGGGCTGGATCTTCGTCGGCGCGACGTCCTGGGCCCTGTGGGCCGTGCTGCACCGTTTCAGCGGTGGTTCGGCGGCCGAGACGCCGCGCCCCAGACTTTGGGCCTGGTTGCGGCAGGAACGTGCCGCGTTGCGTCTGCTGGTGCCTTTCTCGATGTTCGCGTTGGTGGTGGTGGCGCTTGGCGTCGGCAGTGCAATGTTCACGACGCACGACCGGGAAGCCCAGGAGCTCCGCCGCATGGAGGCTGTGGCCGATTTGAAGCTGGGGCAGATTTCGTCCTGGCTCGATGAGCGTCGTGCGGATGCGCTGGCGCTGGCCAGCGATCCGAGCTTCGAGTTGCTGCATGCGCAATGGGCCCGCCCGGAAGCTCGGGAGAGTCTGCGCGAACATCTCGAGATGGTGCGTCGGGCCTATCGCTATGGCCGGGTTGCCGTCTTCGACGCTGATGGCCGTCCCGTCGTTTCCTCCGGCCCACCCTTCGAGGTGCCGGACGTGTTGCGTACGGCGGTGCGCAGGGCGTTGGCCGAGGGGCGGGCGGTGGACACCAATTTCTATCGGGATGGCAGTGGCGACAAGGCCCAGGTCCGACTGGATTTCGTGGCCCCGCTGAAGGGGGGGCCGGGGGCGCCGCGCTGGGCAGTGGTCCTCGAGGTGGATCCCCACGCCTTCCTGTTTGCCTACCTGCAGGGCTGGCCTGTGCCCAGCCGGACCGCGGAAACCCTGCTGTTGCGCCAGGACGGGGATAGGGTGGTCAACCTCAATCCCCTGCGCCATCAGGACATTCCGGCGCTTGGCCTGCATCTGCCACTCGGCAGCGAATCCGTTCTCGCCGTTCAGGCGGTCAGGAATCCCGAGCACCGTCCGGCCATCATGGGGGCGCTGGATTACCGCGGCGTGCGAGTGGTCGGAGTCGGGCGGTCTGTGCCGGGCACCGATTGGACGATGGTCGTCAAGGTGGACGAGGACGAGATATACGAGGGCTCACGCCGCCAGGTCTGGTGGATCGCGTTGGCAATGGGCTTCGCTCTGTTTGCTACTGCAGGGGCGGCGCTGCTGCTGTTCCAGTATCGGGAGCTCCAGCTCACCCGCCAGCGAGAGGAGGCCCAGGGGCGGCAACTGCGGGCGCTGCAGGTGCTCGATGCGATCGTCGGGCAGGCCGTGGACGGCATCGTGCTGCTCGATGTGGAGACCCTGCGTTTCGTGGAGTTCAATGACTCTGCCTGTCGGGGGCTGGGTTACACGCGGGAAGCGTTTGCGGCGATCCGCCTGTCCGACATCCAGGTCAGCCTGTCGCCGGAGGAGGTTGCCAGACGGGTGCAGGACATCCGGGCACGCAACGAGCCCGTGATGTTCGACAGCCGCCAGAAGCGTGCCGACGGCAGCGTGCGCGACGTGGAGTTGAGCTACACGGGGCTGGAGATCAACGGCCGCAGCTACCTGGCCGGCATCTGGCGGGATGTCACCGAAAAGCGCAAGGCCGCCGAACAGCTCCTCAAGCTGTCGCTGGCGGTGGAGCAGAGCCTGGCCAGCGTGATCATCGTCGATCTGGATGGCCGTATCGAGTATGTGAACAAGGCCTTCCTCGGTGGCGCTGGCTACGAGTTGCACGAGGTCATCGGCCAGCGGGCAGGCTTCCTCAAATCGGGGCTGACACCGCCAGAGACCTTTGCCGATCTGTGGCGGACCCTGCGCGCCGGCCGGCCGTGGGAAGGCGAGTTCATCAACCGGAGGCGCAACGGTGAGGTCTGCGTCGAGTTCGCACGCATCTCGCCGATCGTGCAGCCGGATGGGCGGACCACCCATTACCTGGGTATCCAGGAGGACATCACCGAGCGCAAGCGGGTCGAGGAAGAGCTGGCCCGTCATCGGAATCATCTCGAACAACTGGTGGCCGAGCGCACCCATCAGCTCGAGGAAACCAACCACACACTGTCCGAGCGTTCCGCCGAGCTGGAGGCGGCACGCCAGGCGTCCGATGCGGCCAACCGGGCCAAGAGCGCCTTCCTGGCCAACATGAGCCACGAGATCCGCACTCCGATGAACGCCATCATCGGCCTGACCCACCTGATGCGCCGGAATGCGGAAAACGACGAGGCGCGCATGCGACTGCAGAAGATCAGCGATGCGGCCGACCATCTGCTGTCCATCATCAACGACATCCTCGACATCTCGAAGATCGAAGCCGGCAAGCTGACTCTCGACGATGCCGAGTTCAGCCTTGAGGACGTGGTGCGCAACGCCTGCGCGCTGGTGGCCGACAAGGCCATCCAGAAGGGGTTGGAGCTGGTCGTGGATACCCACGGGGTGCCTGCCCTGCTGCGCGGGGACGCAACCCGCCTGGGGCAGATGCTGGTCAACTACCTGGGCAACGCGGTCAAGTTCACCGACGCCGGCCGGGTCATGCTGCGGGCTTGCTGCGAAACGGATTCCGACGATGCGGTGCTGTTGCGCTTCGAGGTCGTCGACAGCGGTATCGGCATCCAGCCCGAGGTGCTGGCCCGTCTCTTCAAACCGTTCGAACAGGCCGACGGCTCGACGACCCGGCGTTTTGGCGGTACCGGGCTGGGCCTGGCGATCGTCGGCCACCTGGCCCGCATGATGGGGGGGGCGACCGGTGCGGACAGCCAGCCGGGGCAGGGCAGCCGCTTCTGGTTCACTGCGCGCTTCGGGCGGGTTCGCCGCGAAGTGCCTGCACCCCTGTCTTTGGGGGGCTTGCGGGTGCTGATTGCCGACGACCTGGCCGACGCCGGCGAAGCCCTGGCCGACATGCTCGGCACGCAGGGGGCCAGCGTCGAGTGCTGCGATTCGGGGGCTGCGGCACTCGAGCGCCTGCAGCAGGCCGAAAAGGCCGGGAGAGCCATGGACCTGCTGTTCGTCGATGGGATGATGCCTGAGATGGACGGCTTCGAGACCGCACGTGCGGTGGCGGGACTCGAACTGGCGTCCCCGCCGCGCTGCATCGTGCTGACCCAGGAGGACGAGCCGTCGGCCGTCGGGGGAGGAGGGCATCCGGGCGTTGCCGCCACATTGGCCAAGCCGGTCCTGCTGTCCAACCTGCAGCGGATGCTCGCCGGCCTGGTCGAACGCGGCCATCCGCGGGCTCCGGCCGACGAGGCGCACCAGGACGAGGCCCGGCTGAGCCGCGAGTACGGCGGCGCCCGTGTCCTTGTCGTGGAGGACAGTCACATCAACCAGGAGGTCGCTGTGTCCCTGCTGCACAGCGTCGGCCTGAACGCCGAGCTGGCGGAGAACGGCGCGGTGGCGGTGGACAAGGCCGCGACCGCCGGTTTCGACCTGATCCTGATGGACATGCAGATGCCGGTCATGGACGGTATCGAGGCAACGGAAGCGATCCGTGCCCGTGGGCTGACGCTGCCGATCCTGGCGATGACCGCCAATGCCTTCGGTGAGGATCGGAAACGCTGCCTGCAGGCCGGCATGAACGATCACCTCTCGAAACCTGTCGATCCGGCGGTGCTCTACGCCAAGCTGTTGCAGTGGCTGCCGGCATCCAGCCGACATCCGGCGGAAGCCCGGTTGCCTTTCGCTCCGCCGCTGGAAGAGGTTGTTTCCGCGTCGCCGCCCACGCTGGAGGTGGCCTTGGAGGCGGTGCCCGGGCTGGATGTGGGCTACGGTCTGAAGAACCTGCGTGGGCGGATTCCCAACTACCTGCGCTTGTTGCACAAGTATGCGGCCGGACATGAGGCCGACGGCGCCAAGATCCGCGTCCAGTGGGAGGCGGGCAGCCAGACCGAGGCGGCACGCCTGGCCCACTCCCTGAAGGGGGTGGCCGGCATGATCGGCATGCGCCAGGTGCAGATCCTGGCCACCCGCCTGGATGCGGCGCTGCGCGGCGACGAAGGGGGGGACATCGATGCCTTGCTGACCGAGCTGGATGCGGCGCAGACGGCTGCGGTCACGGCGATCCGGGCCTTGCCCGACCCGGAAGCCGTGGCGGTGGAAACCTGTACGGAGGAGCGTTCCACAGTGCAGGAGGCGCTGGCCCACCTCGACGCGCTGCTGGCCGAAGACAACGTGGCGGCGGTGCGCGTCGCGCGGGAATCGGCGGAATGCCTGCGGCCGGTGCTCGGCAGCCTGTGGCCGCGCTTCGAGCGGGAGGTGGCATCCTACGATTTCCCGGCGGCACTGGTCACGCTGCGCGCGCGTAAATCCTGATTGACCGGCAGCGGGCGTCTGGGGGATGCTCGGCGGCCGATGAAAAGCGGCCCGCGGCCGTGCTCCCGTCATGACGTCATCTTCTCTCTCCGCCTCTTCGCCTGCCGGCGCCTTCTGGCCGCTGGTGCTCACTGCCTCGGCGGTGCTGATGATCACGATGGGCGTACGCCTGTCCCTCGGCCTCTACGTGTCGCCGATCAATACCTCCACCGGCATGGGTATCGCCGCGATCAGCTTCGCGATGGCGATCGGGCAGTTCATGTGGGGCGCCTCGCAGCCGGTCTTCGGCGCGCTAGCCGACCGCTACGGTCCGGGCAGTTCGTTGTTCACCGGGGCTGTCATGCTGATTCTCGGGCTGGTGCTGACGCCTTTCGTCAGCACCGAGTTCGGCCTGGCCGTGACCCTCGGGCTGCTGGTGTCGGCAGGCGCCGGGGCGGGCAGCTTCTCGATCCTGATCGGTGCGCTGGCCCAGCGCCTGCCGCCGCCGCGGCGCGCCTTCGCGTCGGGCTTCATCAATGCCGGCGGCTCCTTCGGCCAGTTCGTCTTCGCGCCCCTGTCCCAGTTCCTGATCACCGGTTTCGGTTGGGTCACGGCCCTCTACGGGCTGGCGGCGATCTGCCTGCTGACGATTCCGCTGTCCTGGCCGCTGCGCCACAAGGTCGAACATCCGCCGTCGTCGGCGCCCGACCTGGGCCTGCGCCAGCAACTCAAGGTGGCGCTCGGCGACCGCAGCTACTGGTGCCTGCACGCGGGCTTCCTGACCTGCGGCTTCCACATCGCCTTCCTGGTCACCCATCTGCCCGGCGCGGTGGATTTGTGCGGCCTGCCGGCCAATGTGTCGGCGCTGTCGCTGGCCCTGATCGGCCTCGCCAACATCGCCGGCAGCCTGGGGGCGGGCGCCCTCGGCCAGCATTACCGCATGAAGTGGATCCTGACCGTCATGTACGCGTCGCGCGCGGTGCTGGTCGGGCTGTACCTGCTGGCGCCGAAGACGCCGATGACCTTCTACGCCTTCTCCATCGGCCTCGGCCTGACCTGGCTGGCCACGGTGCCGCCCACCGCCGGGCTGGTCGGCAAGCTGTTCGGGCTGCGCTACCTGGCCACGCTGTTCGGCCTGACCCTGCTGTCCCATCAGATCGGTGCCTTCTTCGGGGCCTGGCTGGGTGGGCTGGCGCTGGTGCATTTCGGCAATTATGACTGGATGTGGTATGCCGACATCGTGCTGGCGCTGCTGGCCGCGCTGGTCAATGTGCCGATCCGCGAACCGGTGCCGGCGCATCGCTGATGCCGTCGGCACGGAACTGACGGCCGTCGGCGCCGGTCATCCTTGAAAGGAAGATCCGGACCGGCTGGCCCGCTGGCGTGGGCAGGCAAGGCCCGGAGGCAGGGATTCGTTCGAGGAAGGAGAGGGTAATGGGATCACCGGACAACACTGTGACGGACAGCGGCCGCGGGCTGGGTGCCTCCATGGCGGGGCTATGGCGTCGCCTGGTGCGGGGCAGGGAAGAGGCGCAGGCTCCAGTCCCGCGGGCTGAGGCCGTGCCGGCCCGCAGCTGGCGGCGTGTCGAGGACCTGCTGACGGCCGCGGCCGGCGACTACGACGGCGAAGCCCGTGCCCGGGAGCGCATGGCGCACCTGCTGGCCTTCTACCTGGCTGCCGGCGACGAGGACCGGCGCGCTTTCCTGGGGCGTCTGGAGGCCGATTACGGTCCGGTGGAAGTGGACGTCCGGCGTGCCATCGAGGCGTACATGACGGCCGCCAGCCCGGCGGAGCGGGCCCGCGCCGAAGGGCGCCTGAGTGCCAGCCTGGAGTCGCCGCGGCTGCGCATCCTGCGCCAGTTCAACCTGCTGCCCCACGGCGTGCATGCGCTGGTGGACCTGCGCGCCGACCTGCTGCGCCTGGGCGTGGATGCCTGTCCGGGGCTCGACCAGGATCTCCTGCACCTGTTCGTCAATTGGTTCGATGCAGGTTTCCTGGAATTGCAGCGGGTCGGCTGGGAGTCGCCGGCCTCGCTGCTCGAGAAGCTGATCCGCTACGAGGCGGTGCATGAGATCAAGTCGTGGAGCGACCTGCGTAACCGGCTGGATTCCGATCGCCGCTGCTACGCCTTCTTCCATGGCCGCATGCCGTCGGAGCCGCTGATCTTCGTCGAGGTGGCGCTGGTGCGCGACATCGCCGACAAGGTGCAGACCCTGCTCGACGAGAGCCAGCCGACCCTCGATCCGGAAGCAGCGACCACCGCGATCTTCTATTCCATCTCCAACGCTCAGGCCGGCCTGCGCGGGGTGAGCATGGGCGAGTTCCTGATCAAGCGCGTCGTGCAGCAGTTGTTGCAGGAATTCCCGCGCCTGCGCACTTTCGCGACGCTGTCGCCGGTGCCGGGCTTCAACCGCTGGCTGGACAAGCGCCTGGCCGAGCCGGCTTACGTGGCGCGCATCCCGGCTGATGTCAGCAAGCTGCTGGACGGCACTGGCAAGAGCGGCGTGGCCGCGGTGCTCGACTGTGTCGGTGCCGAGATCGCCGGCAGCCAATCGCCATCGGCGTCGCTGCAGGCTTGGTTGAAGGGCGAGTGTGCGTATTACCTGGCTCGGGAGAAGAGCGGCAAGCATCCCCTCGACCCGGTCGGGCGTTTCCATTTCTCCAACGGCGCTAGCCTCGGCCGCATCAACTGGCTGGGCGACGTGTCGGCGCGGGGCCTGCGTCAGTCCTGCGGCTTGATGGTGAACTATCTCTACAAGTTGAAGGACATCGAGGGCAACCACCAGGCCTACGCCCGCGAAGGCACGCTGGCGCTGGCTTTCGATGTGGAGCGCCAACTGGAGGCGGCCGTCGAGGCGCGCAAGGAGCCGCGTGCCGGGCGGGCGCCACGGACCCGCAAGGCGCGCGCCGAGTCCTGAGCGGAGCCTGATCCCGGCGGCCGGGGCTCAGCTCCGGTCACGGAAGGGCAGGCGTTCCGACAGCTCGTCCAGGTAGGCGTCCACGCCGCCCCGCTCCTGGGCCAGAAAGCGGCCCACCGCGTCGCGGAAGCGTGGGTCGGCGATCCAGTGGGCGGAGGACGTCCGCACCGGTTCCAGTCCGCGGGACAGTTTGTGCTCGCCCTGGGCACCGCCTTCGAAGCGGGCCAGGCCTTCACGGATCGCATAGTCGATGGCCTGGTAATAGCAGGCCTCGAAATGCAGGCAGGGCACGAACTCGACGGCGCCCCAGTAGCGGCCATAGAGCGCGTCCGCGTCGCGCAGGAAGAAACTCGCCGCCAGCGGCGTGCCGGCCCGCTCGGCGATCATCAGCACACAGGCGTCGGCATTGCGCTGCCCGAGGGCGGTGAAGAAAGCCAGGTTCAGGTAGGGCGTGGAGGCGTGTTCGGCGTAGGTGCGGCGGTAGCAGGCGTGGAAGAAGGCCCATTCTTCGGCGCCGATCTCGTGCCCACGCAGGATGCGGAAGTCGATGCCGGCATCCATGACCTTGCGCCGCTCATGGCGGATCTTCTTGCGCTTGGGCTGGGCCAGCTGGGCCAGGAAATCGTCGAAGTCCCGGTAGCCGGCATTGCGCCAGTGGAACTGCACGCCATGGCGGATTTCCAGCCCGGCTTCTGCCAGCCACGCGCTTTCCTCGTCGGTGGGGAACAGCACATGCAGGGACGAGGCGCCCGACGCGCGTACCTCGTCGAGCAGCAGGGCCAGCAGCAGGCGGCGGGCGGCTTCATCGTGGCCGAGGATGCGCCGGCCCGGCACCGGCGTGAAGGGCACGGCGGCCAGCCATTTGGGATAGTAATCAAGGCCGTGGCGCTGGTAGGCGTCGGCCCAGGCCCAGTCGAACACGTATTCGCCGTAGGAATGGCTCTTCAGGTACAGGGGCATTGCGGCGAGTAGTCGATCGCCTTCCCACAGAGCCGCATGGCGTGGCCCCCAGCCGGCACGGGGCGCGACGCAGGCGCTGTCTTCCAGTGCGGACAGGAAGGCGTGGGACAAGCTGGGTTGATCACCGGCCAGGGCGTCCCATTGGTCGGCAGGGATTTCGGTGAGGGCTGGATGCAGGCGGAAAGTCGGCATGAGAGGCTCCGGAGCGCGTGGCGGCAGCATACAAGCACGGAGCGGGCCTGTGGCCGCCTGTGCGGCGCATGGCGGCTTCGTGGCGAGCGGCTTCGGGGTTATAGTGTTGCCCATGAAAACCCCTCTTACCGTCGCTGTCGCCCAGCTCAATAGTGTCGTGGGCGACCTCTCCGGCAATGCGCGCCGGATCCTGGATGCGGTGACCCGGGCCAAGGCTGCGGGCGCCGACGTGGTGCTGACTCCCGAGCTGGCCCTGTGCGGCTATCCGGCCGAAGACCTGCTGCTGCGGCCGGCCTTCCTCGACGCTTGCGCTGACACGCTGGCCGAACTGGCCGTCGAGGTGCGCGGCATCACCGCGCTGGTCGGCTACCCGGCATTTGCCGACGGCAAGCGCTATAACGCGGCAGCGGTGATCCAGGACGGCCGCATCGTCGCCACGTATTTCAAGCATCGCCTGCCCAACTACGAGGTGTTCGACGAGGAGCGCTACTTCGAGGCCGGCACCGAAGCCTGCGTCTTCGAGCTGAAGGGCGTGAAGGTCGGCGTCAATATCTGCGCCGACGTGTGGGAGTCCGGCGCTGCCGACGTGGCCCGCGGGGCGGGGGCGGAGGTGCTGCTGGTCCTCAACGCGTCGCCCTTCCACATGAACAAGCAGGCGCTGCGCTACGAGGTGCTGCGCGAGCGCATCGCCGATACCGGCCTGCCGGTGGTGTATTGCAACCTGGTTGGCGGACAGGACGAGCTGGTCTTCGACGGCGGCTCCTTCGCCCTCGACCGGGACGGCACGCTGGCCTGGCAGGGCAAGGTCTTCGCCGAGGAACTCCACCTGCTGCCGTTCGCCGACGGCGCCTGGCAGGGCGGCAGCGTGCCAGCGGTGCGTCCCGTCGAGGCCGACGTCTATGAGGCGCTGGTCCTCGGCGTGCGCGACTACCTGGGCAAGAACGGTTTCCCCGGCGCAATCATCGGCCTGTCCGGCGGTGTCGATTCGGCGCTGACGCTGGCGATCGCTGTCGATGCGCTGGGCGCCGAGCGTGTTCGTGCGGTGATGATGCCATCGCCCTACACGGCGCAGATGAGCCTCGACGATTCCCGCGAGATGATCCGCCGTATCGGCGTGCGCTACGACGAGATCGCCATCGAGCCGGCGATGCAGACCTTCGCAACGCTGCTGGCACCGCAGTTTGCCGGCCTGGCGGCGGATACCACCGAGGAGAACCTGCAGGCGCGGATCCGCGGCATGATCCTGATGGCCCTGTCCAACAAGACCGGCTCCATCGTGCTAACCACCGGCAACAAGAGCGAGATGGCCACCGGCTACGCCACGCTGTACGGCGACATGGCTGGCGGTTTCGCGGTTATCAAGGACATCTACAAGACCTTCGTCTATCGCCTGTGCGCCTGGCGCAACGCCCAGCCGGACGGCCCGGTGATCCCCGACAACATCCTGACCCGGCCGCCTTCGGCAGAGCTGAAACCCGACCAGTGCGATCAGGACTCCCTGCCGCCCTATGAAGTGCTGGACGCGATCATCGCCGCATACATGGAAGAGGACCTGTCACCCCAGGAGATCGTCGCCCGTGGCTATGCCGAGGCCGAGGTGTATCGTGCGGTGGCCATGCTGAGGCGCAACGAATACAAGCGCCGCCAGGCACCGATCGGCATCCGCGTGACCCAGCGCGGCTTCGGCAAGGACTGGCGTTACCCCATCACGTCCCGATACCGGGATGCCTGACAGAGACCGGCCCGCGTAGGGCCGGATATTCCGGCTAGAATGCCGGACCGTTCCAAGGAGACCGTATATGAAGAAGATCGAAGCCGTCATCAAGCCCTTCAAGCTCGACGAAGTGCGCGAGGCCCTGTCCGAAGTGGGTATCACCGGGCTGACCGTTACCGAGGTGAAGGGTTTCGGTCGCCAGAAGGGCCACACCGAACTGTACCGCGGCGCCGAGTACGTGGTGGATTTCCTGCCGAAGATCAAGATCGAGGTGGTCGTCGCCACCGACGTGCTCGACCAGGCCGTGGATGCCATCATCAAGGCTGCCCGCACCGGCAAGATCGGCGACGGCAAGATTTTCGTGATGCCCGTCGAGCAGGTCGTGCGCATCCGTACCGGCGAGACCAACGAAGCGGCGATCTGATCCCCGCAAGACGGTCGGGAACTTTGGTCCCGACCGTGCGCTGTGCGTAAAATGCCGGGTTTTAAGCTTTCCCGGATTGACGTCATGGCTTCTACCGTCCGTACCCGTTTCGCCCCCAGTCCCACCGGCTTCCTGCATATCGGAGGGGCGCGCACGGCGTTGTTCTCGTGGGCCTTTGCCCGCCGCCATGGCGGCACCTTCGTGCTGCGCATCGAGGATACCGACGTGGCCCGTTCCACCCCTGAGGCGGTGCAGGCGATCCTCGACGGCATGAACTGGCTCGGACTGGAATGGGACGAAGGCCCGTTCTACCAGATGCAGCGCATGGAGCGCTACAAGGCGGTCGTCCAGGAGATGCTGGCTGCCGGTACGGCTTACCCCTGCTACATGTCGTCCGAAGAGCTCGACGCACTGCGCGAGGCCCAGCGGGCCCGCGGCGAGAAGCCGCGCTACGACGGCCGCTGGCGTCCGGAAGCGGGCAAGGTGCTGCCCCAGCCGCCGGCCGGCGTGGAGCCGGTGATCCGTTTCAGGAACCCCACTGAAGGCGTCGTGGCCTGGGACGACCTGGTCAAGGGCCGCATCGAGATCGCCAACGCCGAGATGGACGACCTCATCATTGCCCGTCCCGACGGCACGCCGACCTACAATTTCTGCGTGGTGGTGGACGACTGGGACATGGGCATCACCCAGGTCATCCGCGGTGACGACCACGTGAACAACACGCCGCGCCAGATCAACATCCTCAAGGCGCTGGGTGCCGAGGTGCCGCAATACGCCCACCTGTCGATGATCCTCGGCGACGACGGCCAGAAGCTGTCCAAGCGCCACGGCGCGGTCAGCGTCACCCAGTACGACGACGACGGCTACCTGCCGGATGCGGTCATCAACTACCTGGCCCGCCTGGGCTGGAGCCACGGCGACGACGAGATCTTCTCTCGCGCGCAGCTGGTGGAATGGTTCGACCTCGACCACATCACCCCGTCCGCCGCCCAGTTCAACACCGAGAAGCTGAACTGGCTGAACGCCCACTACATCAAGCAGGCCGACAACGCTGTGCTGGCCGCCGACGTGTCCCGCCGCCTGGCCCGTCGCGAAGTGAATCCGGAAGCTGGTCCGGCGCTGGAGGCGATCATTGCGCTTTACAAGGATCGCGTGAGCACGCTCAACGAGCTGGCCGACGCCGCGGAACCGTTCTACATCGATCTGCACGTGGCGCCGGAACTGCTGGCCCAGCATCTCACCGATGCCGCGCGTACGGCGCTGGCAACGCTGCGCGGCAAGCTGGCTGGGGCAACCTGGGAAAAGGCCGCGCTGAGCGCCGCGATCAAGGAGACCTGCACCGAGCACGGCATGAAGATGCCCCACGTGGCGATCCCGCTGCGCGTGGTGCTGCTCGGCCAGCCGCAGACCCCGTCCATCGACGCGGTGCTGGAAACCATGGGCCGCGAGCTGGTGCTGGCGCGCCTCGACCGGGTGCTGTGATCCCGCCGGGCCGCTTTCGCGCCCCATGAGTGCAACGGCCCCGGCGAATACTTCGCCGGGGCCGTTGCACTTTTGTTTGTCAGATCGACGACAGGGCTGCTTCGCTCCTGCCGTCGCCGTCTCAGAAGTCGCTGCTGCGGCCCGATGCGGAAGCTTGGCCCGCACCGATGATCTCGCCGTTGCGGACGCGTACCGCGTCGCCGACGCGCCAGCTCGGGGTACTTTGTTCGGTGATCACGCGGCGGGTGCCGTCGTCCATGCGCACGGTGACCTGGTAGTGGCTGACGGTGCGGGCGCGGCGTTCGACTTCATTACCGGCGAAGCCGCCGAGTACGGCGCCGCCGATACGCGCGAGCTTCTTGCCCGAGCCCTCGCCGACCTGGTTGCCGAGCACGCCGCCGAGGATGGCGCCGCCGACGGCACCGAGGCCGGAGCCTTCACCCTTCTGCTGGATCGCTTCGACGTTCTCGATCACGCCGCATTCATGGCAGATGGCCGGCGGCGGGGTTTCGATGACCTTGCGGGCCGGGCTGCTGCTGGCGCCCGTGGGCGGGGGCGCCGGCACTGCGTCGGCGGGCGGCGGATTGCTGACGGTGGCCGGCGTCGTCGAGGCGACTTGGTGTTTGGTGTGTTCCTTGGCAGGCTTGGAGGCGACATGCGGGGCTTCGTGGCGCTCGGCCTTGGCCGCCGGAGCGGGGTCGACGGTCTGTGGCTGCGAACTGGCGACTGGGGCCGGCTCTGCGGCCGGGTTCGGGGCTGCAGTCGGCGCGGTGATTTGCACCGGTGGGGTGGCGGGTGAGCTGGCGGTGGTTTCCGCAGGGGCAACCGGCGCGTGGGAGGTGTCGGGCAGCAGGCCGGTCAGTTTGGCGACGCCGGCGAGGCTCAGCACGGTGACGGAGGCGGCTGCCACCCACATCATCGGGTGCAGCGGCGTGCGTGAAGGACTGGTGCTCATGGTGTTCTCCTCAATGAATGAGGAGATTAACGCCGCAGGCTGGCTGGGGGTGACATCTGCAACCGCCGCTTACAAAAGTCATGGGCTCCCTTACTCTTCGCCGCCCGTGTTGGGGCGGGGGGGCTTGAGCAGGTAGCGGGCCGGGTCGAGGGCGTCCACCAGTTCGCGTTCCAGCGGTAGCGGATCCCCGTCGAGCTGACTGGCCAGCAGTTCGCCGATGAGGCTGGCCCACACCAGGCCACGGGCACCGAAGCCGGACACGGCGAACAGACCCGGCTGGCGCGGAATGTCGGTGAGGGGCGTGGTGCGTTCGGCGCGTTCGACGGCCGGAATGGCGCCGACCATCGGCAGGCGGTCCGGCGAGGCCGGGCGGAAGCCGACGCGGCCATCGAGCTGGGTCGGGTCGTAGGGTGCCGCGTAACCGGGCAGGATGAAGTCCAGCTTGGTGAGGTTTTCCCGGTGCTCGGCCTCGCGCAGCTCGGTACCGTCGTCGTCGGCCAGGAAGGTGGCGCCGGCGCAGCGCAGGCCGTCCACTTCCGGGCTCACGTAGCCGAGGCGGCACACCACCACCTTCGGCGGGCTGCCGGCCGTGGCGGGCAGGTGGGAGACCTGGCCGCGGGCCGGGCGCACCGGCAGCGTGGCGGCCTGGGGGAGGGCGCGGATGCCGACGCCGTTGGCGAGGATCGCCACCGGCGCGCGGGCGATCTCGGCGCCGGCCTGATCGAACGCAATCCACATGTCGTCCCGGCGCTCCAGGCGGGCCACTAGCTGCCCGAAGCGGGTTTCGACGGTGGCTCCGGTGGTTGCGAGGTTGGCGGCGCACAGGGTCGGCGGCTGGATCCAGCCGCCGCTGGGGAACCACCAGCCGCCCAGTTCCACCGGCCAGCCGACGATTCGGGCGGCCTCGCCCTTGTCCACGAAGCGCAGGTAGTCGGTGGGCGGGGTCTGGGTATCCACGACGGCTTTCTGCTTGCCCTCCTGCTTGGCGTCGCGGGCTAGGTGCAGCACGCCGCAGGGCGCCCAGCGCACAGCGTGGCCGGCTTCGGCCAAGGCCTCCAGATGGTGGCGTCCATACAGGAAGCCAGCGCGGGTGATGCGGGCCAGGCGGTTGTCGTCCAGGCTCGGCAGCGGGCGGAACACGCCGGCCTTGTTGCCGGAGGCGCCGTGGCCGGGGCCGGCGGCTTCGTCGATGACGGTGATGCGCCAGCCGCGGGCGGCCAGCCGCTCCGTAATGGAGGTGCCGGCCACGCCGGCGCCGATCACCAGCGCCCGGCGTGGCTGGACCGGCTCCGCTACGGATGGGGCGTCGGCGAAGTGCCCGCTGAGCATCTCCCGCTTGCCGCCGAAGCCGGCGCGCCGCTCCAGCGTGAAGCCGGCCTCCTGCAGCCCGCGGCGCACATGGCCGGTTACAGACCAAGTGGCCAGCGTGGCGCCGGGGGCTGCCAGGCGGGCGAGCTGCGCATAGACCGCCGGCGACCACAGGTCCGGGTTGTTGGCTGGCGAGAAGCCGTCCAGGTAGAAGGCGTCGGCCTTGGCCTCGAGTTGCGGCAACGTGTCCAGGGCGTCGCCGAAGATCAGTGTCAGCGTGACGCGCCCGGCGTCCAGATGGATGCGGTGGAAGCCGGGCACCAGCGGCGGCCAGTGGCGGCGCAGCTCGTCGGCGAACGGTGCCAGCTCGGACCAGGCGGCGTGCAGTTCGGCCAGGTCGTCGGCCTGGAAGGGGTGCTTCTCGGTGGAGACGAAATGCAGGCGCGCGCAGCGGGCCGGGTCGTCCCGCCAGGCGGCCCACGTGGCCAGGAAGCTGAGCCCGAGGCCGAAGCCGGTCTCGACGATGGTGAAGCGTTCCAGTCCCTGCCAGCGTGCCGGCAGGTCGTTGCCGGCCAGGAAGACGTGCCGGGCCTGGCCGAGGCCACCGGCGGTGGTGTGATAGACGTCGTCGAAGGCAGGCGAGTAGGGCGTGCCATCGGCGGCGCGGACGAGGGTGGCGGGGATCAGCGGCGAGTACATGAAGCGTTGGCTTGCGGCAGCAAGGCGGAAGGCGAACTGGGGCGGAACTTTGGCACCGTTCCCGCCTGCTGTCGAATCTTTCGCCGACAGGTGCGTCTCAAGAGGGAAGCCGCCCGAGCGCCGCTGTGCGCCTTGTTCCGATTCATCGATTGATACGCCGGCCGTCGCGGCCGCCGGGCTAGAATCCCTGCTTTCGCGAAGACAACACTAAGGACATCCAATGCGTACCCCCAACGGCTCGCCCATCCGTCGCGAGGCTTACCAGCCGCTCGCCTACGGCGTTGAAACCGTCGACCTGGATTTCGTCCTCGAAGCTCAGGCCACCCTCGTCACCAATCGCATGCGCTGCGTGCGCAATCCGGATGCCGATGCCGGTCCCATCGTACTGCTCGGCGATGGCCTGAGCTTGGTGTCGGCGCGCATCGACGGTGCCGAGCCGGCGCCCGGCCAGCTGCGCGAGACCGAGTCCGGTCTGGAGATCGACGTGACGGCGGAAGCCGTCGAACTGGAGATCGTCACGCGCATCGATCCGTCGGCCAACCTGACCCTGTCGGGGCTGTACCAGTCGCGGGGCGGCTACTACACCCAGTGCGAGGCCGAGGGCTTCCGCCGCATCACGTATTTCCCCGACCGTCCGGATGTGATGGCGCGCTACACCGTGCGCCTGGAGGCCGATGCGGCCCTGTGCCCGGTGCTGCTGTCCAACGGCAACCTGTTGGAGACCGGCAGCCTTTCCAACGGCCGCCACTTCGCCCGCTGGGAAGATCCGTTTCTCAAGCCGTCCTACCTGTTCGCGCTGGTGGCCGCCGACCTGAAGGCGTTGGAGCGCCGGGTCAAGACGATGTCCGGCCGCGAAGTGCTGCTGCAGGTGTGGGTCGAGGCGCGCGACCTGGACCGCGTCGATCACGCGATGGAGTCGCTGGTTCATTCGATGCGTTGGGACGAGGAGACCTTCGGCCTGGAACTCGATCTGGACCGCTTCATGATCGTCGCCGTGTCCGACTTCAACATGGGCGCGATGGAGAACAAGGGCCTCAACATCTTCAACACCAAGTACGTGCTGGCCAACCCGCAGAGTGGCACTGACGTGGATTACGAGAACGTCGAGAGTGTCGTCGCCCACGAGTACTTCCACAACTGGACCGGCAACCGGGTGACCTGTCGCGACTGGTTCCAGCTGACGCTGAAGGAAGGCCTCACCGTCTTCCGTGACCAGCAGTTCTCCGCCGACATGCTGGCCAGCGCTTCGGACTCGCCCGCTGCCGCGGCCTCGGCCCGTGCGGTGACGCGCATCGCCAATGTGCGTGTGCTGCGCAGCGCCCAGTTCCCGGAGGATGCCGGCCCGATGGCCCATCCGATCCGCCCGGACAGCTACCAGGAGATCAACAACTTCTACACCGCCACGGTGTACGAGAAGGGCTCCGAGGTCATCCGCATGCTGCATACCCTGCTCGGCAAGGAGGGCTTCCGCAACGGCATGGACCTGTACTTCTCCTACCACGACGGCCAGGCGGTGACCTGCGACGACTTCGTCGGCTGCATGGCGGAGGCCAATGGTGCGGACCTGGACCTCTTCATGCGCTGGTACAGCCAGGCCGGTACGCCGCGCCTGAAAGCCGAAGGCATCTTCGATGCGGACAACCGCAGCTACACGCTGACCCTCAGCCAGCGCACACCGCCGACCCCGGGGCAGGCGGACAAGCTGCCGCTGCACATCCCGGTGGCCATCGGCCTGATCGGCCCGGACGGCAAGGATCTGCCGCTGCAACTGGAGGGCGAGGCCCGCGCCGGCGACGTCACGCGCATCCTCGAACTGAAGGAGGCCAGCCAGAGCTGGCGCTTCACCGGTATCGACGTGGCGCCGGTGCCGTCGATCCTGCGCGGCTTCTCGGCGCCAGTGATCCTGGAGCTCGACGAGGACGATGCACGCCTGGCCTTCCGCATGGCCCACGACAGCGACCCCTTCAACCGCTGGGATGCCGCCCAGCGCTACATGGAACGGGTGATCCTGGCTTTGGCTGCGGATGCTGCCGCCGGTCGCAAGCTGGAGGTGCCGCAGGCCTTCGGCCACGCCTTCCGGGCGCTGCTGGTCAATGAATCCCTCGATCCGGCCTTCCTCGCCGAAATCCTCGCGCTGCCGGCCGAAACGTATCTGCTCGAGCGCATGCCGCAGGCTGATCCGGCGCCGCTGCGTGCCGCGCTGATGCACTTGATGCGCGAGTTGGGCCATGCGATGCAGGCTGACTTCCTCGATCGCTACCTCGACCTGGAAGTGGACGGCGCCTACCGCTATCACCCGGCAGATGCCGGCAAGCGCGCGCTGCGCAACCTGTGCCTGCGCTACTTGACTGCCTGGGGCGGTGCCACTGCCATCGACCTGGCGAAGAAGCAGTTCGAGCACGCCGGCAACATGACCGAGCGCTACGGCGCGCTGGCCGCGCTGGTGCAGAGCGACGCCCCGGCGCGCTTCGATGCGCTGGCGGCTTTCCATGAGCAGTACAAGGACGACGCGCTGGTCCTCGACAAGTGGTTCCTGCTGCAGGCCAGTGCCTGGCGCTGGTCCGACGCGGCGCCGGCCACCCTCGAACAAGTGCGCGAGTTGATGGGCAACCCGGCTTTCAGCCTGTCCAACCCCAATAAGGTGTATTCGTTGTTGGGCGGCTATTTCCGCGCCAACGCGGCGGAGTTCCACCGGCCCGATGGCGCCGGCTACGCCTTCTGGGTCGAGCAGGTGAAGGCGTTGAACAAGAGCAACCCGCAGGTCGCGGCGCGCATGGCACGCTCGCTGGAAGGCTGGCGCAAGTTCACGCCGGAGATCCAGGGCCGCATCCGCACGGCCTTCGAGGCGCTGGCGAAGGAGGAAGGCTTGTCGCCCGACGTCGCAGAGATCGTGGACAAGGCGCTGGCCTGAGTGAGTATCGGGAAGGGCTGAAACCGTGGGGAGAGTTCATTCGCCCCACGGTTCGACGAGTCTGCGCCTGGCGTTGGAAGTGATCGAATTGCCGACCGTTGAGCGAACAGCCTTACGCCCCCTCCGCGAGCGGCGTCGGTTTCTGCGAAGGCGCGTTGCCGTGCCCTACTTGACCGCCGTCGCCGACATGCCAGCAAATTCGAGTACGAGGCTGGCGAGGGCGTCGGACTCGGCCTCGATTTCCGTTGCCAGGGTGGCCTGCTTCTCGGCGATCCATTCCGGGTCTTCGAGATCGTCGGCCCAGCAGAACGGCGCTTGGCTGCCCATGCGTGACAGGCGCTTGCGGCGGACGTCGAGGAGGTTGCGCAAACGAGCTTCCGCACCCGTCTGGAAGGGGCGCAGTGCGGTGGCGACCTCCCGCTCGATGAAGGGTGCAAGCGCGTCGAGCAGGTCGGCGTCCATATCCTGGTAGGCATCGCTCACTTTGCCCCAGTAACGGTCCGCCAGCGGTTCATCGGGACGGATTTCCGGGTGCAGGTGGCGGGCTAGCCGTCGCCAAGCGGAACGGCAGCGGGTGACCCGGGCTGGATCGAGGGGCGCGCGGCCGCCCGGATGGCGCTGGCTGTCGGCCAACACACGGGTGTGGTCGGCTTCCAGGGCCTGCCAAGCCAGCACTTCGGAGGCCACGGCCCGTTCGATGGTGGCCAGGGCCAGGCTGCTCAGCGGCTCGCCGCGGCGTAGGCGGGCCTGACCGAGTTCGACACGGCAGCGGTATGCCCGGTGTTCGACCTTGAGGCCCAGCAGGCGGACCTCCAGCTCGCCAAGACTGGCCTGGTAGCGGGCCAGCAGGTAGGGACGTTCAAAGCGTTCGAGCCACTCGATGGCTTCGAGAGTGTCGGCGAGGGCGCAGGCCACTTCATCGGCCGCAGCGGACTCGGGGGAGGGAACGGGATTGCGGTCGATGGACATGGCAAGGCTCCAGGGCTGTGGTTCGGCATGCATGACGCAGTGCCGTGCATGAGTGTTCAATCATGTGTCTGAGCGCGGGGCTCGTGCCCTTTAATGAGCATCGATTTTTCTATTTTCTGAAGGAGATGAAGTCAATTTCATAAGCCAGGTGTCGCTTTGAATTGAACGCCATCTTGCGCCGATTTGCTTGGTGTTGTGGATGTCGGCAAGCAGGTTGCTGACAGGCGGATTATGTCCGCTTGTGGCGGTCTTACGATTTGCTCCGTAAAAGCCAGTTGTTTGGCAATTCTCTCTGGAAGGTGCCCTTTGATGCCATCAATGAGTGCAACTGCAAATTGCCCTGCACCTTGTTTTTTGGACCGGATTGTGCCGATACGGTCGCCACATTGGTTAATCTTGGCAATTAATGCAGGGGCGGCAGCGTGCACCATGGAGCCATTGGAAGGCTCAAGTACCAGAACAATATGTTCGGGGCGGTGCTCAATGCTCTCGGATGCAATGGTGGAGGGCGCCAGCCCTGGCGGCAGAATTTCGGGATAATAAGCGGTGATAGGCTGCAAGTTCGCCGGCTTTGGATACCCTTGTAGTTCCCGCAACTTGGCTACACGGATGGCTTGATCAAATACCAGGTAAGTCGAGTCGTTATTCGCCCGAGCTTGTGCGATCGATTGGTCGAGGCGGCTTTGCTTGTTGTGCACGGTTTGTTGTTCCAGGCTTGTAAGCCCAAAGCTGCCAAATCCAATGATTAGCACGACCAGGGCTTGCAAGCCGCCCCCGGCCTTCAGTAGAGCCCAGCTTCCGGCCAAAGCCAATGGAGCTACGAAAATTATTGCGTAATTCTCCTGCTTGGGAATAAATTTGATGGGATTGATTGATATCGGAAAGAATGAGTACGCTAAAATCATGAGCACTAGCCAGTAAACCACGTAGCGCCCGAAGTCCCCGCGCGTGTTGTCAGCCTGCCGTCTTATGACCAGGAAGGCTAAACCAGCCATCGCGATATGCGGTAACAGCCAAAGGTCGCGCATGTCGCGGAACATCATTTGAAAATAAAAGGCTGGGGTGCCATAGCCCCAGAATGGATCGCCTGTGTATTCCTGATGAGTGCGCAGAAATGGAAGGAGAACGCGTAGGGTATGCAATGGATCGCCATAGATGTTCCACAATAGGAGCCACTCCAGGCTGACAATGCAGATAAAGGC
>Ga0265332_10000624_pt1 | contig 23079 bp, 21 predicted proteins | sample 41926metaG_FD_202084 | JGI IMG/M metagenome (GOLD analysis project Ga0265332, IMG submission 202084) | Rhizosphere microbial communities from Carex aquatilis grown in University of Washington, Seatle, WA, United States - 4-19-26 metaG | ecosystem: Host-associated > Plants > Roots > Rhizosphere...
AGATCGGACGCTGCTCGGAGCCATGCGTAGGACTGATCGCGCCCGAAGAGTATGCGCGCGACGTGCAGGGCGCCGTCGGGGTGCTCGAGGGACGCAACGAGGAAGTGATCGCGGGGCTGCAGCAGCGCATGGAGAGCGCGGCCGTGGCGCTGCAGTTCGAGGACGCCGCGCGCCTGCGCGACCAGCTGCGCGAGCTGCAGGAGATTCGCGCACAGCGGCTGGCGCAGTCACGCCACGGCGCCGACGTCGACGTGGTCGCGATCGCAGGCGAACCTGGCCAGTACGCGGTCTGCGTGCTGCCGGTGCGCGAGGGGCGCAACCTCGGCACGGCGAGCCATTTCCCGGAGAGCGCGCTCAGCGAACCGGCCGAGACGCTGGCCGACTTTCTACTGCTCTACTATGGACGGGAGAGCGCGCCACCGGAGGTGCTGATCAACCTCGAGCTGCCGGACCGCGCCGCGCTCGGCGAGGCGCTGGAGCAGGCCAGCGGGCACGCGGTGCAGCTGCGCTTGCCGCAGCGGGGAGCCGCGACACAATGGGTCGCGCTCGCGGCCGAGAATGCGGCCAACGCGCTGCGGATGCGGCGCGCGCAGGCCGACGTGGCCGCCGCGGGATTGCAGGTGCTCACGCGGGTTCTGGCGCTGCCGGCCCCGCCCGAGCGCGTGGAGTGTTTCGACGTGAGCCACACCGCCGGAGAGGGCACAGTGGCCTCGTGCGTGCTGTTCGGCCCGGATGGCGCGCGCCGGCGCGAATACCGCCGTTACAACATCGAGGGGGTCGCGCCCGGCGACGACTATGCGGCGATGCACCAGGCGCTGCGTCGACACGCCGCCCGCATCGTCGCGCTGGAGCGGCCGCGCCCCGACCTGCTGCTGATCGATGGCGGTCCGGGACAGGTGGATGCCGCAGTCCGCGCGCTGGCGGAGGCCGGATTGACGGACGTGCCGATCGTCGGCGTGTCCAAGGGGGTGGACCGCCGGCCCGGACAGGAACGCCTGCACCTGGCGGGCGATCCGATCCCGATCAGCCTGGAGCCCGACAGCGCCGCGCTGCACTTCATCCAGCGGGTGCGCGACGAGGCGCACCGCTTTGCGATCACCGGACACCGGCGGCGACGTGCCCGGCGCTACCGCGAATCGATACTCGAGACGATACCGGGGCTCGGTCCGGCGCGGCGACGCAGCCTGCTGACGCATTTCGGCGGCCTGCAGGGCGTGCTGCGCGCCGGCGTCACCGACCTCGAGAAGGTCAGTGGCGTAGGCTCCGCGATGGCGCGGTCCATCTATGAGCACTTGCATCCGGGGGAGTGATGGTCTGGAACCTGCCAAACATGCTGACCTGGATGCGCATCCTCGCGATACCGCTGATCGTCGTGCTGTTCCTGTATGCGGCCAAGCATCCGGCGAGTCTCGCCGATCCGGTCGCCGGCGGGCTGTTCGCGCTGGCGGCGATCACCGACTCGCTGGATGGCTACGTGGCGCGACGGCTGCGCCAGACCACGAGGCTCGGCGCGTTCCTGGACCCGGTCGCCGACAAGCTGATCGTGGCCGTCGCGCTGGTGCTGATCGTGAGCCGCGACCCCCGCGTGCGCATGGTGCTCGCTGCCGTCGTGATCATCGGGCGCGAGATCGCCATCTCGGCGCTGCGCGAATGGATGGCTGGCATCGGTCAGACGACGGCCGTGGCAGTCTCCAGCCTCGGCAAGCTCAAGACCATCCTGCAGATGGTGGGCCTCAGCCTGCTGCTGATCCGTCAGCCGCTGCTCGGCCTGCCGCTCTACACGCTCGGGTTCTGGCTCACGATGATTGCCGCGGCATTGACGCTGATCTCCATGGGGCTGTACCTGCGCAGCGCCTGGCCGCACTTGTCCGCCAGGGGTTAGGCGCCCGACCGCACCTGCGGGGACGGACTGTGATCCGCGCCCCACTCTGGCCATTGCCTCAAGGCCGCGGATTCAATGATCGCGCCCGCCGGCCGATGCAGAGGGGGAGGTACGCGCATCCCATTCCCGGGTGGGCCGCTGCCGGCTTTAGTCAACGGTGCGGAGAACCCAGCAGATGTCCCAGAGGATCATTCTCGCGGTCGACGATTCGGCCTCGATGCGACAGATGGTGGGCGTCACGCTACGCTCCGCGGGCTACGAAGTGGTCGAAGCCACGGACGGCACCGAGGCGCTCGAGTATGCGCGCCAACACCCCGTAGACCTGGTGCTCGCCGATGTGAACATGCCGCGCCTGGATGGCATCAGCCTGGTCGCGCAGCTGCGCGCACTGCCCGGGTATCAGTTCACTCCGCTGCTGCTGCTGACCACGGAATCCAGTCAGGAGCGCAAGCAGGAGGGCAAGCGGGCCGGTGCGACCGGATGGATGGTCAAGCCCTTCGATCCGGACCAGCTGCTGCTGACCCTCGCACGCGTGCTGGCCAATCATCCGCCTGTGCGCCCGGCCGCGCACTGATCGCGGTGCGAGCAGCCGATCAGATGGCAGCGCCCGAACATGCAGTGACGGGGCCACGCGAGCCTGCCGCCGCGGCTGCCGTGCCATCCGCTGCCGAAGCCGCCGAGGGTCTGCGCCGCTTTCTCGATCTCGGTGTCGCGCAGCTCGATGCCGCAATCCGCGAGAGTGACGCCCAGGTCGGCCGGCTGTCCGAGGCGCTCTCGCTGCTGGCCACGGAGCTGCAACAGTGCGCTCGCGCCGCCGACGGCCCGCTTGCCGCCTCGCTCGAAGTCAGCAGCGCGCATCTGCAGGCCGCGATGCGTGGCCTGCAGTTCTACGACAAGCTGATCCAGCGTCTCACGCACGTGCGCGACGGACTGGCAATTCCGGCCGACGCGATGGCGATGGGAGGTGGAGGGGCCGCGGCCGACTGGCTCGCGACGTTAAGCGAGGTCCGCTCGCGCTACAGCATGGTCGAGGAGCGCGTGCTGTTCGACTTCATGATGCGCGGACTCAGCACCACAGAGATGCTCAAGGCGCTGCGCAGCATGCGCGATGCGGCCGATCCGGGCGAGCTCGAAATGTTCTAGCAGCTGCTGGCAGCTGCTGGCCGCTCTAGAAGCCGAGGCCCGACAGCATGGCGTCCACGTCCTGCTGACCACTCACCGTCGCGCCATGGGCCACTCCCGGCACCACCGGTCCATAGCCCGCAGCGCTGCGCGGCGCCGCCGCTGCGCTCGCAGCGCTGTCCAGGTTGCCGATGCGTACCAGATCGCCCAGCGCGACCTCGAGTTCGTCGACCAGTGTCATTACGCTGCGCAGGATCTGGCCACTGAGGTCCTGATAACCCTGGGCCAGCAGGACTTCTGCCAGCCGCGAGCGCAGCGACTTCATGCGCGCGACCGTCTCGCCGAGAAAAGCCTCGACTTCGCTCCATTGCGGCCGGCTGCGCTGCGCGGGGCGCGATGCGGGATTAAGCAGGCGCGCCGCAGCCTCGGCGACCTGGTCCACGATCGGGCAGGACTGGTCGACCAGGTCCATCGTGTGATGGGCCGCATCGTCGGTGAGCTTGAGCACGTGCACCAGACGTGCCCGCGCGTCCGGTACCTGGCGCTCGGCGAGGTCCACGAGCCGCGACTCATTGCGGAACTGCTCGAGCGCCGCCGAGAGGTCGCTCGCCACCTTGCGCACGCCGCTCATCACGCCGGCTTCCTGGGTGGCATTGAATCCTTCGAGCGCGACGTTGAAGGCCTGCTCGTCGTCCTGCGCGAGGGCCCGATGCAGGTCCTCGATCCAGCGCGCGCAGGCAGCTTTGCGCTGCGCGTAGTCCCCGCTCATCATCAGGCTGCTGCCGGAGCGCGGGTCGCGAAGATCTTCTCGATCTTCTCCTTGAGTACGGCGGCGGTGAAGGGTTTGATCACGTAGCCATTGACGCCCGCCTGCGCCGCCTCGACGATCTGCTCGCGCTTCGCCTCTGCGGTGAGCATCAGCACTGGCAGCTTTGCCAGCCGCTCATCTGCGCGCACCTGGCGCAACAACTCCACGCCCTGCATGCCCGGCATGTTCCAGTCCGTGATCAGCAGGTCGAAATTCCCGGCCTTGAGCAGCGGCAGCGCCGTCAGGCCGTCGTCTGCCTCGGTGATGTTGCCGTAGCCCAGTTCGTGCAGCAGGCCTTTGATGATGCGCCGCATCGTGGAAAAGTCATCCACGACGAGTATCTGCATATCCGCTATTGCGCCCACGCATGCCTCCAGGACTTCAGTCCCGATTGGTCAGAATCCATATCGCACAGCCAGCGTGATTCTTGAGGGCCGCGCGCGCCAGCACCATTGCGCGTTGTTGCCAAGGGCATCACAGAACGCGTCGCGCCAATCCGGCAATAAAGGGCGCGACCGCCGGCACGGCCGCGAGCGCCGGGTGCGCAGCGGCCACGAGGGCAGCGCCCGTGGCGACGGAAAGCCGACGTTTCGGCGGCCGTCCGGGCTGCACACCGTGACGCGGGTCACAGCCTCGAGGCCGGCACGGCAATTGCAAATCGTCCGGTATCGAAGCTTTAGCGGAAACCGCAGCGTATGCGCATGAGTCGCGAAGTCCAGCAATGCACCCTCAAGCCTGCGCCTGAACGCGCCGCCGGCACGGAGCCTTAAGCCATGCCCGAGCCGCAGGCGGACCGCAACGGCGTCGAACGCGCCGCCATCCTGCTCATGACCTTAGGGGAGCAGGAAGCCGCCGCCGTGCTCAAGCAGCTCAGCGCCAAGGAGGTGCAGCGCCTGGGTGCAGCGATGGCCCAGCTGGCTGGTGTCTCGCGCGATGATGTCAGCACCACGCTCAGCCGTTTCTCCAGCGATCTGGACACCCAGACCTCGGTCGGCGTGGATGCGGATCAATATCTGCGCAAGGTGCTCACCGAAGCGCTCGGCGCCGACATGGCTACGCCGATCGTGGACCGCCTGCTGGGAGGGCGCAGCGGACGCGGCCTGGATGCGCTCAAATGGATGGAGGCGAAGTCGGTCGCGGAGATGCTGCGCCACGAGCATCCACAGATCATAGCGATCGTGCTGTCCTATCTGGATCCGGACCAGGGAGCCGAGGTGCTGAACGGGCTGCCCGATGCCTTGCGCGCCGACGTGATCACGCGCATCGCGACGCTCGAGGGTGTACACCCATCCGCGCTCAGCGAGCTCGACGAGGTGCTCGAGAAGCAGTTCAGCGGCACCAATGCGAGCAAGTCCGCCGGCTTCGGCGGACCGAAGGTGGCGGCCGGAATCCTGAACCTGGTCGGCGCGGCCTCCGAGGGCAAGATCATCGAGGAGATCGGCAAGAACGATGCCACGCTGGCACAGACGCTGCGTGACCTGATGTTCGTATTCGATGACCTGCAGGAGATCGATGATCGCGGCATCCAGGAGCTGCTGCGCGAAGTCACCGGCGACAAGCTCGTGATCGCACTGAAGGCGGCAGACGAGCCGCTCAAGACCAAGTTCTTCAAGAACATGTCCGAGCGCGCGGCCGAGATGCTCAAGGATGACCTGGAGGCGAAGGGTCCGGTCCGGCTCAGCGAGGTCGAGGCCGCACAGAAGGAGATCGTCGTCGCGGCACGTCGCATGGCCGACGAAGGCCGTCTGCAACTCGGAGGCAAGGGCGGCGATGAATACGTCTAGCAGAGGTGATCAGCGATGAACGGCGCCGCGGAATTGCTGGACCAGGATGAAATCGATGCCCTGCTCCGGGGCGTCGATGCCAACGAGGTTGCGGTCGGCGCGGGCACCTCGGTGCCGGGCGAGGTGCGCAACTACGACATCGCGACACAGGTGCGGATCGTGCGCGGCCGCATGCCGACGCTCGAGATGATCAATGACCGCTTTGCGCGGCTGCTGCGCATCGGCCTGTTCAACATGGTCCGGCGTACGCCGGAGATCTCAGTGGCGCCGGTGCAGGTGCTCAAGTTCAGCGAGTATGTGCACACCCTGCACGTGCCCGCGAGCCTGAACCTGGTCAAACTCGGACCGCTGCGCGGCACGGCACTGTTCGTGCTCGATTCCAAGCTGGTGTTCACGCTGGTCGACAACTTTTTCGGCGGCAGCGGTCGCCACGCGAAGATCGAGGGTCGGGACTTCACCGGCACCGAGGGCCGCATCATTCAGATCGTGCTCCGGCAGGCGTTCAGCGACCTGCAGGAGGCATGGGCGCCGGTGTGCCCGCTGAACGTGGAGTACCTGAACTCGGAGATGAACCCGCAGTTCGCCAACATCGTCAGTCCATCCGAGATCGTGGTGATCACCTGCTTCCGCATAGAACTGGAGGGCGGCGGTGGTGAACTGCACGTGACGATGCCGTATTCGATGATCGAGCCGATACGGGATCTGCTCGACTCCGGCATCCAGAGCGATCGCGCGGAGGGCAACGAGAGTTGGAGCCAGACGCTGCGCGAGGACCTCCAGGACGTCGCGGTCAACCTGGTGCCGCTGCTGGGCAATGCCAACTTGACCGTCGGGCAGCTGCTGGCCCTCAAGCCGGGCGACGTGATCCCCTGCGATTTCGATGGCTCGGTCACGCTGCTCGCGGAGGGCGTGCCATTCCTGCGCGGCTCCTATGGGCTATCCCGCGGCCAGCAGGCGATCAAGGTGGTCGATCGCATGGCAGGCCGGCGCCCGGCGGGCCGAAAGCTCCCCGCCACACCGTGACAGCGCGGGCGAGCGCGTGCTGTGCTGCAACGCGCGCGCCACATGACTTAAAACTCTCCGGAGTGTGATGGCGGTCCCATCAAGGAATCGGGCACGGCGCCGACACAGGCTGTGCACGTCCGGCCCATCAGCGGATGGGATACAAGGCGCACACCGTGAATGAACCGCTGACGATTCGCTCCATCCCCATTCCCAATTGCGCGTGGTGAATCCCATGGCCGTGAAGAGCAGGAAGCCCGTGTCCCGAAAGTCGAAGTCCGGGACCGCCCGCGCTGGCAGCTCCCGGAGCGTTGCCAAGGGCGTCGTCGGCACGAGCGCTGCCGCCGGCATCGCCGCGGCCAATGCGAGGCTGAAGGCCGCACTGGACAACGTCACGGCGAACGTGATGCTCGCGGATGCCGACCTGAATATCATCTATGTGAACCGCACCGTCGAGGCGATGATGCGCACGGCGGAGGCGGACATCCGCAAGGACCTGCCGCGCTTCGATGTGGCCGCGCTGATCGGCACCAACATCGACACCTTTCACAAGAATCCATCGCACCAGCGCGCGATGCTGGCCCGGCTCGACCGCACCTTCGAATCGAAGCTGTCGCTCGGCGGACGCACGTTTCGCATCATCGCCAACCCGGTCCACGACGAGGCCGGTGCGCGGATCGGAACCGTAGTCGAATGGGCCGATCTGACCGAGCAGCTGCGCCGCGAGGCCGAGGACCGGCGGCGTGCCGAGGGCGAGGCACGCGCCGCGGCGGAGAACGCGCGCATCCGTACCGCGCTCGACAACGTCTCGGGCAATGTGATGCTCGCGGACGCAGATAACAACATCGTCTACATGAACAAGGCGGTCACCGAGATGCTGCATGTCGCCGCCGGTGACCTGCGCCGCGAACTGCCGCATTTCGATCCCGACAAGCTCATCGGCGCCAGCATTGACCGCTTTCACAAGCACCCGTCGCACCAGCAGCAGATGCTCGCGCAGCTGCGCGGGACGATGACCTCGGAGCTGCGCATCGGTGCGCGCCGCTTGCGCATCGTCGCCAATCCCGTGCTCGACGCGCAGGGCGGGCGCATCGGCACCGTAGTCGAGTGGATCGACCGGACCCAGGAGCTGGCGGTCGAGGAGGAGGTCAACGCGATCGTCAGCGCCGCCCAGGAGGGCGACCTGACGCGCCGTATCGATACCAGCGGCAAGCAGGGATTCTTCGAGAAGCTTGCCGTCGGCATCAACGGCCTGGTCGACAACATGATGGAAGTCGTGCGGCAGATCAAGGCTGCCGCGGCCGAGGTGCATACCGGTGCGGAGGAGATCTCGAAGGGCAACATCAACCTCTCGCAGCGTACTGAGGAGCAGGCCTCCAGCCTGGAGGAGACCGCCTCGTCGATGGAGCAGATGACCTCGACGGTCAAGCAGACGGCGGACAATGCCGGCCAGGCGAACCAGCTGGCCCTGGCTGCACGCCAGCAGGCCGAGAAGGGCGGCGCCGTGGTCGGCTCCGCGGTCCAGGCCATGGGTGCGATCAATGGCGCCTCGAAGAAGATTGCCGACATCATTGGCGTGATCGACGAGATCGCCTTCCAGACCAACCTGCTGGCGCTCAACGCCGCCGTCGAGGCGGCACGGGCGGGCGAGCAGGGCCGGGGCTTCGCAGTCGTGGCCACCGAGGTGCGCAATCTCGCGGGGCGCAGTGCGACCGCGGCCAAGGAGATCAAGGCGCTGATCCAGGACAGCGTCGCGAAAGTCAACGAAGGCAGCAAGCTGGTCGATGAGTCCGGCCGCACGCTCGAAGAAATCGTGAACGCCGTGAAGAAGGTGACGGACATCGTCGCCGAAATCTCGGCGGCGAGCCGCGAGCAGTCCTCTGGCATCGAGCAGGTGAACAAGGCTGTGATGCAGATGGACGAGACCACCCAGCAGAACGCGGCGCTGGTCGAACAGGCGGCGGCTGCGAGCCAGGCCATCGTGGAGCAGGCCGAATCGCTGAACGGAATCATCGCGCATTACCGACTCGGCGATGAGCCGGTGGCACCGGTGGAGCGCCGGGCGAATCGCAGGCCGTGGGCGGCGGTCACGGAGCAGCCGGCAGCGCGTGCCGCGGGCGGCGCGGTGGCCGCGCCCAGGGCGGCAGCCACGCCCAATGCGGCAGCCACGCCCAAGGCAGCAGCGCCACGCCGGGTGGCCAACGCGGGCCCGGATACGGAGTGGAAGGAGTTCTAGCCAGGGAACGGGATCTTGCAGGCAGGACGCCGCTAATTCGCCGGGCCCAAGGGCTTAGGTTTCGTGGGAGATTTCAATGGCTGCCGATCAGGTCGGTCTGAATTCCGAGGCGCAGGCCGCCGCGCGCGGCCGAGTCGTGCTGGGCGGCAGCTGCACGATCCATGAGGCGGCTGCGATAAAGGCGCACATGCTCGAGCAATTCGCGCGTACGGCGCCGTACGAGATCGACGGGACCGCGGTCGAGCGCCTCGATGCGACCGGTGTGCAGCTCGTCGTCGCATTCGCGCTCGACTGCCTCGAGCGCAACCTGGCCTACACCTGGACCGGACGCTCGGCGGTGCTCGAGCAGGCGATCGCGCTGCTGGGCGTGGGTGCGCTGCTCGAGAGCCCGGGCCTGGCGACCGCCGGCGCGGCGGCGTAGCGCGCCATGAGTCTGGATCTCACGCAGTTTCACGATACCTTCTTCGAGGAGAGCTTCGAGGCTCTGGAATCGATGGAGGCAGCGCTGCTCGCACTGTCCACCGGCGCGGCCGATGCCGAGCTGATCAACACGATTTTCCGGGTCGCACACTCCATCAAGGGCGGCAGCGCGACCTTCGGCTTCAGCGAGGTGGCTGCATGCACGCATACCCTCGAGACGCTGCTCGACCAGCTGCGCAGCGGGCGCCGTCAGGTCCAGCCCGGCATCGTCGACGTGCTGCTGCGCTCGGTCGACGTGCTGCGCGCGATGCTGAACGCAACCCGGCTCAAGCAGCCGATTGACACGGAACTCACGGCGGCGCTGCAGGCCGAACTGCAGGCAATCCTGCAGAGCCCGGCCGAAGTCGGGGCCACTGCGGCGCCCGTGGCGCCCGCCGTCACGACCACCGCCAGTGCGGATGCCCAGCAGACCCCGGGCTGGCGCATACGCCTGGTGCCGGGCCCGCAGATGTTGCGGCATGGCAATGACCCGCTGCGCATGCTGCGGGAACTCGCCTCACTCGGAGCGCTGCAGACGCGCGTCGATGCCGGCAAGGTCCCGACGCTGGCGGACCTTGACCCCGAACACTGCTGCTTAAGCTGGACTCTCGAGTTGCGCGGCGCGATCGAACGCGCGGCCGTCGAGCAGGTATTCGAATGGGCCGAGGGCGAATGCGAACTGGCGATCGATCCGCTCTCGCCCGCGCCGGCCGTTGCCACTGCTGCTGCCAGTGCTGCTTCCACTGCCACTGCCGCCGCTACAGCCACAGCCACAGCGACGGCTGCGCCATCGATGGCGGCTGACGGGAGCAGCGCCGCGACCGGCGTGCCCGCTGCATCGCGCGCCGAGGGCGCGCGCGCGGGGAGCGGCGACGGTGGCTCGATTCGCGTCGGCATCGAAAAGATAGACGAGCTGCTCAATGCCGTCGGTGAACTGGTCATTACGCAGTCGGTATTGAGCCAGCTGGCGGCGGTACTCGAGGGCCGCCAGGCCGAGGAGCTGCGCAACGCCCTGGTGCAGCTCGAGCGCCACATGCGTTCCCTGCAGGAGAGCGTCATGCGGGTCCGCATGCTGCCGATCAGCTCGGTGTTCAATCGCTTTCCGCGCATGATCCGCGACTTGGGCCAGCGCCTAGGCAAGAAGGTGGAGCTGCGCATGAGCGGGGATCACACAGAGCTGGACAAGACCGTACTCGAAAAGATCGGTGATCCGCTGGTCCACCTGGTGCGCAATGCGATCGATCACGGTATCGAGACGCCCGAGCGGCGCCGCGCCGCCGGCAAGAGCGAGCACGGCACGATCGAGCTCAATGCCTACCATAAGGGCGGCAACGTGATCGTCGAGGTGACCGACGATGGTGGCGGCCTGAACCGCGACCGTATCCTCGCCAAGGCGCGCGAGCGCGGGCTGGTAGCCGCCGACGAGGAGCCCACGGAGGAGAAGATCCTGAACCTGATCTTCGCGCCGGGCTTCTCGACCGCCGAGCAGCTCAGCGACGTGTCCGGCCGCGGTGTGGGCATGGACGTCGTGCGCCGGAACATCAACGAGATCGGCGGCCACGTGCAGATCCATTCCAACGCGGGACATGGCAGTACGGTGCGCATCCGGCTGCCGCTGACGCTCGCGATTCTCGACGGGCAGCTTGCCCGGGTCGGCAGCGAGATCTACATCGTGCCGATCGTCTCGATCGTCGAGACCATCCAGATCAAGCGCGAGCAGCTCAATACGGTCGCGCAGCAGGCTGAACTCTACCGGCTGCGCGAGGAGTACCTCCCGATCATCCGCCTGCACGAGCTGTTCGACATCCCCGCTGAGCGTACCGAGCTGCTGGACGGGCTGCTGATGATCGTCGAGGCCGATGGCAAGCGCGTCGGACTGTTCGTCGATGAACTGCTCTCGCAGCAGCAGGTCGTCATCAAGAGTCTCGAGACCAACTTCCGCCAGATCACCGCACTGGCGGGCGCGACCATGCTGGGGGACGGGCGGGTCGCGCTGATCCTGGACATCCCGGGGATCATCGTGCGCTTCAAGGACCACGAAAGGCGCCGCAAGCCGGCGCAGGAGGCCGCGTGATACCACAGACAGGCGCCACGGGGGCGCCGATCGATCGCGCCGGCTCGCAGCAGGTACTGACCTTCAAGCTCGCCGGGGAGGAATACGGCGTCGGCATCCTGAAGGTGCAGGAGATCCGCGGCTGGTCCGCAGTGACAGCGATACCGCATGCGCCGGCGTGGATACTCGGTGTCATCGACCTGCGCGGCGTCGTCGTGCCGGTCATCGACCTGCGTCGGCGCTTCGAGCTCGAGCCGGCCCAGTTCGGACCGGCCACGGTCGTGATCGTGATCCGGGTGGCCGGTGCAGGCGGCGAGCGCACGATCGGCCTGGTCGTAGACGCGGTTTCCGAGGTCTATGACATCGATGATTCGACATTCCGCGCGCTGCCGGAAATTGGCAGCACTGCGGCCAGCGAAGTGGTGCACGGGCTCGCGCACGCCGACGGCAAGACCATCATTCTGCTGGACGCCGAACGCCTCGCGGCCGGCGCCATCCACTGAAGAACCGTTCCCCCTCGCGCACCGGCACCCAGCGGCCGCCTGCGCGCAATTGGCATCAGAATTTCCGAGGAAGCAATCCATGGTGATGAGAAAAGTGACGAAGAAGCCGCGGTCGGCCGGCAAAGGCCGGAAGGTGGCCGTCGACGCGCGTGAGCTCGACGACATGCGCGGCCAGCTCGCCGCGATCGGCAAGGCCCAGGCGGTCATCGAGTTCGACCTCGACGGCACCATCCGCACCGCCAATCCCAACTTCCTGAGCGCGCTCGGCTACACGCTCGAGGAAGTGGTCGGTCGCCACCACAGCATGTTCGTCGAACCCTCTTATCGCGATAGCGCTGAGTACCACGCGTTCTGGGCCAAGCTCGGACGCGGCGAGTACGACGCGGCGCAGTACAAGCGCATCGGCAAGGGCGGGCGGGAAGTGTGGATTCAGGCATCCTACAATCCGATCTTCGATGCGGCCGGCAAGCCCTTCAAGGTCGTGAAGTACGCGACCGACGTGACGGCGCAGAAGACGCGTACCGCGGACTACGAAGGTCAGCTCGCCGCGATCAGCAAGGCCCAGGCGGTCATCGAGTTCGACCTGGACGGCACAATCCGCACCGCGAACGCCAATTTCCTGAACACCATGGGCTACACGCTCGATGAGGTGCGTGGACACCATCACAGCATGTTTGTCGAGCCGTCCTATCGCGATACCACTGAGTACCGCGAGTTCTGGGCCAAGCTCGGCCGCGGCGAGTACGACGCTGCGCAGTACAAGCGTATCGGCAAGGGTGGCAGGGAGGTCTGGATCCAGGCGTCCTACAACCCGATCATGGATGCCAACGGCAAGCCCTTCAAGGTCGTCAAATATGCGACCGACGTGACCGCCCAGGTCGTGCTCGCCCAGATGATGCAGGATGCGGTACGCGAGACGCAGGAAGTCGTGAAATCGGCGCTCGCCGGCGACCTGAAGCGCCAGATCCCGCTGCAGGGCAAGACTGGTCAGGTCGAGGCATTGTGCGTCAGCGTCAATGACCTGCTCGGCACGATGAGCCGCCTGATCGACGAGGTCAATGCGGTAGTCGAGCGCGGCAAGCAGCGCGACCTCACCGGCCGCATCGACACGCAGGGCAAACTCGGTGCCTTCGGGGCGCTGTCCGGCGGCATCAATGCGCTGCTCGAGAACATGATGGCAGTCGTGCGCCAGATCAAGTTGGCATCGCAGGAAGTGCAGAGCGGTGCGGAGGAGATTTCCAAGGGCAACACCAACCTCTCCCAGCGCACCGAGGAGCAGGCCTCGAGCCTGGAGGAGACTGCCTCGTCGATGGAGCAGATGACCGCGACTGTCAAACAGACCGCGGACAACGCCGGTCAGGCGAACCAGCTCGCCATGGCCGCGCGCCAGCAGGCCGAGAAGGGCGGCGCGGTCGTTGGCTCCGCAGTCGCCTCGATGGGCGGCATCAACTCGGCGTCGAAGAAGATCGCTGACATCATCGGCGTGATCGACGAGATCGCGTTCCAGACCAACCTGCTGGCGCTCAACGCCGCCGTCGAGGCGGCACGGGCCGGCGAGCAGGGTCGCGGCTTCGCAGTGGTGGCCACCGAGGTGCGCAACCTCGCGGGGCGCAGTGCGACTGCGGCCAAGGAGATCAAGGCGCTGATCCAGGACAGCGTCGCGAAGGTCGACGAGGGCAGCAAGCTGGTCGACGAATCCGGTCGCACGCTCGAGGAAATCGTGAACGCGGTCAAGAAGGTCACCGACATCGTGGCCGAGATCGCAGCGGCGAGCCGCGAGCAATCCTCCGGTATCGAGCAGGTCAACAAGGCTGTGATGCAGATGGACGAGACCACGCAGCAGAATGCCGCGCTGGTGGAAGAGGCCGCTTCGGCCAGCCAGGCGATCGTCGAGCAGGCACAGGCGCTCACGACGATGATCGCCCAGTATCAGGTCACCGGGGACGAGTCGTCGTCGACGGTCGGGGCGCTCGAGCGGCGCACGCCGGTACGACCCTGGGTAGCCGGCGCGGCGAAGCCGAAGGCCGCGGCCGCTGCTCCCAGAACGGCTACGGTGCGCAAGGCGGCAGTGGCTTCAGGTGGCGACGCCGAGTGGCAGGAGTTCTGACATGAGCCAGGTCATGAGCGCGCCGGCCGAATCGCCGGCCGGCCCGAACGCCGAGAGCGGCACGCAGTACCTGACTTTCGTCTGCGCCGGAGAGGAATACGGGGTCGGTATCCTGCGGGTGCAGGAGATCAAAGGCTGGGACAGCGTGACCCGCGTGCCGTACGCACCGCATTACGTGCTGGGAGTGATGAACCTGCGCGGTGTGATCGTGCCAGTAATCAACCTGCGCGCGCGCTTCGGGCTCGAGACACGTCCCTTCAATGCCTCGACCGTGGTGATCGTGGTACGTGTCGCGAGTGCGCGCGGCGAGAAGACGGTCGGCATCGTCGTCGACGGCGTGTCCGAGGTCTATTCGGTCGCCAGCGACATGATCAAGCCGGTGCCTGAACTGGGCGGCGTGATCGAGGCCGCCTGGGTCAGCGGCATCGCGACGGTGGATGGCAAGATGATCATGCTGCTCGACATCGATGCGCTGGTCATCGCGTGTGTTGAAACCGGCGCCGCCGGCCAGCTCGACTCCTGAGCCGGCAGCGGAGCAGCTAGGCGTGGACCAGCCTGTCGCGGCGGCACCGGTCGGCGGACCGTCCGATTTCGTGCTCTCGGACCGGGAGTTCACCCGTATCCGTGAGCTGGTGCGTGAGCACACCGGAATCGCGCTGTCCGAGGCCAAGCGCCAGCTCGTCTATGGCCGACTGGTTCGGCGGCTGCGCGCGCTGCGGCTGTCCGGATTCGCGGACTATCTGATGCTGCTCGAACAGGCCGACCCCGTGGAACTCGAGGAGTTCACGAATGCCATCACGACCAACCTGACCGCGTTCTTCCGCGAGCCGCATCATTTCGACTACCTGGCCGGGCAGGCACTGCCGGCCATCGCCGCACGCGGCACGGGCAGGCTGCGCATCTGGTCGTGCGCATGTTCCACGGGCGAGGAGCCGTACAGCATCGCGATCGTGCTGCGCGAGCAGCGCAGCCTGCTCGCCGGCCTCGACGTCCGTATCCTGGCGACGGACCTGGATTCCAATGTACTCGCCACCGGCGCGGCGGGCGTCTATCCGGCCGATCGGCTGCAGACGATGGCGAGCGCGCGGGCCAGCAGCTTTTTCCGCGCGGGTACCGGCAGCCAGGCCGGCCGGGTACGCGTGGACCCGGCGTTGCGCGAGCTGATCACCTTCAAGCAGCTCAACCTGATGCACGACTGGCCGATGCGCGGACCGTTCGACGTGATCTTCTGCCGCAACGTGGTGATCTACTTCGACAAGGCGACGCAGCGGGCGCTGTTCGAGCGCATGGCGCTGCTGCAGCGACCCGGGGACCTGCTGTTTCTTGGACATTCCGAGAGCCTCTACCGGGTAACCGAGCGCTACCAGCTGCTCGGCCATACGATGTACCGGCGGGTCGAGGACTAGCCATGCCGAACAAGATCCGCGTGCTGATCGTCGATGATTCCTCGCTGGTGCGTCAGATGCTCTCCGAGATCCTGAACGCGGCGCCCGACATCGAGGTGGTCGGGACGGCCGGGGATCCGCTGATCGCGCGCGAGCGGATCAAGGCGCTGAATCCTGACGTGCTGACGCTCGACGTCGAGATGCCGCGCATGGATGGGATCACCTTTCTGAGCAATCTGATGCGACTGCGGCCGATGCCGGTCGTGATGGTCTCCTCGCTGACCGAGCAGGGTGCCGAGATCACGCTCAAGGCACTGGAACTGGGCGCCGTGGACTTCGTGTCGAAGCCCAAGGTCGACCTGGCGGGCACTTTGAATGAATTCTCCGACGACATCCTGGCGAAGGTGCGCATTGCCGCCTCGGCGCGCGTACGTGCGCACGCCGGCAGCAGCGCTCTGCCCCGGGTGCAACCCAAGTACTCCGCTGACGCGGTGCTGCCGGCGCTCACGCAGCAGCGCCTGTTCCGCACTACCGATCGCATCATCGCCATCGGCGCGTCGACCGGCGGCACCGAGGCGATCCGCGAAGTCCTGAGCGGGCTGCCGGCCGACAGTCCGGCGGTCGTGATCGCGCAGCACATCCCCGCCGCCTTCAGCGGCCCGTTCACGCGCCGCATGGACTCGATCTGCGCGCTGTCGGTCTGCGAACCGCGGGACGGCCAGCAGATCATGCCCGGCCACGTGTACATCGCACCTGGCGGCCTGCACCTGATGGTCGAGCGCGACGGTGCGCGCTACCTGTGCCGCCTCTCCGAGGGGCCGCTGGTGAACCGGCACCGGCCCAGCGTCGATGTGCTGTTCCGTTCGGTGGCCCAGAACGTCGGTCCCAATGCCGTCGGCGCGATCCTGACCGGAATGGGTGATGACGGCGCGCGCGGGCTGAAGGAAATGCTCGAGGCCGGCGCCCAGACGGTGGCGCAGGATGAGGCGAGCAGCGTGGTATGGGGCATGCCGGGCGCGGCGGTCCGGCTCGGCGGCGCGGCGGAAGTGCTGCCACTGGAGCGGATCGCGTCGGCACTGCTGCGGCTGGCCTCGCGGGCGGGCGCGCCGCTGGAGCGGGCGGCACAGTCCGGGGCCAGGCAGTGAGGAGATGCAGATGACACACGTAGTCATGGCGGTGGACGACTCGGCTTCGATGCGGCAGATGGTGCGGGCCACGCTGCAGCAGGCCGGCTATAAAGTGATCGAGGCCGCCGACGGCCTCGAGGCACTCGACTATGCGCGCGACCATGCGGTGGATCTGGTGATCACCGACGTGAACATGCCGCGCATGGACGGCATCACGCTGGTCAGCGAGCTGCGCGCTCTGCCCGGCTATCGGCTCACGCCGCTGCTGCTGCTGACCACCGAGTCCAGCCAGGAGCGCAAGCTCGAGGGCAAGCGCGCCGGCGCGACCGGCTGGATCGTCAAGCCCTTCAACCCCGACCAGCTGCTCGCCACCATGGCGCGCGTGCTCTAGGAGGCGGCCATGCGCCCCCACCCGCCGCATCGGCGCGGCACCAGCGCGGCCTCACCGGCCGCGGAGGGCGTGCTGCCCCCGACCATGGCGCAGTTCGCGCACGTCAATCGCTACTGGGACCGCGTGCACGGCGTCAGCGCGGCAAAACTGCTGCCCGGCGAGTATTACGTGTCAACCGCCGGCGAGATGATCGTGACCGTCCTCGGCTCATGCGTGTCCGCCTGCGTGCGCGATGTGCGGCTGGGCGTCGGGGGCATGAATCATTTCATGCTGCCGCTGGATGCCTCTCACGGCAATAGCGTCTGGGGCTCGGCGGTGAGCGCCGCGACCCGCTACGGCAATGTCGCGATGGAACGGCTGATCAACGATATCCTGAAGCTCGGCGGCCAGCGCCAGAGCCTCGAGTTCAAGCTGGTCGGCGGCGGCAAGGTGCTGCGCACGATGTCGATGGATATCGGCGCACGCAATATCAGCTTCGTCCGCCGCTACGTGGCCGACGAGGGCTTCACGGTAGCCGGCGAGGACCTGGGCGACATCTATCCGCGCAAGGTCTGCTACTTTCCGGACAGCGGCAAGATCCGCGTCAAGAAGCTCACCTCGCAGCACAACGACACGCTGATCGAGCGCGAACGGCACTACATGGACGATCTCGACCACGATCCGGTCAGCAGCGAGATCGAGCTGTTCTAGGCGTGCCGGGACCTCAAGTTGCCGGTCACACGGCCGATACAGGGGCCGTGAGTCAGCATGCACCATCGGAAAGCGCGGGCACCCGCCAGGCCAGTACGGCGGCGTTCGAGTTCGTACGCGAGCTCGCCTCGGAGCTCTCCTCGAGCACGATCGAGCTGCCGAGCTTCCCGAAGGTGGCGGCCCAGGTGCAGAAGGTCCTGGCGGAGGACAGCACCAGCGCCGAGCGCGTGGTGCGGGTGCTCGGCGCCGAACCGATGCTGGCCGCACGCGTACTCTCGATGGCGAACTCCGTGGCGCTGGCGCCGGGCGGCAAGGCGGTCAGCGAGCTGCGGACGGCTGTCACGCGCCTGGGATTCGATGCACTGCGCACCGCCGTGATCGGTTACGCGCTTGCCCAGCTGCGCTCGGCTCCGGCCTTCAAGGCCATCGAGCGACCGCTCAACGCATTCTGGCAGCACAGCGTGCTGGTCGCAGCGCTCAGCTTCGTGCTCGCACGGCGCAGTGGGCGCTGCAGTGCCGATACTGCGATGCTCGCCGGGATCGTGCACGGGGTCGGCAAGCTCTACATCCTGACCCGGGCGATGCGGCATCCGGCGCTGTTCGCCGACCGGGTGAGCTACCAGCGCATCGAGCGCGACTGGCACGGTGGCATCGCCAAGGCGTTGCTCGAGAACTGGCGCATGGCCGATGAGATCGTCGTCGCAGTCTCGATGTACAGCGATCCGGATCGCGAGCTGCGGGGTACCGGGGCGGCGCTGGCCGATATTCTCGAAGTGGCCGATGCGGTCGCCCGGTGGCGGGATGCGCCCGAGTTGCTTGGCCGGCAGCTCGAAGAACTGCCCGGCGCGCAACGCATGGCGCTGGACACGGCGACCTGTCATGCACTGCTGGACGAATCCGCGATCGAGCTGACCGCACTGCGCGCCGCGCTCGGGAGCTGAGCGCGACGAGAAGCGTGGATTGAGCTGCACCGTCCGGTGCGGGTACGATACCGCCTGCCCGTCGCAGCGGCGGTTCGTCTGACAGGGGAAGAACAATGAGTTTTCTCGAGGGCCTCCTGGGCGGTGCCGTGGGCGCCGAACTCACCTCCATGGTTGCCGGTGCGATCGAACGCCGGGGTGGCCTCGCCGCTGTGACCGCGCAGTTCGAGCAGCAGGGGCTCGGTCACCTGGTGCAGTCCTGGGTCGGACCCGGCGCCAACCTGCCCGTGACGGCCGAACAGCTCCACCAGGTACTCGGCAGCGCGACGGTGCAGGAGATGGCCGCGAAGTTCGGCATCAATCCGCAACAGTTCGCGCAGAAGCTGTCCGAGATCCTGCCGCAGGCAGTGAGCCAGATGGCTTCCGGCTCCGCGGCGCCCAAGACCTGATTTCTGACCCGCAACCTTATTCATCTGTCATTGCTAGGGGGCTCTATGCATTCATGGAAAATCATCGTGCCGCTGCTGTTCGGTCTGTCCGGCGCGGGCTACGCGCTGGCGCAGGCGCCGGCCGGCGCACCGGCCGGAACCAACGGACTGTGCAACGACGGTAGCTATTCTTCAGCGGCCCACAAGCAGGGCGCCTGCCACGGGCACAAGGGCGTCAAGCAGTGGTACGGGGCCGATGCTTCCGGCGCGGGCGCCGCGGCGCCGACGGCCGCCGCCGCTCCAGCCGCAGCTCCGGCGGCGGCAGCTCCTGCGGCACCGGCCGCGGCGCCCAAGGTCAGCACGGGCGAAGGCACGCCGCTGACGGTAGCGAAGCCTGGCGGCGGCGCCGGGCTCGTCTGGCTCAATACCAGCAGCAATGTCTACCATTGCTCCGGGGACCGTTGGTACGGCAAGACCAAGCAGGGCCAGTACCTGAGCGAGTCGGATGCCAAGGCCAAGGGTGCACGCGCGGATCACGGCAAGGCCTGCTCCTAGAACTTCGGTAGCCCGCGGGTCAGCGAAAGTCGCGCGACTCGCGGGCCATTCCGGACAGCCATCCGGAGCCATCGTGCAGCGTGCGTGCGATCACGTGCGCGACGCGGTCGCGGCGCTGCAGCGTGCCCTCGACCACCAGCAGACTGGATTCGAGTGCGCAGCGCCTTTGGGCCGCGAATACCGCGGGCCAGAGAATCACGTTGACGATCCCGGTCTCGTCCTCCAGCGATGCGAACACGACGCCGGAGGCGGTCGCGGGCTGCTGCATGTGCGTGACCAGTCCACCCACGCGCACGGTCTGGCCATCGGCGAGCCGCTGCAGGTCCTGGCTGCTCTGAAATCCGCGGCGCACGAGGCCGGGACGCAGCAGCGCCAGCGGATGGCGGCCGGTCGTGAGCCCGAGATGGCGGTAGTCGGCGAGCACTTCCTGGGCTTCGCTGGGTAAAGGCAACGCGACGCTGCGTTCCGTGGCCGACAGGCCGGCCAGCAGGCCCGGCAGCCGCTCGACGCCGAGCGCGCGCCAGTTCGCCTCGTGGCGGTGCGCACTGAGGGCGCCGAGCGCTCCGGCGGCCGCGAGCGAGCGCACCGCGCGGGCCGACAGCAGTGCGCGCGCGGCGAGATCGTCGATGCCGCCGAAGGCTCCGAGGTCGCGTGCAGCCTCGATGCGCGCGCCATCGGCCTGCGCGAGTCCGCGCACCAGCCGCAGCCCGAGGCGCAGGGCCGGCCCCGCCGCGACAGCGCCCGTGTCCACCGCGGCGCCCGTGTCCACCACTTCGAGCGTGCAATCCCACGCGCTGCGGGTCACGTCGACCGGCAGCACCGTCACGCCGCTGCGCCGTGCCTCCTGCGTGATCTGGGCCGGTGCGTAGAATCCCATCGGCTGGCTGTTGATCAGCGCGGCAGCAAAGGCGGCCGGTTCGTGGCACTTGAGCCACGCGGACAGGTAGGTCAGCAGCGCGAACGAGGCGGCGTGCGATTCGGGGAATCCGTATTCGCCGAAGCCGAGGATCTGCCGGTAGATCGCCTCGGCGAATTCCGGCTCGTAGCCGTTGCGGGCCATCCCTGAGAGCAGCCGCTCCCGGTACGGCTCGAGTCCGCCGCGACGCTTCCAGGCCGCCATCGCCCGACGCAGCCCGTCGGCTTCACCCGGAGAGAAGCCCGCGGCGACGATCGCGATCTGCATGACCTGCTCCTGGAAGATCGGCACTCCGAGCGTGCGCTGCAGGACGGCCTTGAGCGCGGGGCTCGGATAGCTGACCGCCTCCGGGTTCTCGCGACGCTGCAGGTAGGGATGCACCATGTCGCCCTGGATCGGCCCCGGGCGCACGATCGCGACCTGGATCACGAGGTCGTAGAAGTTGCGCGGCTGCAGGCGCGGCAGCATGCTCATCTGCGCGCGTGATTCGATCTGGAACACGCCGATGGTCTCGGCCCGGCGGATCATCGCGAAGGTTGCCGCGTCCTGCGGCGGGATGTCCTGCACGCGCAGCCTCCTGCCGCTGTAGCCGCGGATCAGGTCGAGGCAGCGGTGCAGCGCGGTGAGCATCCCGAGCGCGAGTACGTCGACCTTGAGCAGTCCTAAGGATTCCAGATCGTCCTTGTCCCACTGGATGACGGTGCGCTCGCTCATCGCAGCGTTCTCTACCGGAACCAGCTCGCTCAAGGCGGCACCCGAGATCACGAATCCGCCGACGTGCTGCGAGAGGTGGCGCGGGAAGCCGATCAGATCGCGCACCAGGCGCACCAGCCGCTGCAGCCGCGCCTGCTCCCACTGCAGCGCCTCGCGCGCGAAGGACTGCTGGATCTCGCCCGGCTGGTCCCACCAGACGTGCAGCCGCGTGAGCCGGTGGATCTGCGGATCCGGAATGCCGAATGCCCGGGCGACGTCGCGGATCGCGCTGCGCGTGCGGTAGCAGATCACCGTGGCTGCGAGCGCGGCGCGCTCACGGCCGTACTTGCGGTAGATGTACTGGATGACCTCCTCGCGCCGCTCATGCTCGAAATCCACGTCGATGTCCGGCGGTTCATTGCGCTCGCGGCTGATGAAACGCTCGAACAGCAGCTGGGTGCGCGCCGGATCGATCTCGGTGATGCCCAGGGCATAGCAGACCGCGGAATTGGCGGCCGAACCACGGCCCTGGCACAGGATGCCTTCCCGGCGCGCGAACTCGACCAGATCGTGCACTGTCAGGAAGAAGTGCTCGTAGCGCAGCTCGCTGATCAGCGCGAGTTCCCGCTCCACCAGCGCGCTCACCGCGCTCGGTGTCCCGCCGGGCCAGCGGCGCGCGAGGCCCGCCTCGGTCAACGCCCGCAGCTGGGCGTCGGCCGTGCGTCCCTCCGGCACGATCTCCGGCGGATACTCGTAGTGCAGCTGCGCGAGCGAGAACGTACAGCGCTCCGCGATCGCGAGGCTCTCCTCGAGCAGCGCACGCGGGTAGATCGAGCGCAGTTCCGCGAGCGTGCGCAGGCGGCGCTCGGCGTTCGGATACAGGCGCGTGCCCGCCGCATCGATGGTGCAGCCGTGGCGTATCGCGGTGAGCACGTCCTGCAGCGCACGGCGGGCGCGCGTGTGCATGTGTACATCGCCGGCGGCCACTACGGGCAAGCCGCTATGCCGGCCGAGCGCACACAGCTGCGCGAGCCGGGCCGCATCATCGGGGCCGCGGTGCAGCCCGATGGCGATCCAGGCGCGCGTGGGAAAGCACGCGCGCAGCCAGGCGGCCTGGCGGGTGAGCTCCGCCTCGTCGGCCGCGATTCCCGGCGCGGGTATCCACAGCGCCAGGCAGTCGCCAAGGCCGTCCTCGAAATCCGCCCGGCGCAGCCGGTACGTCCCTTTCGGCGAGCGCCGCCGTCCGAGCGTGATCAGCCGGCAGAGCTGCGCGTAGGCCGGCTGCGAGGGCGCGAGCAGCACCAGCTTGAGAGCGCCGGTGATGGAGAACTCGGCACCGATGATCAGCCGGAGCCGGCCTCCGGGGGCCTCGGGGAGCGCGCGCGCGGCCTCGTGCGCCCGCACCGCGCCTGCGAGCGAGCACTCATCGGTCAGCGCGAGCGCGCGATAGCCGAGCGCCTGCGCACGCGTGACCAGCTCCGCGGGGTGCGAAGCTCCGCGCAGGAAGCTGAAGTTGCTTAAGCTGTGCAGCTCGGCGTAGCCCGGCGCGTGCATCTTAAGGCTCATGCCCACAGGCCGTGCAGATACCACGCCCCGGCGCGCAGATCCCGGAACACCCAGAGCCGTGCGCCTTCCGGCGTGCGCGCGACATAGTAATCGCGTGCGGCATCGGCGCCGTCCCACCAGCCGCTCTCGATGCGCTCGGGTCCCGCGAGCAGCTTAGCTGGCACCCCGATCGGCTGCGGTTCGGGCAGCAGGTAGCAGGGCCGTGCGTCGCCGCCCGCCTGCTGCGGCGTACCCGTCACGGCAGGCGCGGGCTCGACGTAGCACCAGCCGTGCTCCGGCCGGTAATCGGCGCAGGTACGCAGGCCGCGCACGTTCATGGTCCCGAGCCGTGCCTGCAGCCGATCGAGCAGCAGCTGCAGCTGCGCCAGGCGCTGGGCATCGCTGCCGAACAGGTCCGTCTGCACGATCGCAGGGGCCGTGAATTCGAGGGCCTGCAGCCGCAGCGCCCGCAC
>Ga0265332_10000628_pt1 | contig 23052 bp, 54 predicted proteins | sample 41926metaG_FD_202084 | JGI IMG/M metagenome (GOLD analysis project Ga0265332, IMG submission 202084) | Rhizosphere microbial communities from Carex aquatilis grown in University of Washington, Seatle, WA, United States - 4-19-26 metaG | ecosystem: Host-associated > Plants > Roots > Rhizosphere...
ACTCCTACATCCACTGGTATAACGAGAAGCGCATCAAGGTATCGCTAGGCTCACTCAGTCCCCTTGAATACCGGGCAAGTCTAGGAATTTCGGCATAAACCAGTCCAAGTTTTACGCCGCACCCCCGGTGGGTCAAGATTCAATCAGCCCGAACACGCTAAATACCGACAGCCAGAGCAGTTGATTTCGGGAAGCCCTGGTGTAGGCTACCAAATGTAGCTCAGCCAAAATATTCCGAATATCCGATTTTTCAAACACCGACATGACACAACACATAATCGACGCCGCAGAACAATGGATTCGAGAGAATCCGAACGAGGAAAAAGAGTCCCGACTTCTATTGGCCTCGTTTCTGGAACGAACCCATTTGTATGAGGGCATCGAGCCTGAGGAGCAGTTGAAGCGGCTGATCAATCACTTCAAGTTTGGTCTGTGCCTCTACACGCGTTCCCTTCCCCCTCTGGCCATGTCCAGCCCCCGCTTCAACCCATTTGCAGTGAAGATCGATAGCCTTTGGTCCCGTGGCGGCGCGGACCTCTGGAAGACCCAATTCAAAGCCGCCTTGCCCGACGCGGCAAAGGCGATCATGGAATCGACCTCGCCGCAGGAACCAATCGTTTTCATTACACGAGGGCGCGTCAGTTTATGGCCCAACATCTCGGCAATGTTTCTTCACTACGATGACGATTGCGAGGATGGCCGGGCGACGATCTACGAAGCTGGACAGGGAATGGGTGAAGACATCCTGTCTCACGTTACCACCTGCTGGTGCTACACCGGCGAAGACGGGCGCCCTCTCTATCTCGACAAGGCCTATCGCCCCTCATGCAAGGTCATGGAATTCTCCGCCGTCAGTCCTGTCCACGCCTATTTCCGCGTGATCACTGCGATCGCCGATGGCGGTGATTGGGAAGCGGTATCCGGCGCCTGTTTGGACCTTGCGCCCTGGACGGATACCACCCGTTTCGACCCAGAAGACGTTGACGATGACGCCATTGAGGAATGCCGCCATATCGACTACGAAACCAACTGCCTCTTTTTGCACATCGGTGAAGATGACGCCGTTCATGTCGCCACGATCCGGTTCCGAGATCTAGTAGACGACGCACGGCAGTGGGTGATGGGTGCAACGATTTGAAGTTAGGGAATTTTCGACCATGTCATCAAAATCGACCCACAGTCTGGCCGGCCTCTGCGTTGGAGCTGGAATTTGCCTAGCGACCCATCCAGACTCAATTCACGGCGCAGTGCTGGTTGTGGGCTCACTCATGGGGGCGAGTGCCCCGGACTGGATGGAGGTACCGGTCTGGTTCAATCGCACCCACTGGTTTCGCCCATCGGAGAGCCATAGGTACAGCCTGATCCCGCACCGGACCATCACGCACACTCTCGCGCTGTGGATGTTGGTCTTTGGGTATATTGCGTACCGCCTCTCGGTAGCGCCCCACTCCCCTGTCAATGTGTTTGCCTTCGGCTTTTGCGCATCTGTGCTGACCCACCTGCTGCTGGACATTCGAACGCCCATGGGCATCCCCGTATTTCCGTTTGGGCGGCGCTATCGATTGCAGGGACTTCGTCTCTTCCCGGCCCACACCATCCAGCACCGCAGTGGCTGGTAGACCTTACATTTTGGAGCACCATGGAAGACACCAACCAAATACTCATCCCCGAGACTTTTCAGGCGATCTACAAAAGCCCCCGAACCGGAAAGCTCACGGTCGCCTGGCCCATACTTCTGGAACGCTACGAATACTGCGAGGACCTGTCGAACATGCTGGTCGAGACGGCGAGCAACATGATGCACTCGTTGCACATCACCGAGGACGATGTGTTTGATCGTGTGCACATGGGTCTAACCACCCCTGAGTCCAGGACCAACCCAGAAGAGTCTTATTGGGTTCTACAACGCCTTGCCGAACTGATGCGCTGGCATGGTTCGCTGGAGTCCTACCGGCCGATGGACTCCTTGGCCGTTTCTTAGGCCCGGTGGAGCCCCGGTGACTTACGTCACCTGGCCCCGTGTGTGAAGGCGGAAAGCAAAATGCCCCATAGTTTTGCGACTATGGGGCATTCTTGAGTCATTAGGCCGTCTGCCTCGGTAGCAGAGGCGTTGGCTATGCAAACAGTGGCATCGCAGCCGGTTCCGAAAAGCGCAATTTGCCGCCTTCCAGGTATTCACGCACTCGATCCAGACCTATCCATTTGCGCTGCTTCTCCTGTGCCACCTTGCAGGTAGTCAGGCTACCAGCAAAAGGGTCCATGACCGTATCACCAACGTCAGTGGTCAGGTCAATAAAGAAGCCTGGCAACGCCGCTGGAAACCGTGCAGGATGCACTGGCAAATCGTTTGCCCGGCACTCCGTGATGTAGCGGCTATTGCTCTCGGTATTGGCCGCGGTCAGAAGGTTGCCCGGTATGGCTCCACCATTGACTGCCGAAAACGCGCCGGCTTTGACGCTGTAGCCTGATGGGCGTGTCGCACCGTTCTCGCCACCGCTGGCAATGCGCTGCAGCATCGACTCCGAATAGGTCGTCAGCACGTTTCGGTTATTGGCCTTGGGATTGCCCGTTGGTGATAGCCAATAGAGTTGCTCCAGGCTGGGTTTGACACGAACCCGCCGGACCGTGACCCACTCTGCCGGGGCCGGCATCTTTGACGGGTTTTGCCAGGCGAAGCGCTGGCAGAGTTTGAGACCCATGACATCCTCCAGCTTGACCATCAATCGTTCCTGATAGGTCGAAAGTGTTGGCAAACCCGGTGTCCAGACATCCCCGAGATTGATCACGATGGATCCATCGTTGGCTAATACACGGGGCCATTGTTCGGCCATTCGCAGAAACCAGTCGACGTATTCCCTTTCAGACACGTTGCCGTATTCCTTCTTGCGCAACAGTGGGTAAGGAGGCGACGTGAACAACAGGTTGACCGAATTGTCATCCAGTAGACCGATGCCATCTTCCGAGTTGCACCACAGGGCGAAGCCGAGCTTATTGATGTAGACCGTGACGACCTTGCCCGGAGTAGCCTCAGTCAGAGCCTGCTTGCCGCGAGTCGTGACTCGCCACAGCTGATTTCCTATGGGCTCGGCCAATTGCTTGAATTTGGCCTGCTGCATGGCCCACCGGCAGTTGCGCTCAAACGCATTGATGGTCGCGCCGGACTTCAAGGTGACTCGTTCTTCGCGCGCTTCCTTTGCCAAGCCAATCCGCTCGGCTACGGCGTCATAGAGAGAAGCTGTCTTGCCCCGCCCGCCTTCTTCAACCAGTGCATCCAGCAATGGCAAAAGCATTTGTTTTTGATTCATTCTTCGATTTCCCCAGAGAAAGAATGGAGAGCATCGATACCCCATTGGGCATCGTGTGCCCGTCCGGGTTATGGTTGACTGCTGGATCGCCAGCTCGATCTATTGGTAGATGGTGCCAGTATAACTAGACCGCCATGTTCAGCTCAACAGGATGCCAATTTGTTGGCACATTTTCCGGTTCAACCGGAGAACGTCCGGTCCAGGGGACTGCTGTTCTACCGACTACTGCAGCAGGCAATTGCCACCGGGCCCGTCACCTACGGTGATGTGGTTGCCAGTTGCTGAGGGATTGGGCAATGGCTATACTGGGCCTACCTTGGGCTTCGGCTCATTGCGCGTACTTGTTGCGCATATCAACAACGTCGGGCTTCGATCCGACACAGCTACGTAAGTAGTAAACATCAGTTGGGATATCCAGTTTTTTTTTGGATATCTCTGTGGCATCGCTGAAATTGTGATGTTTGCATAGCGAAATTAAACCCTCACGGGGCAAATGTGCCCCAAGGGTGCGGCTGCTCTGTGTATTCCATTGGAGCAGTTAAATGAGATATATTGCATGCAATGTTCCCCTTGCGGGAAAATGGATTGCAGAAATGAAACCTTCCGAGGCACTCAAAGCCAATCGAGCTGAAATTCTTCGCATTGTTCAGATGAACAATGCACTCAATGCTCGTGTTTTTGGTTCTGTGCTGCATGGGGATGACACCGAAAGCAGCGACCTGGATCTTCTGGTGGACCCTACCCCGAAGACCAGCTTGCTAGATATTGCGAGGATTAAAAAAGGGCTGACGGCAGTATTGGGCGTTCCTGTGGATGTCCTGACACCGAAAGCGCTGCCTGAGAAATTCAGAGCGCTGGTGTTGGCTGAGGCGCAGCCGGTATGAAGAAGGAGATCTTCGTTACCTGACTATCTGAATCACATCACTCAAGCCATCGAACGGGTCAACGCCTATATCAAAGGCATTGACAAGGATGTTTGGCTTGGGAATACGTTGATTCAGGATGCCAGCAGCGCCTAGCCGTTGGGGCATCGAGCTCTCCATTCCGTTTCTCTCCATGACGTTGGTAATGGCATCGTGAGCGCTACCACCTGGAGGAGTGAATGGATGTGTTCCGAGCAGACACCGGCATAACACCAGGGCCAGTGCGAATTGGTCCGTGCGCCAATCGATACCAGCCTTTTCGTTGAGCCAAACGCCATGCTGGACCGTTTGATGCAGCGCCATCACCGTTTCACCCTGACGGGCGACTCTCTGCGCTGAGCAGCCCAAATCAGGCAGTCAAGAAGCCAAATCCGGACCCATCGTGAACAGCCGCCTACAATTTGCGTGCGCAATCTCGCACGCTGCGGCACCGTTCACGGTCGACCGGAATACGCAAGTGCCAGTCGCTTGAGGCGGAACAGTTATGGTTCCAGCAACAGTGTCGCCGGAGGGCTAGACCCCTGCGCACGTGGGTTCGCTGGGTTGGATCTCGTCCAGCGAATTGAAGGCCGCATCTGTCATTACTTCAAACTCGACTTCAACCTTCACCCGCATGCCAGGAATGGGTGATCCTACTAACGCTGCAATTGCCTTGTGGATATTCTCGGGTTCAACAACGATTGATTCCCCGCGGACAGTGACGTTGGCCGCGATGAAACACCCGGGTATTGGCAAGACTTTCGAGGGGGGACACTGATCATTCATAGCATCTTTTCCTTTGTGTTTCACTTGAATTCAGAATACGCTATGCCTGCAAAGCTGCAAGTGCCATTTGCTTTCCTTGATGTTATGGCTGTCGATATTCTTCATCAAGCCAAACCGAAACTCTTAGACAAATGCCCAATGAAGATTCCAACCAATAGAAGGCTGGCGCCCAAAAAAGCCGGTATCACATATTTCGGAAGTGGTGTGGATTCTCTGCCACGATAGGTCGCATCTGATAACGTTTCTTGGGTTGTTAGTTCACGCAGTGATTCCAGTGTTTTCTCAAGGCTTTCAAGGTGAGACTCGTCCCCAAGGAGTGCCTCGCATACATGTTGGCTGTTGGCCGCTACGTAAAATAACCTGTCGCGCCCAGCCTGATTCAAGTTCAGATCGCGAGAAAAGAGAGTCCGTGCCAGAGACCCGATTGGCCCGCTCGATAAGGAGATGTGGTCGCCAGTGGATCATCCTCCAGTAGTGTGCAAAACACATTCAAGTGGCAATCAATGCTGTCCAGCCGAGCTTTGATACGTCGCTCGCATCCTGGCCCGCTCGTTCGCCTTCTACTGCCTCTGATCAAGGTAACGTCGTCGCCGATGTGTATCTCACGGGTCAACCCTCGCCACGACGGGTACGCACCTACCTGTTCCTTTGCAAGCCCTCCACCAGGAGCGAGAAGCCAATGCGCCCCATCCCACCACTGAGAAGACTTATGCATCTCATAATTTTTCGAACTTTCAAAGTGACGCTCATACCATCCGATCGTCTTTGGTCTGGTTCTCCCGCTGTACCAGGGGGATACATGCTCCCTGGGCGGGCGACGCAGGTTTGCAGTTGCAAGCCATTCTTCTGGGCTGATTTTTGACACGGCTGATTTCCTCTAAGTTTTCGACTGGTTTCTAAGTTCTGGTACCAAGTCGCGCAGTTCTCCTAACACCCAGGTCTTAGCCCATAGCTGATATGTGTCACGAGCTTCATTTGCTGCATTTTTATCGGCCAATGCCCCGAAGGTACTGGAAAATGCAGGACCATTTTCAAGACGCTTTAGCAGCTCCGCAGCCCTTTGCTTTCTGGTTCCATCTACCTTTGGCATCTGCAGGTTTCCTTTTTACGCCGACTTAATCACGAATGATTGGCAAGTTCCAAGCTTCTTGACAGCGAACCCGCCGATGCCGCACCGCAGGTTGGCATCCACCCAATATTCGCTCACCATGGGCTTGCCCATGTCAGCCGCGTTTGCGTTAACTCGCTCGAACTGGAAGTGCTTGCAGTTTCCACAGGTTTGCGGAACAGCCTTGGCGATGTAGCCCTGGGCTGCTTTTGCATCAGATTGCTTACTCATGATCGCTTTTCCTTGGTTACAGAGTGACTACAGATCCTCCCCAGGCATAGCCTTGGGTAGTCATTTGTTTCAATTGGTCCAGCGACACCGACTTGTCAGCAATCAAATCATGTGTCGCTTCAAAGTCAATGCCATTGCCACCAGCCGCGTCAAACGCGGCAGTCAAGCACTCTTGCGCAGCGCGCAGATACGCCGCCTTGGCGGCTTGTTCGTATACGGTGAAAACGAGCTGCTCAGTGCGATCACCAAAAAGCTTCTTGGCCGGTTTCGCAGGCATCAGAACTGCGATGCTGGCAGCGGCTTCAATCATCGCGGTTTGTGTAGCGGATGCCATGGCTTTTCCTTTAAATCTTTGATGGCTCAATTATGGCGCACGTTACGCGTAACGTCAAACACTTTTTGAAGATCGCCCAGGTTTCCTTGAGTTACGGCTGACCGTCATGGCGGCGCGGTTCGGAATACCAGTGCCCGTTTGGCCACGATTTTTCCGGCGCTTCCACTCCCGACTCGATCCGCGCATATCGTGGGGGATCTCCATTCACCATTTCGTCGTAGTCAATATTTGTTTGCAACAACAGAAACCGACTCTTCGTATCCAGAAACCCACACATTTTCGGAGCCGGGTCTTCACGAAACTGGCCAACGTACAAGTCGGCGTCACACACCTCTATCGCTCCCTGAGCGGGGTCTTCATCATGGATGCACACCGGCCACAATGAGTGCGTCCAAGTAGTCACGAAGCTGATTGATTCGCATAGCGTGGTTTCCTTGCTTAAACTGGGACCGAGTCGGCCCAGCATTCGGTTGCCGTTTTTGTGCTTCTGTCTGGAAACACCAATACGAGTTCCGGGTTGAATGGGTCGATTCCATTTGGTTCAAGCATTGGCATCACGCCGTCCACGGTGTGAAACATCCTGGCAGGCCCTTTGACGCCTTTGCATTGGTGCCAATATCCTGGCGCACCGTCGCGAAGCGTGTACATTCGGAACGTCGGTTTGTTGTCAAGGCCAATAAAAACGGGGATTTGCATAGCGGATTCCTTCCCTGATCAGTTTGCGGGCTTCCACTGAACACCGTCTTGGCAGGTTAGCAACGATCCGTCAGGAGCCTTCGCCACTTGACCAGGCGTTGCACAAACAGCACCGGCCTTCGGTGTTAATTGCATATACCACCAGGCCAATCCTGCGGCGATAGCGGCCAGAATTGCTGCAGTGATCTTCGATGTCTTTGTCATGAATTTCTCCGGTGAAAATAGCTTAACGATTTGTCATCGATCAGCGATGACGTAGTCCTGATTGCAGCCGTGATTTTCTTTACTGCGCGGCGACCCACTTGCGGGTCACTTCGTTCCAGACATACGCATCGGAATCGCCGTCTTTGTAGAAGTCCAGTGCGCGAAGTGCGCCAGAGCTGTAGCCAGCGTTCGTCATAGCGTTAGCAGCGCCTGATCCATGGACCACTTCTCGCTGTCCATTCAACCAGTACAGGGTGAAGGGTTTGAGCTGACCTTTGCGCTTAGCGTGCTCCCGTAGATTGCCCGCCACAATTGCTTCAATGCTGAACGACATGGTTTTTTCCTCTCAGTGCCACACGCTGCAGTTAGGCAGTACGGGGCCAAATTTCTGACACAAAAAATCCCGCATTGAAGGCTCAGCGCAGGGATCATTTCGGTTGACTGATCCATAGTGACGGCGCAGCACGTTGCAATCCTGGGCGTGGCCGTTCAAGTTGGCTCTGGCCACCCAGTAGGCCAGGTCAGGGCCGGTCAGTTTTTCAGTTTGCATCGCGGGTGGTTTCCTTGGTCAGTTGGTGGCAAAGGGGATGCCTGGGCTCTGCGCCAGGTAACTACCAAGGCCCGTTAAGAGCAAGAGTATCCCCTGGAGCGCCAAGACGAAGACGCTCAACCGCGTTAGTCCTGGCAGCGCCACCCGAAACGCCTTCAACGTGAACCTTGATCGTTTGTCAGTAGCCTCAGCTAGCCGACAGAAAACCCCCAACAGTAATCCCACGTAATTGGGTGCGAGCAGTGCCACGACCACGTTCGACAGGAGGTTCAATACGAGCAAAGGAAGCACAACCAGGCTTGCATTCAACACCCAACGCGCAGTTATCAGCGCAAGGGCCTCCTTCATCCAATCTGACCAGCTATCTGGTGGAACCTGTTGCGGTTCGAACATTTGAGGCATGCCGTCATTTCCTACTTGTTTCTGCGGTGCGTTAGAACCTTGCCCAGTTTGTCGACCATAAGGTTTCATAGCGTTCCTTTCATCTACTTGGGAGGCGCTTGCAGTTCGATGCGTGCACCAGACCAACAATGCGTGGCAATGACCACCTCTGTCTTGCCTGGTTCTTTGGTCGTCGTGTCAGAACAAGCCCAATCACCGGCCTGTCCAATACTCGGAACCGCGCCTGGGCCTTCGAGCATTCGCAGAGTCTTGCTACCCTCGCGAATCATCGGCACTCCAATAACCGTTACGCCAGCACGTCAACCAATGCGTCATCGCTTCGCACCATCCAGGCGTAGCCTTCTTCGATCCCTTGAATGTGGGCCTCGTTAGTGGTGATGTAGTCGCTACGAATGGCGCCTCCGAGATGTAAAGATACCGTGCCATTTTGTCGTTGGATCGACCTAATGCCATAGGCATGCAGATCACCATCTTCCTCCTGAATTACGATCAGGTGACCCCAGTTCAACTCGGACGCCTTGACGCGTTCAATTTTTTGCCCACCGGCCACCAGGCAGCCGCAAGGATCGGCCTTTCTTGTCATGAAATGCCCGAGTGGGTCCGCCAGATCTCGTGCAGCCGCCAGCCAGGCGTAGGCTTCATTGGCGCCGGTAAAACTTACGCCTTGAATGCCCCGAATTTCATGCAATTCGCCCACTACCTTTGCGCTGGCGCGGGGGAACAGATTCAGCACGTATTGCTTTGCTTCATTCGCGTTGGTGAATTGCATGTGCTTTCCTTGATGCTTCAGGCCAATTGGCCAGATAAAGGCGATTTCATTTGAGTTTGTAGTTCTTTGGCTTCGGCCAAGAGTCTGGATCTTTGCCTAACAAGTGCTTGTTCACGACTACTGGTGGGAAGAGCACCATGCGTTTTTGCTCGCGTCCTTTTCCGAAAGAGACATGCCGACCGTGCCCTCTTCTGAAGTGTGGCTTTACGGTTCTCGAACCATCGCCCCCATCCCGCGTTTCAAACGCTTCATCGGGGCCAACTAGGATGTAATCGTAGGTGAGACCGAGTTGCCTCTGGGCCTTCAGTCTCTGACCTTCGGACTTGCCTTTCAGGCTGGTGAGAAGATCTCTTCGAGGTTCATGCGTTACTTGTACCGCACCCGGTGAGCCCATGTACAGAAACACCTTTATGACTGCCTCAATCAAAGCGTCCACGTATTTAAACCATTCGTCATCAAGGTCATTGCTATTCACTGCGACGTGCCACTTTGCGATCGCCTGCGCGATAGTCTCTTCTTCACTTGAAAACTCCAAGGAAAAGTCCAACAACGTCAGTTCTTGGTTATCGTCCGTTGCCGCAATAAACCCCAGTTCGATGACCCTGTAACAGTGCTTGTTGTAGAAGCCGGATTGGTGTTCGTGCATAAAAACACCGAGTGGACTAAAGTTGACCTCACCTTCTGCAAAAGCCAGGGACTGAATTCTTTCTTCAAAATGCACATACAAAATTTGAAAGGGAGTCGCAACCATTGCGATTGGCATATCCAAGCCAACGTCGGTATGCATCAGGCGCTCTTCCAGAGTCTTTTTGACCACCACAATTGGTGACTTTGACCAGTGATGCCTCAGGCCAAGAAGCAGCTCGTCATCTGGCATAGCCGCTGATGGGCAATTGCAGGCAAGATCTCGGAATTCGGGGAATGACTCTTCTAGGTGCGCGTAGACGTCTTCGTTAGACAACTCTGTCTTCGCAAGAAGCTCCTTGATGCGTGAATAGAGCTTTGGCTGGTAGTGTTTCTGCATTACCTCGACCGCGCCAACTGCCAATACGTAGGTCGGGAATGGGACTGTCGAAAGCGATGCGTATGCATCATCATTGAAGCCCTCCCATTGCGCCGTCCTGATCAAGCTGGCACCTCTGCCTGCAACCTGCACTTGTGGGTCCAACCACACGCCGCTTCTGGCTGGGTACAAGGTGGAGCCGTCGTCCGTGTCTACCTTGTCGAATGTTGTCGTTTCAATCACATTCAACTCAAGGCCCACTTCCCTGCAAAGCTCTCCAAGACTCTGCTCAAGTAGAGCCTTGTCATCCAGAGCAGAGATGATCCAAGATGTTCCGTAGACAAAAGCTCCAGACTCCCGCCATATACCAATTCGATATTCCTGCAAAAACCTGTTCTGATCGTCCAGGTACACCCATGCGGCGCATACGTGACACTTATCGCCGCCTGCGCGCTCCAGCGAAGTAGTGACAATTCTCCCGAAATTTGCTCTTCGAATGGCATTCAGGAACGAGCCGTAGACCTCACTAAAGACCCCGATATCAGAAATACTGCACGCAGGCCCTGCGCTGAGTTCCTGCGGTTCACCTTCAATTACCGATGGCAAGACATTTGCAAAAGCCTGGATGAGCTTTGCCCTTGCCGTAAATAGATTGAGGCACTGGCTCGAATCGACGTCTTGTGCAACTCCAAGCACCACAAAACTAGCATTCAGTTCGCGGTCTCCTGGTGTTGATCGCATGGTATCAAGCATGTGCATCAAGCCAGATCGCAACCCAAAAGCATTCCAGACCGATTCCTGGGATTGGCTTTGCCCGACCATCCTCATGAACAGCTCAAAGAGGACATGTATCTTCAGGTTTTCCATGAAACCCGGCGTAAACCAGACCGATGACGTTCCCCCAAACCTTATCTTGAACCCGTCAAGGCCCGTGGTCGCCATCTGCGCCCTCTCAGTCGCCTCGGTGGCATACGAATCCATCAATTCAGAACTCATTGACTCCCATGGAGTATTCGTTCGAACGTGGAGTGCAATCAAATGCACTATCGAGTCCGAGTCACTCGCGTCGTCCGAGGAGTGAATTTTGTAGATGGCATTCACTTTTGGTCGTTCCCGAATACGAACACTTTCCGTAAAAGTTCGATATGCAGAGCTTACAAATGCACGGGCAACTTCTGGGGCACGCCTGTCACAGGCGGCTCTTATCTCATGCAGCTCCAAATCCTCATACATCTTCCAGACGGTGTGTTCAAGATCGGTAAGGTTTGCCTCGTTTGTTACCCGCATCAGTGAAACCATAGAATGGCCGTGCGGAGAAAGCTTTCGCTCGCGCATTGCCTTAGCGATGCCGTTTCTCTTTGATTCTTCGAATCCGTCGATATCAAACTCACGATCCATCATCTGGTTTCCTATCAAACGGTCAATGGTACATCGACGCCAACACCGCACAGTCCGCGACGTGCAGCACAGGCTTTGTCTTCGTTGTCTTGAGCCATGGCCACAAACAAGTCACGCAGAGTCTTGCTAGTGCGAGGGCTACCGCCGCCGCCAGCTCTAACTGAACAAAATTCGACAGTGACCGCATCCCCCTGGCTGTTCATGGCCGTGACAAGCGTATCGCCGTCATCTTGGAGCGTCACTCGAAGATGGCTTCCTTCGATTGGGTGTTACCCGAAATCCTTGACCCAACAGGGGTCTACAGGACGCCCCTCAGATGCCAATTGCTCACACATCTCTCGGTAGAACTTTCGACCCTCCGGTTTAATCATCAGCCGCACCTTCGCGCTTGGCTGACCTGCCTCGGGCTGCCACGCCATCAGCCACCCGCGTTCAACGCAGTCACGGATATCTTGCTTGAGGGGCTTAGGGACTTCGACGACCGCAAGGGGATCGTCGAACTGGAGCTGTGAGACGCGGTGAAGCACTTCAAACCAGGCGTTTAAGTTCTCTACTGTGGGTTCATTCACGTCGTGGTTTCCTCGTGTTCGTTAGGTAGCAGGCCCAAGCGCTTCTAGCCGCCATCCAATCAGGTGAAATAGGGTTGTTGACACGGCAACAGCTACCACAGATGCAGTGAGTCCCCAAAGTGCTCCAACTGTCGCTGCGGCTGCCAGGCTTTACCTCGACACCTTCTTTGGTGAAGTTCTGGTCGGCGGCAGTCGCCTGGTGTGCAACTGGCCGTGTGGCAACGATCCGAACCGAGCCCACCTTATCGGTGGCTACTGCTGCAAATTCCATCTTCGGCATACTGGTTTCCTTTGACAGTCAACGTTTATTGGCGGGACTATTTTCTCTTGTCCATGCCGAACAGTTTGAGGGCAAGGATCGATACGCCACCACAAAGCAGCCCTGCAATGAGCGCCTGTCCAAAGTCCAATTTCGTTAGGAAAAGAACGCCGTATACAACAGATGTCATGAGCCAGCGAGCCATAGTAGAGTTCCTTGTAAAAAAAAATTTGTAAGCCGCTAGTAGAACGTCAAAAGAAATTGGGCGAATGCACAAAGAGCGGCGCTGTAGGCTGCATAGCGATTCCAGCGACTCTGCTCATTCATAGTGGCGTGCAAGTCAATCCGCTCCCCTCGGGGACCTTGGATGATCATTCCCCCACCGAGCACGGCGCCAAAGCCGCCCGTTTGACTCTCCGCCATGACTGTCGTTCGGGCCGATTTCACCCAATAAATTGCGGATACTAGAGCTGAAACCGAAACCAAAATGGTCAGTATTAGCTTCATCGTTTTTGGTTCCATGAGTGCTTTCCTTGAGGTTAGTAGCCCAGCGCGATACGCGCTCCGGCCATGCTGAATACTTGACTTTGAACTGGCTTGTAGTCGCCAGTAGCTTCGCTGAGAGAGTGGCCTTCCATCACCGTGATTTCGATGCACTCGGCGGCAGGGTTCGTTGCAATTCCAGCGTTCACAACACGCGCCGTTGGCTGATGCGTCCAGCCGTGGTTCGATTGACCTACAAAGGCGATAACTTCAGTTTTTTCTTGCGGTGTCATGGCTCTGCTTTCCTCGATTAAGCTGGCATCACTTCAAGAAGCGCGGCTGCCGTTGCACCGGGCGAATTCTCTGCAGCCAACTTGAACTGTTCAAGCCCGATCTTTAGCGCACGCAGGTAGGCAATCCTCTTTAATGCACTTGCGTACACAACATGCGCTATGCCCCACACGACGACGGATACCGCCATTGAAACCACTAGGGTAGTACCAAGCCCAAGCGCAGCGGCGGCGCACCCGGCTATGCACCCTATTGCCAGCACCGCCCAGGTCAGCAAGGACCGTACCCAAAAGGTGTTCGGATTCCAGCCGCTCTCAAGGGCATGGAGTTCACGGACCTCCAACATTGAGTTCATGATCGCAAACGCCTGTTCGTTGGTGAGCCCAGAATAAATGCCTTGCTTTGACATGATTGTTTTCCTTGAATTCACGCTGGCAACAACTTGCCGGATTTTTCAATTAGTCCGAGATCAATGCATTCTTGGACTTCTTCCCATGTCAATTCCACGTCCAATTGTCGGTAGGTTGCTTCCATTGCAATTGCATCTGCTTCTAGCGTGTCGGCTTCACGATCGCGCTTTGCACACTCCACGCCATCCAAAAACACTTTGGCAAGCACTTTATGGCGACAGACTTCTTGTGGCATTTTCTCGTTGGAATCAAACGAAGCTTGCCCCATCTCATAAGCTTCGTAAATATCGTCCGTGCTGAGTCTTTTAATGAGCCAGCCGTCAAGCCGCCAACGCAATAACTGAGACATTCCTCGCCGATATATCAAACGCAATTTGCCCCACGTCATTTGGTCTCCTTTCAATTGCCGCGCAACTGCGCCGTTTCATGTTGCATGCGGAGAAGTGTTGATTTCGATTGGGCCTCGAACAACCAGAGTGTTTCCGCAAGGCCCGCGTGCACAAAGTCTGGGATTTCAGCTTGCCACTGGCTGCTCAAGGTCTTTGCGTTGTCAACAAGAACACGAAGATCAACCCCTGCTACAAGTCCCTTGCTTTGCTTCTCAACCGCTTCGGGCGACGTTTTCAACAACTGGGCAGCATCCGAGAATGTGTGACCACTACGGCTGACCATAAAGGAGATGTCTGCAGCCAACATCCTTTTCAGCTCGAACTCGGAGTACCCAAGTAGAGAAAACTCGACTCCCCCTGAGCGAGCGTCCGCAAAGGCGCCTTCAAGGTCCAGTATTGCCACCGGATCGGCTAAGACATTGGACAAAGAGATTGATTGCATTGCTTTCCTTCAAGAGTTCGGTTCGAGTTCTATCCATGTCCGCAGTAGACCCATCACTGGGAGCAAAACGGGCAGTGCGTAGCCCAGCAGCGTCTTTGCCGACTCATACATGCGCTCAGCAAGTTGAGAGTCCATAGCGCCTGGGATACCCTCGTTGATCTTCATCGTCATGCCCCACCACATAACAAAGAACAGAAATACCCCCAAGGAGCCAGCGACGGGTATCCAAGTGACGGATCGGCCTCTGTGCTTACTCAGCCCTACGAGGACCACATGCGCGGTTAGTAAGCCGACTGCAATGCGCAACGCCGCGCTTGGCAACAACTCAAGTCCGAACGAGATGAACATTGCCAATACTCCAGCCACGATAGTGCAGAAGTAAATTCCAGCAACCCCATTGAGCAGGCTGTTCAGTTGCGCTGTAGTGCTCGCTGATGATGGATTCTTCATAACAATGCTTTCCTTCACTGAAAATGTGCTTTGACGGCCGCAACAAGCGAATGGAGCTTGGCTACGTCGATGCCATCGGGCGGCGCTACCGCGCCAAGGCCTTCATGGCTGCAAATCAGCTTCGCCGTCAGGTGGGCCAAATACAGTTGGGCTCGCTCTTGAGGTGCTGCGCAATCAGCAGCGAATTCTCCTCGCCGGCCCGACATGAACTGAAGCGCAGTAACGGAAGACCAATTGTGGCCGAGGCCCTGCTTGAGTTGTTCCACGGCTGCGTCCATCGCGTTCTCACCGTCAATGGCTGACAAGATTACATTTGCGCACAGTCGCGCCTTTGGCAGCTCATGTGGAGCAAACGCCCTGGCCTGGGCGATCTTGGCTCTGAGGGCTGTGCTCGACACGATTAGCTATCCTCTCAGTCCACAAGCTGGACATCAACGCTGAAACCAGCCAGGTAGACCTTGCCGTCATCTTCGATCTCAAGGCCTCGATCAAGCGCTTGGACACCCACGGGTTTTGGTTTCTTGCTCGGGGCCTTGGCCATGGTTTCCTTGACTATTTCCCCGCATAGGCGCTGTTGAAAGAGTCTGCAATTTCCTTGGCGCGGATTTCGCTCGTGAACTTCGCGCCAGGTGCATCCACAAAGGCCAAGCAATTGAATCCGCCTGCGTTAGCAACATACCAAAGATCATTGGCTCCACCGGAGGGCAAGGCTTGAAATGGAGGGATAGCAAAGCCCTTAGTGGGCATGCTCATGTGTGGGTGTTTAACTTGTTCAGTCATGATGTTTTCCTTGGTTAAACGCCGATAGCTTCTGATGCCGCCTTAAGTTCAACACGCACCAACCCGATGGCTTCAGCCTTGGCTTCATCAGCGTCTTTCGAGACAAGAACCTTTTTGTCAAAGAAAGGCGCGCAACTAACAAGCCAGGTGTCGCCAGGGTAATGGATGTGGCGATGCATGCAAATGCTTACCTTGCCAGCCTTGGAAATCCAAGAATTTGGGTTGCGGTCCGTATCACCCTTGGCATACGACGAAGTGTCTTTCCATTTCAACATTGGCGTCCTTGTTTCTCTTCTATTCAGAATACGCTATAGCTGCGAAGCCGCAAGTTCCTTTTTTGGTTTCCTACGAGCTATTGTGGCAATGCCGAGATCAACGCATAGCAGGCCGCTGTTTGGCGATCGAGAGCCGATACCCTCGTTGATCTTCATCGTCATGCCCCACCACATAACAAAGAACAGAAATACCCCCAAGGAGCCAGCGACGGGTATCCAAGTGACGGATCGGCCTCTGTGCTTACTCAGCCCTACGAGGACCACATGCGCGGTTAGTAAGCCGACTGCAATGCGCAACGCCGCGCTTGGCAACAACTCAAGTCCGAACGAGATGAACATTGCCAATACTCCAGCCACGATAGTGCAGAAGTAAATTCCAGCAACCCCATTGAGCAGGCTGTTCAGTTGCGCTGTAGTGCTCGCTGATGATGGATTCATGCTTTCCTTCAGTTTGTTGCGAGTCGCAGGTTTTCTTGAACTGCCGCCAGCCAATCACCATCAATGCCTGGCATTACTGGCAACGAGGCAACCACATCCTCAGGAATGGCCTGGATGTATTCGCGCAAGGCGGCAATTGCAATCGCAGCATCAGCAAGCAGTTTTTGTGTCGTTTCTGGCAAGGTGGATTCTTTCACTTGGTGCATGAGTCGGCTGAGCAACTGGCGTTCAGGCTGCGATCGGGTGAAATACCCGAATGCGTCGCGCAATGGCCTCCTTGGTTTCGCGTTCGGCCATGCGCATGTCGAATTCACTCTGCAAGTTCAACCAGAAGCGAGACTCCATGCTGAAAAACAAACCCAGGCGCAGCGCGGTGTCGGCCGTGATCGGTCGGACGCCGTTCACCAGCTCGCTGACGCGACTTGGCGACACGTCAATGTCGGCAGCGAGTTGGCGGGCGCTGATGCCCATGGGTTTCATGAAGTCCTCCAGAAGCACTTCTCCGGGGTGAATCTCGTCAAGTAGCTTTGCCATCTTCAATTCCTAGTGGTAGTCCACGATCTCGACCTGATAAGCGCCGTCTGTCTTCCAGACGAAGCACACCCGCCATTGGTCGTTGATACGGATGCTGTGCTGGCCCTTGCGATCATCCTTCAAGGCCTCCAGTTGGTTTCCAGGCGGAATACGCAGGCTGTCCAGAACCGTCGCGGCGTGAATCTGGAGCAGCTTGCGCCGTGCCACCCGCTCGATGTTTTTGAACCGCCGCACCGCCCTACTGTGGAAAAGCGCCTCGGTGTCCGCGCAACCCCATTGAGCAGGCTGTTCAGTTGCGCTGTAGTGCTCGCTGATGATGGATTCTTCTTCATGCTTTCCTTCAATCTGAGTTAGCAATTCTCAAAAGCACATCGGCGTGGCATTTTTCATCCACCCCACACCAGCAAGCCAAGTTTTTGCCTCGCAGCTCGCGCTGCACGTCAGCAACATCAACACTGACCTGCCCACGGCGTTTCGTTGCCATCCAGCCATTACACTTTTCTATCATGTCGCTGAAAAGAGAAACAGCAAGTTCATTGCTCATTCGTATGCCATCTCCATGCGTGTGAAAAGGGTTTCCCCACAACGTAGTACGGTCAACCTTGACAGTGTTTGGCGGCATGCGCCAGCCTTTGGCGCGGCTTAACTGGATGCGTTCTGGCATGGCACGCTTTCCTTCGGAGTTATGGATTGCCACCAAGTGCGCGGATGGCCGCGTAAATTGTCTCGCGTTCACTCTGATTCAATGCTTCATTGTGCGACAGGACTCGCAATTGTTCAATCAGTGACATGTGTTTCCTCTGGTTATGCAGGTTGAGTGGCCTGGTGTTCTTTTTCGGCAGCGCTCTCGTAGATACGATCGCCGGTCTTTGCATGCTGAACCCATACCCGCCAACCACCGCCATTGCGTTCGATGGTTTCGGCGCCTTCCAAGGCTTCGCTGCGCTTCAAGGGGCTCCCGGCAGCCGTAGTCACGCTGGAAAACATCTTCGGGTTCCCAACTACGTACTGAAGGTTCCAGACTTTCTGTGTCGCCACGGTCTTTCCTCTCAGGCGGACTCGGGCACGGGGGTGCATCGTGCTGGCGCCGGCGGCAAAGCCATGCCCAAGGCATGTTGGTACACCTTCCGGGCCTTAGTCCGTGCCCGCACCGCATCGGTGTCACCAGGACGGGTGGCGGCTTCAATCTCCGTGCGCACCATCTTACGAACCAGTCGATTGAAACTAGCCGTATTCAGTTCTTCTTTGCGTTGTCCCATCACGGTCTTTCCTCGAATGTTCAAAACGGCTCTGAGCAGTTCGCTTGCTCTATTGACCGAATGACAATTGCGTTGTCGAACTGGCATGCACGCAAGGGCCTGTGCGGGCGGGCACGGCCTTCATCATTAGACGCATGCTCAAGTTCTTGGTTCAGGCTTGTAAATGCCTCCTGAAATGTTTTGGCATAACTCAGCTTCGCAAACGCATTTAGCCCCGCCGCATCCTTAATCGCTGAATTCCAGCCAGTCTGCCAGACAAGTTCCTTCCCATCGATCTTGGCCCAACGCTCAACTAGCGTTTTCAGATCAACGTCCTGTGCAGTTGCTTCGTAAGGCTCTGCTGCATTGGCCCAAGAGCAAAGGAGTACCCCCAGGATCACGATGGCTAAGTGGCGGTGTTTCATGTACTGCTTTTCCTATGGTGTTTACTTGGCTCTAGTGTACCGTTTATATAAACGCCGTCAAGGGCTTTTTGGTTGACGCGCTGCGGCATCCTGTATCGCCTTGCGTATAACGCCTGATTGCGTATCGGCATATCGAGCCGCCAGCAAGCCCTCAAGGGCCTCACGATCCGCCTTATCCAGGTCTACCACTACCCGCTTGCCTTCGGCCGCTCCAAGGCGATCCAGGTGCGCGGCGGCGCGGGCCGAGCGGGTGCGATCACCCACGGGTTTTGGCTTCTTGCTGGGGGCCTTGGTCATGGTTTCCTTGGGTATCGAATGTCAGTGGATGACCGCTGGGTACACGAAGCCAGCTTGCGGCGTGAACTCGTAGCGAGCGGGGTCGCTTTCGAAGAGTACGTAACCCTCGATGTTCTTCTCGCGCAGCATTTGAACGTTACGATGTGCATTAGCTAGGGCGAACTCGTCAGTTACGCTTGGTTCGACCTTCTTGCCGCCAGTGGATACGCCCATACCTTCCAGCAAGAGGCACATTGGCTCATGGGAGCCAGCCTTTCGGCCAAAAATTTTATTCTTCATGGCGACCCTTTGGGATGGTTTCCTTTACTCGTGAATCTCAATTTCACCCAGCAACAGGTTCTGGAAGTATTGGGGCCGGTCAGAATACGGTGAAACCAAGAGACTCACCAGATTTTCCATAGTTCTTTCCGACACTGGCTTCCCCGCAATCTGCTGAAGCCCATTACGAATTGCCGACTGCACTTCTAGCGGGCAGCTCGGCCCCATCTCTTTTGTCTGAAAATAGATGGAATGCGCAATGAGTGAGCCAGCCTTTGCTCGTGCCGAATCCAGATGAATGTCCCGTAACTCTATATTGTTGAGTGAGTTCAGCAACGTATTGAATGCGTCTGTGTTCGCCATAGGTTTCCTTGGTTGTTATTCAATTGCGTTAAAGCGCCTTGCGTTCTCTTCAGAACGAAACACGTGATTCCAACCGCTGACCTCCGCTGAACGCAGCTCAAAACTGAGTTGACCGGCATAAGTCTTTGGATCATGCGAGTCAACGTCAACCCCAGAAAAATGAATAGGACCACTGCTCTTGGATAATGCAGAGTTGGCACTGTTGGCGCTTACGCTCATTCAGTTTGTAAAACATGTGGTTTCCTTTAGGTTTCCAGCGCATTGCAATGCGCCGTATTGCCGATTAACCCGGCCCACCTTGCGGCCAGGAAGCGGACGTAGTCCTGTGGCTTCATTGCGCCGCCATAGAGCCCAATTGCCCAGGCATCGTTTACTTCCACCAGCGCCGTCTCACCTGATGCCAAGACTCCCATATCGAGCGCGTAGGGATGCTGAATAGCCAAGTCGGCAATGCAATGCTTCACAACATCCAAATCCGGCTCAGGAGCTGAGTCCGATTCCTCCTGGTCGTACCTAGCGCTTCCAATGATCTGCGTCTCCATAACGTAGTAGCGGTATTCACTCACCCATTGAACTGGTTCGGCGATCCAGACCGGCGCGTCTGACATCAGCGCATGCAAGGCGTTGTATTGGAACTGATCATGGCCATTCAGGCCCAGTACACCAGCGTCTGAATCCAGCACAAAGCCGGTAAAGACTTTGGTTTCGGCTGATTTGATGAAACGTGCACCAGCCATATTCAACGCACGCTCGGCCGTGCTATGCCAGACTTTCCTTTTCAGATAGGGCTCGCAGCCGGCTGGGTAACTCAAATTCGTGGGCTCAGTGATATCTGCCAACTCCATGGCGCGGCGCACGAATTGAACGCTCCCTACCGGGACGGCCCCTTGTTCCAATTTGGCTTGATAGCCATTAAGGGCTTCTAAATTGGCATTCGTCACCTTGATGCCGTCAGTCAGCATGCTGGCCATACGCACCGCCCGCGACTCGGCGTCACCAGTATTCTGGAGAATGATATGCACGTCCAAGCCCACGGTGCTTTCCTCTCTATGCGCCGATTGCGTCAAAGTCATCCGCAACCATAGGCTCTCTTTGTGAACAAATCGCCCAGTCGTCGGCAGTCTTGCCAGGACGTGGATCTTGGAGCTTGTACCCAGGCTTGCAGTCGTTGATCCAACCTGCATCGTCGGGATCGCACGACCCGCACGGTGCCAGGTCCTCTTTCAGGCAACCACATTCACCCGGAACATAAAGACCATCAAATTGGTGCTCCTGCAGCTTGATCTTGATTGCGCCCAAGGTTGTCATCTTTTTTCCTTCAATGCAACGGTGGTGTGAAGAAGGTTTCGCAGCCCATGGGTGCAATGCGTTTCGCAGCATCGCCCAAAATGGGGTAGCTGGCGCCAATGACTCCACTGGCGAACAGCAGGTAGTCACAACTCGCTGAATCGGCGCGGCCAAGGCGCCCGGCTTCTGCGCTGAATACGCACTGGCCACCTTTCGTGACTGTGATTGCCGTCGGGTATTCCATGGTCGGTCTTTCCTTCAAGACTTCGATGTCATTGTTCGGATGAGATCGGCCGCGTCGTACAAGCCAAGGCGGACTGCAAAGGCATGCAGATCGCGAAGCTGGTCGGTGGTTCCGTCCTGGCGCTGAGGTTGCTGTGTCAGCTTGGCCAACTCGACTTTTAGGTTATCTGGCATGACGTTTTCCCTTTGAGACTATGCCGCTTCCAGGCACGCGGCACGAAGACTGTGAATCAAATTGCTTCGCCCAGGCATGCCCACATCGGTAGCCCAAGTCGCTGCGGCTTCATGGTCCGAATGGACAGCATAGGACTCGCGGTGGCAATCCCTGCACTCAACCCAATAGTGGGCACCGGAATTGATGATCTCTGGTGTGTGTGCGGCTCCACCAGGGCAAGCTGCGAGTTCGATGTTTGACATGATTTATTTCTTGGATTCGTTCATTTCAATCTACAGGAAAACCGCTATCCCGCAAGTGCCTTTTGCAGTTTTCCTTTCGAAACTATGGTGGCCAGAATCACCCACGGTAGCGGCACGGACACCTGATGAGAGTGGTGTGCATACCGCGTTGAATGATCCTGGCCGCATTCTGCTTCCTTGTAGTCAGTAGTAACGCTGACCGACTGCACCGCGCAGCATGTCGCCATTGACATCGATGCGCATGTCAACGCCCGGTGGCCGTGTCCAACGCACCGATACACAGTGCTTTCGTCGGGCTGGATGCTCACCGCAGGGCACTCCGCTTGGCAGGTTGGGCATGCCAGGGCAGGTGCTGACTGCACCTGGGCCGCTTTGCGTTCCCGCCACCCCGTCATTTCAATGATTTGGGCCATGACAGTGGTTTCCTTGATCAGTTGGTGGCAAAAGCAGGGACTGGCACGCTTCGAGCTGGCGGCGCTGGCAAGGCCAAATCCAAGGCCTCGCGATATGCCTTCCTGGCCTTTGTCCTCGACCGCACCGCTTCGGCATCGCCTGGACGGTTCGCGACTTCGACCTCAGCGGATACCAGCTTTCGAACCAGACGATTGAAGCTGTTGGTATTCATTGGCTCTTTTCGTTGTGCCATGGCTTTTCCTATGGTGTTTACTTGGCTCTAGTGTACCGTTTATATAAACGCCGTCAAGGGCTTTTCGGTTGACGCGCTGCGGCATCTTGGATCGCCCTGCGTATGACGCCTGATTGGCTTTCGGCATATCCTGCGGCCTGCAAGCCCTCCAGGGCCTCACGATCCGCTTTCCCGAGGTCAACTACCACTCGTTTTCCTTCAAGAGATTGTCTGAGCCCGCGCAATTGCGCGCACCGGGCGCTGGACCAGCAAGTCCAAACGCAGATTAGGGATCAGGTTGGCGACCGCATTGGCTGCATCGCCAGCGAGTTCGATGTCCACATTCGCACGCATGCGCTCGGCGAGCTTGGTCAGATCGTTCGCGCAATCGCGCATCTTTTCTGCCATCGCCTCAATCGTCTGCGCCGTCGGCTCAATATCAATTGGTGCTCATGATTTCCTCTACTGCTGATGCCCGAGGCAGTTGCCTTTGGCATCGTGGTTATTGCACGGTGGCAGAACCTCAAACCCTTGGGCTTTAAGGATCGTCGCATGGGCGATGATTTCTGCCTCAGTAGCCCAATCAGTTGCGCCAGGCAGTCGAACATAACCTGCGATCTTGGCCGCTTCGCCGTGATGGATCAAGGAGTCCACGGTGAAGGTGACGTGAAAGGTGGTCATGTTTTCCTTTACTGGTGCGCGCACTCATGCATCGCACTCTGTGCATGGGCCATTGGGCTACCCTGCGGGTCGTTCTTGCGGTATTTATTGAACTCGGCCACAACCTCTTCTTCCACATGGCCGTAACAGCCCTTCGCTTTGTCCGCCGCAATAGTGTCTGCAATCCATTTCAGCGCATTCGCTTCGATGTCCAAACTCATTTGGCGCTCA
>Ga0265332_10000634_pt1 | contig 22928 bp, 19 predicted proteins | sample 41926metaG_FD_202084 | JGI IMG/M metagenome (GOLD analysis project Ga0265332, IMG submission 202084) | Rhizosphere microbial communities from Carex aquatilis grown in University of Washington, Seatle, WA, United States - 4-19-26 metaG | ecosystem: Host-associated > Plants > Roots > Rhizosphere...
ATCGGATGATTGAGTTGCACAATCGCTTAATCGCTTAATCGCTTAATCGCTCAATCACTGTTTTGCTAACCCGCCGCCGACTTGCGCAGCCGCTGTTCGCCACCCGCCCGCAGCAATTCCATGAGCGTGCGCGTCGAGCCGAAATCCTCGAGTTTGGTGACCGCCGCGATGACAGCATCCACATTGGCGGCCGGCAGGCGCGCTTTCGCATAGGTGCGGAACTTCGCTTCGATCTGCGCGCGCGTGAGCGGGTTTTCCGCGGAGCCGCGCGGATGATCGCAGCGCATGCCGAGCGTTTTACCGTCGGTCGTGTGCGCTTCGACCACCGCCTGCACGCCGGTCAAAGCGGGATCTATCGACACGTCGACCTGTTCGGCCGCGAACCTGCGCAGCACCGGATCGTCGTAGCGCGCCGGCTCGAACTGGGCCAGCGACAATTCGCGGTCGTGCAGAACGACCGCCGCCGCGTAGTGGGTCGACAGGAGCGCGTCGAACTTGCCTTTGTAGCGCGGGAATATGCCGTGCATGTCGACCGCGACCTTGCTCATTTTCACGCCGATCTTTTTGACCTGCGCGGGCCTCAAGTCGTGTTTCTCGACGAGATCGAACATCGCGGTGATGAAACCCTGGATGGTGGACGCGGAAGGCCACAGGCGCAGCGCGATTTGCTCGAGTTCCCAGCGCTGGCCGAGCTGGTCGGTCGCCGCGGCGGGCGTGCCGCCGTTCGAATACGTGTTGAAGAGGCCGCCGTCCTTGTGGGTGAGAAATTCGCCGGTAGCAAGGAAATCCTGCTGCGCGAGCAGCGCCGCCATCAGCCCGGACAACGCGCCGCGGCATTGATGGAACTTGACCGTCGGCGTGCCCCACGCGGCGAACGTGCCCGCGGATTGGCTGCCGGCAAGGCCGAACGCCTTGCCCATTTTGGCCGCATCAAGCCCGATCAGGCGGCCCACGGCGGCAGCGGAGCCGAACGGCCCGATCACGCCGGGGCCGTGCCAGCCGCGCTTGCGCGCTTCGGGATAATTGAGACCCAGGCCGACGCGTGTGGTGATTTCACAACCGAGCGCGATGGCGACAAGCAGGTCGCGGCCGGACATATTGTCGCGTTCGGCAATCGCGAGCGCGGGCGGTATTACTTCGGGCGTCACGTGCGTGAGCGTGGAACGATGGATGTCGCACATCGTGACGGCGGTGATGAGGTAGCCGTTCAACATCGTCGCGCCCGCGAGCGACAGGCGGTCGCCGCCAATGACGCTGCTTTCAGTCGATTGCGCGAGACCGGACGCAAGTGCTGCGAGCTGATGCGTTTCCTCACCCTGATGTCCCGCTACGGCGCACGCGAGGGTGTCGAGCAGGATGTTCTTGCAATATTCGCGCGTGCGTTGCGGAATGTCTTCGTATTTGAGCGCGGACGCGAATCCGGCCAGCACTGCGGTCGTTTCACCTGCCATTGCCATCTCCTCCGTTCATTGCCCATGCAGCCCAAGCACGGCAATCATAACGCAAAGGGCTGCAGCGCTACTCCGGTTTGAGGCCTGCGCGCTTGATGATCGCGGCGTAACGCGCGGTCTCGCTTTTCACGAGCGTGGCAAGTTCCTCCGGCGTGCCGAGCCACGGCTCGACGCCGGCGGAAGCGAGGCGCTCGCGGAAATCGGGCGCCGCCATCGCTTTCGTCACTTCGCGGTTCAGGCGTGCGAGGATGTCGCGCGGGGTTGCGGCGGGTGCGAACATGCCGAACCAGATCGGCATCACGAAATGGTCGACGCCGGCTTCTTTGGCGGTCGGCACTTCGGGCAGCGTGGGCGCGCGGTGCTCGGAAAGCACCGCCAGCGCGCGCACTTTGCCGGCGCGGATTTGCGTGAGCGTCGAGGCCACCGCGACCACCACTTCGTCCACCTCGCCGCCCATCAGCGAAAACACCGCGACCGATGCGCCCTTGTACGGCACGTGCACCATTTGAATTTTCTCAAGGCTCATCAAGAGTTCGTTGGCTAGATGGTTGGTCGTGCCCGCGCCGCCGGAGCCGAAATTCAACTTGCCGGGATTCGCGCGCGCGAGCGCCACGAACTCCTTGAGCGTCTTTGCCTGCACCGACGGATTCACGATGAGCACGTTGGGAATTTCGGCGAGCCGCGCGATCGGCGCGAAGTCTTTGGCGGCGTCGTAATCGAGCTTCGCATACAGCGACGGGCTGACCGCGATCGCGGACGACGTCACCAATAGCGTATAGCCGTCGGGCGGCGCCTTCGCCGCGAGGCCGAGCCCCAGGTTGCCGCCGGCGCCCGCGCGGTTGTCGGGCACGAGGTTGGCGCCCATCTGCTCGCCGAGTTTCTGCGCAACCGCGCGGCCGAGGATGTCGCTCGGGCCGCCGATCGGAAACGGCATCACGACGCGGATCGGCTTGTTCGGATAGGGCTGGGCGCACGCGACGCCCATGGCGAGCAGCGACGCGATGATAAAAATTGGCGGGGGCAAAAACGAACGCATTATTCCTCCGGAGCGCGCGACTCAAATGACCGCGACGGCGAGGCCGCAGTTTAACGCATCGAGCGCGGGACTGTTAAACTCGCGGCCTTGATCCAGGACCTGAAAGGCCGGCAATGAAAATCACCAAAGTGGAAACCATCGTCGTCACGATGCCGATGATCATTGAAGGCAGCGTGATGCCCAGCCAGGGCGGCAAGCCGCGCACGCGCATGGACACGCTGCTCGTGAAGATCGAGACCGACGAAGGCGTCACCGGGTGGGGCGAGGGTTTCGGCCATCGCATTTTCACCGCGACCAAGGCCGCGCTCGATTCGTTCATCGGTCCGATGTGCATCGGCCGCGATCCCACGCAGATCAGCACGCTGGTCGAGGAACTGCAGCGCAATCTGGGCGGCGTCGGTCGCAACGGTCCCGCGATGTACGCGCTGTCGGCAATCGACATTGCGCTATGGGACATCGCAGGCAAGATGGCGGGCCTGCCGCTTTACCGCCTGCTTGGTGGCGCCGCGCGCAAGGAATTGCCCGCCTACGCGAGCCTCTTGCGTTATGGCGAACCCGCGGCGGTCACGCATTACGTCGAACGCGCGCTGAAGCGCGGCTACCGGCACATCAAGCTGCACGAAATCACGGTGGCGCCGATCAAGGCAGCGCGCGCCGCCGCCGGCCCCGACATTCCGATCATGATCGACTGCAATTGCCCGTGGACGATAGACGAGGCGATCGCGATGGCGCGCACGCTGCAGGAGTTCAATCCGCACTGGCTGGAGGAGCCGGTCTGGCCGCCCGAAGATCACGCGGGGCTCGCGCGCGTGCGCACGCACGGCGGTTTGCGCACGGCCGCGGGTGAGAATGCGATGCTGCCCGAATTCAAAAGCATGTTCGAGCACGCGGCGCTGTCCTACGCGCAACCGAGTGTGACGAAGGTCGGTGGCGTCACGATGATGCGCAAAGTCATGGCGTTAGCCGACGCGTTCGGCGTCACGGTCGTACCGCATTCGGCGTACTTCGGCCCGGGCTTGCTTGCGTCGATTCACTGCATCGCTGCAATGGCGAATCCGACCGTAGTCGAACGCTACGACGCGGACTTCGCGGAGAACGTTCTCCACGACGCGATCAATCCGCAGAGCAACGGCTGCATCGCGGTGCCGCAAGGGCCCGGACTCGGGTTGGATCCGGATCCCAAGCTGATGGAGAAATTGCGCGCGAAGTAGCGGATCGGGTGAAAGCGCTCCGCTACCGGCGTGCAACGGACGGGAACCCGGCGGCGAATCGGGACTCTGATTCTCAAAGGCATAATCGCCGGGGAACCAAAAACATTTCATGAATGCGCGCGCGCTCATCGTTCTTTTACTTGCCGGTTGTGCGACGCCGGAGGCATTTGACTATTCGGCGACGCGAAACAGCTGGCAGGGCGCGCGTTACGAGGCAGTCGTCGCGCAATGGGGCGCGCCCGCGCGCAGCACCGTGCTCGCCGACGGGCGCGACGTGCGCACGTGGTTTTCCGAAACGGGTTCGGGTGGCGCCTTGTACCCGTCGATCGGAGTTTTCGGCGGCAGCCGCGGTGTCGGCACGGGCGCCGGCATGGTGCTGGGACAGGGCGGCGGCGAACTCCTGCGTTGCGAGCGCACGCTCTATTTCAGGGACGGCCAGGTCGTCGAGCAGTCGTGGCTGGGCAATTCGCGCTATTGCGGGACGTTCCGCCGCAATTAGGGCGCAGCTAATCCTGCGGCGGAATTTTTTCGTCGCGCACGACCTTCGTCCAGCGCGCGACTTCCGACGCCAGAAAGTCCTGCGCCTCGCGCGCCGGGGTTGCACGGGCTTCCGCGCCGAGCGCCAGCAGTTTTTCGGCGACGTCCGGCCGCTTCAGAATTTCGCCCACGACCGCATTGAGTCTGGCGACGAGCGCGGGCGGCATATTTTTGGGCGCCGCCACCGCGTACCATGCGAGCACGTCAAAGCCCGGCGCGACGCTTTCGGCTAGCGTCGGCACGTCGGGCCACAACACGAACCGCTTCTTCGTCGTCACGGCGAGCGCGCGCAGCCTTCCGCTGTCGACGTAGGTCGTCGAGCCGCCGGCGGTGGTGAAAAGTATCGGTATCTCGTTGGCCAGCAGCGCGACCGGCCCCGCGTTCCCGCCTTTGTACGGGATATGATTGAGCTTCACGCCGGTGCGCGCCTGAAACAGCACGGCGGCGAGATGCATGCCGCTGCCGATGCCGCCCGAACCGTAATTGATCTGGCCCGGCGCTGCTTTCGCGCGCAGCACGAGTTCCTGCATGGTCTTCACGGGAAATGCCGGGTTGGACAGTACGACCATCGGATTGGTCGCGACCATTGAGATCATCGTGAAATCCCCGACCGGATCGTACGGCAGCGTGCGATAGAGGCCCGGCGACGTCGCATGGCCGGAGGCCATCAGGAACAGCGTGTAGCCGTCCGCATCGCTTCTGGCCACGATAGCCGCGCCCGTGGTGCCGCCGGCGCCGGGCCGGCCGTCTACGATGACCTGCTGGCCGAGCGATTCGGTCAGGTGCGCGGCCAGCAATCGCGCAGTGATATCCACGCTGCCGCCGGATATGAAGCCGTGCACCATGCGGATCGGGCGGGAGGCGTAGTTGGGTGATTGGGCAAGCGCCGTGTTGGCGACAGTGCAAAAGTAAACGGCCAACAGAGGGGCGAATGGACAATGGACAATCGACAATGGACAACGGGAATTCATTTGAGCATCAAGGCGGAAGGAAAATGTCGATGTGCACCGGCTTTTGAATTTCGCTGTCAATTTTCCATTGTCAATTTGCTTCACGCGAACTTCTCCGGCATCGGGCCTTTGGCGACGCGATCGTACTTATAGCCGGCCTCATGCATGATGCGCTCGCGCGAGGCGAGGATGTCGTCACGCAATTTGGCAAGCTTGTCCGCCGGAAACAGGAGCTTGCCGCCCCGTTTCATCCAGCGGCCCGCGATCATCACGCTGTCCACGTCGGCGGCTTCCGCGTACAGCACGATCGCATGCGCAGGGTCGCCGCCGGGCATGGATGCGAAGAGATTCATGCCGCGCGTGTCAAACATCGCGAGGTCGGCCTGCTTGCCGGGCGTGATCGACCCGATCTTGTGGTCGAGCTGCATGGCTTTCGCGCCGCCCATCGTCGCCCAGTACAGCGCGTCATGCGTCTGCGTCGAGTGCTGGGTCCTGGCCGGCCATTGGTCGAGCGCGTAGAGGCTGCGGTTGTCGAGTTCGCGTTGGTGCTGGAATGCATGGCGCGTGACCCACAGCATCGAACTGTTGAAGTACGGATCGCAATCGGAGCCGATCGAAGGTGTGGCGCCGAATTTCGCCATACGGCCTATCATCGCGGGTTGCTCGTAGTTGAGCATCTCGGTGAAACACGTCGCGGTGATCGTGCAGCCCGCATCGAGCACGATTTTTAATTCGTCCCCGGCGAAACAGTTGCCGTGCGCGATATTGTGGTCGGGGCCGAGCAGCCCGTCTTTGGCGAGTCGCGGATACCCGTCTTCGACTACGCGCTTGCCTTTGCGCCCGTACGAGTGCGCCGAATTGATGAGGCCGTACTCGCGCGCGAGCCGGATGTCGTGCACCGCGACTTCGTATTCGCCCCAGTCGGGACCGAGGATCGCCATCGCGAGCGTGAGCAGGCCGTCGTCGGATGCAAAGCGCCCGGTGCGCAGACGGTGGATTTCCTCGCGCGGATACGGGATCTTGTAATAGGGCGTCGCGTCTTTGGTGATCGGCGGCTTGACCGTGCCGCGCGCGAACATCGCGCGGATGCCCGATTCGACGAGCCCGTCGATCGCTGCATCAGTCATTTCGGCATCCTTGACGATGTGGCACCAGTCCATGACGGTAGTGGTGCCGTGATGAATCTGGTTCAGCGCGCCCATAAGGTTGGCGAGATAGACGTCGCGCGCGGTGTATCGCGTGGCCATGCCCTGGTGCATGTTGGCGTGATAGTCGCGGCTGCCGACCCAGTTGCCGCCGATACCGCGCAGCGCGAACTCCCAGGTGTGGATATGCGCGTTGACCATGCCCGGGATCGCAATGTGGCCACTGGCGTCGATCACGGCGGCATCTCCGGCGCGGATATTGCGGCCGACTTCGGCGATTTTTTCGCCGTCGATCAGTATGTCGGCGCCGTCGAGATTGCCGATGGCCGGATCCATCGAGACGATCGTGGCGTTCCTGATGAGTGTTCGTGACATGGTTTCCCCGAAGTGCATGACCGTTACGGTTTTTTAAAACCGGCGGCGCGCACGCGCCGCCCAATCCGCCGCTATGACTCTATAATCACCGATCATACCGATTTGGTTTCGGCTTGTGCACCTGTTGCGGCCGGCGACCGACGTGGAGGAGGAGAGTATGAGCGATTCCAAACGCGATGGCGCGCGCGCGAGCCGGCGCGCGTTGATGCGCACGGCGGCCCGGTTCGCGGGCGCCGCTGCGGCGGCGGGAGTTTTTCCTTTAATGACGAGGTGCGCGATGGCGGCGTCCGTGGTTGAAGAAGCACCGGTCGCTCAAACCGGAACGGGGAAGGTGCGCGGCGCGCGCCGCGATGGAATCTGCACCTTCAAAGGTATTCCGTACGGGCAATCGACCGCCGGCGCGAACCGGTTCATGCCGCCCGTGCCGATGACGCCGTGGACGGGCGTCCGCGATGCGCTCGACTACGGTCCGCGCGCGCCGCAGAACGAGCGCCCTTCGGCGCTGCCGCATGTCGCGTGGATACGCGATAGCCGGCCGACGAGCGAAGACTGTCTGGTGCTCAACGTATACACGCCGGCCGTCAACGACGGCGGCAGGCGTCCGGTCATGGCGTACATCCACGGCGGCGGATTCATTTCCGGTTCGAGCGGCGCGGCGGGCATCGACGGCACCAATCTGGCGAAAAACGGGGACGTGGTGGTCGTCAGCATGAATCACCGTCTCAATGTGTTCGGGCATTGTTATCTGGGCGCGTTCGATGCGCGCTACGCGGATTCTGGCAATGCCGGCATGCTCGACCTCGTCGCGGCGCTGCGCTGGGTGCGCGACAACATCGCGCAATTCGGCGGCAACGCGGGCAACGTCACGATCTTCGGCCAGTCGGGCGGCGCGTCCAAGGTCGCGGTCTTGATGGCCATGCCCGCCGCACAGGGGCTCTTTCATAAAGCGATCGTTCAGAGCGCGTCTTCGCTGCTGCGCATGGCGCCCGCGCCTGAAGCGGGGCTCGCAGCGCATGCGATCCTCACGCAGCTCGGACTCGACAAGGGCAAAGCGGCGGAACTCCAGCGAGTCCCGGCGGACAAGCTGCTCGCAGCGATGAGCGCAAGCATCAAGCAGACGGACATCGACAATTGCCGGCCGGTCGTCGACGGCCGTTCGCTGCTTTCGCATCCTTTCGATCCCGCGGCGCCGGCGGTCTCGGCGAACGTGCCGTTGCTGATCGGGACCTGCGAGACCGAAACGGCTTTCGATTTTTCGCTGAACCCGAAAAATTTCGCGTTGAACGCCGATGAGGCGCGGGCGCGCGTCAAATTTCTGCTCGGACTCGACGATGCCGCAACGGATGTCATGCTCGCCGCGTACAAGCGCACGCATCCGAACGCGACACCGAGCGAACTCGTGATCTATATTTTCTCGGACTACAAGTATCGCCAGAACGACATCAAGGCCGCCGAGCGCAAAGCGGCGCAAGGCGCGGCCCCCGCCTACATGTACTTGTTCACCTGGCGCACACCGGTGCTCGACGGCAATCTCAAGACACCGCACACGCTGTGCATTCCGTTCGTGTTCGGGACGGTCGACGTCGCGTCCGGCATTACGGGCACGTCGCCGACGCGCTATGCGCTGAGCGAGAAAGTGCAGAAGGCATGGGTCGCGTTCGCGAAGAGCGGCAACCCGAACCACGGCGGCCTGCCCGCGTGGAAGCCGTATTCGGCGAGCGAGCGCACGACGATGATCTTCGACAACGAGTGCAAAACGGTGAACGATCCTGCGGGGGCGGACCGCGTCGCGATCAACACGGCGCCGCTTTACGCGGCTGAAGTCGCGAATCGACGGTGAAAATGCCAAGTCACCGCAGCAGCATGAAGATCGATAAGTGTATTCTCGCCTTTTTGACCGGCCTCGCTGCAGGGCACGCCGCTCATGCACAGACCTGGCCCGTGAAGCCGCTACGCATGGTTGTGCCGTTCGCGCCCGGCGGCGCAGTCGATGTGACCGGCAGAATCATCGCTCAAGCGCTGTCGACCCGGCTCGGTCAGCAGGTCGTCGTCGAAAACCGCGGCGGGGCAGGCGGCAATATCGGCGTCGAGCTCGTGGCGAAATCGCCTGCGGATGGATATATCATCGTCATGGCAACGGCGGGACAGATCTCGATCAATCCGCACATGTACGCGAAGCTCCCGTTCGATCCAGTCAAGGATCTCATGCCGATTTCACCGGCCGGCATGGCGATCAATGCCCTTTGCGTACATCCGTCTCTGCCGGTGAAGTCGGTGAAGGAGTTCATCGCTTTTGCCAAGGAGCGCCCGGGCAAGCTCAACTTTGCGTCCGGCGGCATAGGCGCATCCGACCACATGGCGACGGAACTCTTCATGAGCATGACCGGCATCAAGCTCGTGCACGTTCCGTACAAGGGCGGCGCCCCGGCGATGGTCGATCTGCTCGGCGGTAATGTCGATCTCGGATTCTCTACAGTCGCCACCGCGATCGGCCCGATCAAGGCGGGGCGCCTGCGCGCGCTCGGCGTCACCTCGGCTCAGCGGTTCGAGCTCCTGCCCGACGTGCCGGCCATCGCTGAAGCCGGCGTGCCTGGTTATGAGTCGGTGGCATGGTACGGGCTGTTCGCACCCGCCGGCACGCCGACGGAAGTCGTCAAAAAAATGAATGAAGAGACGGTTGCGATCCTGCAGACGCCGGATGCGCGCAAGCGCTTGACCGAGGCCGGCGTGCTCCCGACCTCGAGCAGTGTAGATGCATTCGCCGCATACATCGCAACGGAAACCGCGCGTTGGGGAAAACTCATTCGCGCAAACGGGATCAGGGCTGAGTGATGTCGATTCGATATCGCTTTTTCCATCGCAGCCGCGTGTTGAGCTGCGTCCTGCTTGTTTCTACTTGCGTCGCGGCTGCGGACGCGCCTTATCCGACGGGACCGATCCGGCTTATCGTTCCTTTTGCGGCGGGTGGATCGACCGATGTGCTCGGCAGAGTCGTGGGACAAAAGCTGGGTGAAAAGCTCGGTCAGCAGGTCGTGGTCGATAACCGCGCCGGCGCCGGCGGCACTATCGGAATGGAAATCGCAGCCAAAGCGACGCCCGACGGCCATACGCTGGTCGTCGGCACGACGAGCACGTTGGCGATAAACGAGAGTCTCTACCCGAAATTGAATTACGACGTCGTGCGCGATTTCGCGCCCGTCACGCTGCTTGCCAAAGGTCCGTTCGTGCTGATGGCGACTCCCGCGCTGCCCGTCGCGTCGCTCAAGGAACTCATCGCGTATGCGAAAGACGGCAGCAGAAAAGTGACCATCGCTTCTTCCGGCAACGGGACTTCCGTCCACCTGTCCGCCGAACTTTTCAAGATGGTCGCCGGACTGCCCGACATCGTGCACGTTCCGTATAAGGGCGGCGGTCCGGCCGGTGTCGCGCTGATGGCGGGGGAAGTGCAGCTGATGATCAACGATCTGCCGCCGGCCATCGGTCCGATCAAGGCAGGCAGGCTCAAGGCGCTCGCAATTGCGGACGTCAAGCGCACGTCGCTGTTGCCGGATGTGCCGACTTTCGCGGAAGCAGGGCTGCCGGGCTACGAGTCGCTGTCGTGGTTCGGTTTGCTCGTGCCTGCGCACACGCCGAAGCCTGTGATCGCGAAACTCAATGCGTTGACCGTCGCCATATTACGAAGTGACAAGGAGCTGACCGAGCGCTTTCTTGCGCTTGGCGTAGAGCCGACGGCAAGCACGCCTGAGCAGCTCGCACAGTACTCGCGTGAGGAGGCGCGCAAGTGGTCCGCCGTCATCAAGAAAGCGAATATCAAGCTGGAGGGTTCCTGAGTGAAGATACTGACCGGGCAGCAGGTGAAGCAGTACCACGAAGAGGGCGCCACTCATCCGATTCGCGTCATCTCAAAAGAGCGCGCGGCGCAATGTCTGGTGGCGCTCGAGGAAGGGGAACGCAAATACGGCGCCGATTTTGCCAAAGTTCTGCGCACCAAGTCGCATCTCTCTTTGAAGTGGGTTGACGAGCTGATACGCGATCCCGTGGTGCTGGATGCTGTCGAAGACATCATCGGTCCCGACATCCGGCTCTACAACCTGACCGTGTGGAAGAAAAATGCGCGCGATCCGTCTTTTGTGGGATGGCATCAGGATTCGACGTATTTCCCGCTCGATCCTGCGGTGCAGATAACAGCGTGGATCGCGTTGACCGACAGCGTCGAGGAGAATGGCAACGTAAAGTACGTCGCCGGCAGCCATAAGCTCGGTCAATTGAAGCACGCTGATGCGCCGGGAAACGGCAGCCTGCTGTCGAAAGGGCAGCACATCGTCGAGGCCTTCGATTCGAGCGACGTCAGAAGCATTGATCTTCAACCTGGAGAAATGTCGCTGCACCATACCCGCCTCGTGCATTACTCCGAGCCCAACAATTCGTCGCGCCGCCGCATCGGGCTTGGCGCGAGCTACATTCCGACTTCCGTGCGCTGCACCGGCACCGTCAGGCATACCGCCGGGCTGGTGCGCGGGGTCGACCGCTTCAACCATTTCGACGATGAGCCGCGGCCGCGTTTCGATTTCGATCCCGAGATCAGGCAATTCCGTGAGGACGCAATCCTCCGCTACAACCAGGCGCGCGACGAGCAGGTCGCAATCAAAACGAAATTATTCGCCACGGCGTCGTGACGGGACCGCACAATGGGATCGCTCAAAAACAAGGTGGCCATCGTGACCGGGGCATCGACCCCGAAAGGAATCGGCAACGCCATCGCACAATGTTTTGCGCAGGCCGGTGCATCGGTGTTTCTCGTCGCTGAAGGCACCGTCGAGCAACTGAAGGCGGCGCAAAAGAAATGCAGAAGCTACGTGGATGCCGGCCGTATCGAGTACGGCGTCTTCGATCTTGCCAAATCCGGCGCAGCCGAGCAGATGGTCGCGAAAGCCAAAAAAGTGTTTGGCCGAGTCGACGTGCTCGTCAACAACGCGGGCATCCGCGCTCCTTACAATTTCGGCGAATACACGCGCGCCCAATTCAATCGCACGGTCGCGGTCAATCTGGCGGCGCCCTTCTTCGCGGGCCAGGCCGTGGTGCCGATCATGCGCAGGCAGGGCGGCGGACGCATCATCAACATCGCGAGCCAGCTCGGCCGCGTTACGTTTGCGCAGCGGGCGCTGTACGGGCTCACGAAAGCGGCGCTTATTCACCTCACCAAATCAATGGCCTACGAGCTCGGGTCGAAAGGCATCATCGTCAACTCGATCAGTCCCGGCCCCGTGAAGACCCAACCGATCCTCGATCGCATGAAAGACAACCCAGCGGAGGTGGCGCGCCGGATCAAAAATTACCAGCCGTCGGGCCGCTTCGGCGAGCCTTGGGAGATTGCGGATCTTGCGCTGTACCTCGCGACGACTGAAGCAACCTTTTTGCAGGGTGAAGACATTTGCATCGACGGCGGCTATACGATTCATTGATGCGCGAGCTCGCTGACTGCCGACAACGACGTAGTTCGTAAAACATGAACAAACTTTCAGCGCTCATCGCTGCATTTTTCGCCGTGCCGGTCGCCGGTTCGGCAGCCGACTATCCAACGCGTCCGATCCGCATGCTTGCCGGCTTCAGCGCCGGAGGCGGGTCGGATCTCGCTGCGCGCACCGTAGCGCATAAAATGTCCGAAGCGTTGGGGCAGAGCGTGGTGGTCGACAACCGCACCGGTGCGACGGGCGCGATTGCGGCGGAGATGCTCGCGAAAGCGCCGCCCGACGGTTACACGCTGATGATGCTCGCGGTCGCGCAGTTGTCCGCGACCGCGTTCGACGACAAGCTGCCGTTCGACGTCGTGCGCGATTTCGCGGGCGTGAGTCTAGTCTCGCGCAATCCTTACGTGATGGCGGTGACGCCGAATCTGCCCGCGCGCACCGTGCGCGAATTCATCGATCTCGCGAAGTCCCAACCCGGCAAACTCAATTACGGGTCGACCGGCATCGGCGGCTCGAATCATCTCGTGACGGAAGTATTCTGTTCGGCTGCGGGCATCAGGCTTGCACACGTGCCGTACAAGGGGCCGCCGCAGGCGCTCGCGGATCTGGCGGGAGGCCAGGTCCAGCTCGTGTTTGCAAGCATCACGTCCGGCATGCCGCTGGTGCGCGCGGGCAAAGTGCGCGCGCTCGCCGTTAGCTCGCTAAAGCGCTCGCAGGCCGCACCCGACGTGCCGGCGATCGCCGAAACGCTGCCCGGTTATGAAACGATAGGCTGGTATGGCGTTGTCGCGCCGAAGGCAACGCCCGCCGCGCTCGTCAAACGTCTGAGCGAGGTGATCGTGCGCGGCTTGCAGGCGCCGGAAGTCAAAGAGCGTCTCGCCGCAGACGGCTCCGAGGCGGTGGGTGGCACGCCCGCCGAACTGGATCGCCATATGGCTGCCGAGGTCGCGCGGTTCCGCAAAGTGATCAAGGAAGCGGGAATACGCCGCGAATAAGGCGCGAAGCGGGCATTCGCAAGGAATAAACTACGGTGGGGTCGCGATGCGTTATGTGCACGTGCCGGTTGCAGCAAGCCTCCTTTTAATTTCCGCCGCCTCGCCGGCTGCGCAGACCTATCCGACCGGTCCGGTGCGCATGGTCGTGCCGTTCACGCCCGGCAGCGCGAGCGACATCCTCGCGCGCTTGATAGGGCCGAAACTTCTCGAAGCGTGGGGTCATCAAATCGTCGTCGACAACCGGCCGAGCGCCGGCGGCACCGTTGCCGGCAGCATTGTCGCCGGCGCGGCGCCCGACGGTTATACGATGATGCTGACGTCGTCGGGATTCGCCGGGAGTGCCGCGCTGTACGACAAGCTGCCGTACGATTCGGTGAAAGATTTTTCCGGCGTGACACAGGTCGTGAGCACGCCGCTCGTGCTCGTGGTGGCGCCCGGCCTCGGCATCAAAACGGTCAAGGAGCTGATCGCGCTCGCGCAGCAAAAACCGGGACAGCTGAATTTCAGCTCGTCGGGAATCGGCAGCGGCACCCACTACGCGGGCGAACTCTTCAAGCTCGCGGCGGGCATCAACGCCGTGCACGTGCCGTACCGCGGCACGCCCGAAGCGATCAACGACGTGATCAGCGGCCGCATCCAGTACATGACCGCGCCCGTGCTGCCCGCGATGTCGCTCGTCAAAAGCGGACGGCTGCTGGCTCTCGCGGTGACGACGAAGGAGCGTCTCGCGCTGCTGCCGGACTTGCCGACGATAGCCGAGGCTGCGTTGCCCGGGTTCGAATACGACGGCTGGTACGGCATATTCGCGCCGTCCAGAACACCGCGCACCATCATCAATAAAGTCTCGGTCGAAGTTGCGCGCATCCTTAAGCTGCCGGAAGTCGCCGAGCGCATCGTCGCCACCGGCGCCGTGCCGAAGTCGTCGACACCGGCGGAATTCGACAAGCTCGTGCACGAGGAGATCGTGATGCGCGGCAAAGTGTTCAAGGCGGCGGGCGCGAAGCCGGAGTAAAGCATTGCCGCAGAGGACGCGAAGGACGCACGGGCCAGAGTCTTGAACCGCAAAGGGCCGGATTGACCGATAGCCGTCAACGATGGCTATTCGAACTTCGCCCCGGAAGCTTTGGCGACTTTCCCCCATTTCGCGATTTCGTCGCGCAGGTACTGGCGGATCTGATCCGGCGTGCCGTCGAGCGGCTCGGCGCCTTGCGCGAGCAGCTTCGCCCTGGCATCGGGCTCGTGCACGATCTTCACGACCGCGCTGTTGAGCTTCGCGATGATCTCGCGCGGCGTTTTTGCCGGCGCGAGCAATGCATACCACGTGCCGGATTCAAAGCCGGGGACGCCCGCCTCTGAAAATGTCGGCAATTCCGGTGCGATTGCACTGCGTTTTGCGGTCGTGATTGCGATGCCGCGCAGCCGGCCATTCTTCACGTTGGGCATCACGGTGAGGGTATTGCCGAGCGTCATCGACACACTGCCGCCGATCACATCGGTGACCGCGGGCACCATGCCTTTATACGGCACGTGCAGCACGTCGATGCCGGCCTGCATCTTGAGAAGCTCGAATGCGAGATGCGGCGAGCTGCCGGTGCCGGGCGTTGCGTACGTCAGTTGACCGGGCTTCGATTTTGCCAGCGCGATGAGTTCTTGCAATGATTTGGCGGGCAGCGCCGGATGCACCGCGAGCACGAAGGGCGCGGAAGCGATCATCGCGACGGGTGCGAAGTCGCGATTGAGATCGTACGAAATCCTGCTGAAGATCGTCTGACTGATCGCCGCGGCCGCCGTGGCGCTCAAAAGCGTGTAACCGTCGGGCGCGGCATGCGCAGCGAGTTCGACGCCGATGTTGCCGGCGGCGCCCGCGCGATTGTCGATCACGAACTGCTGACCGAACGTTTCGCCGAGCTTGGCCGTGACGATGCGCGTCGCGATATCGACGCCCGCACCCGGCGGAAAATTCACGATCACGCGCACTGGCCGCGCCGGGTAATTGTCGGCGGCCAGCGCACACTGGCAGGTCTGCGCAAACAGAAGTATGACGATGCGTTTCATCTGGGCGTCCGGGAATCGATGCGCAATTCTAGCGCCGCGCGCCCGCGGCTGCGGGTTTGAATTCGCATTTCGGCGGGGTATAGTTGCGGTGGATCTGGCAAAGGACGAAAACATGTACGGATGGCGCGGCCGCATCGGCCTTCTCGCAACGGCGATCAATACGGTGATGGAGCCGGAATTCTGGCAACTCGTGCCGCCCGGCGTGTCGGTGCACACCACGCGCGTGCCGACCGAGCGCGCGGGCACGCCCGAAGCGCTGCGTGAAATGGAAGCGGCGAGTCTCGCCGCCGCCGCCGAGGTGGCAAAGGGAGAGCCGGGTGTCGTCGTATGGGGCTGCACGAGCAGCAGCTTCTATGAAGGGCCGGCGGGCAACGAGCGCGTGAAACGCGAGCTCTCTGCAATCGTCAAAGCGCCGGCGGTAACCGCGGCAGGCGCGATGGCGGATTGCCTGACTGCGAACGGCATCCGCCGCGTAAATGTCGTGACGCCCTACGTGCAGGCGACCAACGAGCGGCTCAAACAGTTTCTCGCGGCATGCGGCATCGAGGTCGTCGAACTCGCGACCTTCGACATGCTCGACATGTTCGATCACGCGAAGATCGAGCCCGCAGATATCTATGCAAAAACCAAAACCCTCGATCATGCCAAAGCCGAAGCGACTTTCATCGCGTGCACGCAGGTGCGCGCGCTCGAGGTCGTGGACCTTCTGGAGCGCGACATCGGCAAGCCTGTCTACGGCGTGAATCAGGCGTGCGCGTGGCAGGCGTTCGCGGCGCTCGGCGTCGATCCCGGGATCGCCAATCGCGGCAGTCTCCTGCGGTCACTCAGCGAGCCGAAAGCGGCGACCCGCGCCGCAAAAATCGCGCGCGCCGCCGGCGCGTAACGCGGCAACTACGGACGGCGCAGCGCCTGCGCGAGCTCGCGCGCGCTCAATTGCTCGATGTCGAGCACGATATCGCGCAGTTCGCGCGCGCGCGCGGGCGTCGTCACCAGCTCTGCGTTCTCCATGAATTTCGCGCCGATCTCGTCGCCGCTCAACGCGCGCTCGCCGGCGCCGCGATTGATTTTGTCGACATGTTTGAGCGTTTTGCCGTTTTTCAGCGTGATGACGGCGCCGCCGGAGAAATATTCCGGGTACAGCGAGTCGGGATCGGCATCGTAAGTGACGCGGGCGGCGAGCGCGAGGATCGCCGGATCGCCGAGCGCTTCGCTCTCCAGTTCGGCAAAGCCGCAGCGTCCGCGCACGAGCGCGGCGGCCAGCGTGTAATAGACGCTGAACTTCGCGATGTAATCGCTCGCCGGCTTGCGCCGCAGGTCGGGGTTTTCGCAGACGCTGTGAAAGACCGCGGGATGCAGCAGCGCGCGGATTTCCGCAATGTCGTCGACTTTGAATTGATGCTCGCGTTTCAAAGCGAGCACCGAGTCGATGCATGCGTGCAGCATGTGACATACCGGATACGGCTTGATCGCGACTTCTTCCGCCCGCCAGGTCGAGCCGAGTTCTTCGACCAGCGCATCCGGTTTGATCAGGCCAAGATGAGTGCCCGCGTGACTGCGGAACAATCCGTCCTGGCCTTCGTAGATCTTGCGCGTGCCGAGAAAGCCGCTGCGGGCGAGGCTGGCGGCCGTGATCGCGCCGGCGCCGGCCCAGCCGGGATGGAAACGTTTGTTCCATGCGCCATCGGCGCGATGTTCGGCAAGCGCGGAGGCGGTGCTGCCCGCAAGTCCTTGGGCATACACAAGCTGCTCGGCATTGAGCCGCATTAAATGACCGGCACCGAGCGCGCAGCCCATGTGGCCGGCCACGCCGGTGGTGTGATATCCGGATTTCAACAGCGCGCCGTTGGTCGCAATGCCGACGCGGGTCGATATTTCCACTGCGATGAGATAGGCGGTGAGCAAATCTTTGCCGCTGCGATCGAGAAATTCGGCGAGGCCGAGCGCGCACGGGAACGCCGACGAGCTCGGATGTACCGGGCCGCCCGGATGCGTATCGTCGTAATCGAGTCCGTGCGCGAGGATGCCGTTCATGATCACGGCGTCCTTGAGCGGCAGCGTTGCGCCCATGCCGATCACCGTGCCCGACCCGCCGTCGGCCAATGCCGCAAGCCCGTTCAGCGCGCGCTGCGCGAATTCGAATTTGGTGGCCGCGAGCGCGGTGCCGACAGTGTCGAGAATGTGAAAGCGCGCAAAGTCGCGCAGGCGCCGCGGCAGTGTCGCGTAACCGACGTTCTGCACGAATTCCGCAATCGTGCGCGAAAGCGACTTGGCGGGCGCTGGTGCGGCTGGTTCGTTGCTGACTGCGAGTTCGAGTGTCATGGCTGGACCGCGCTTCGGCAGCGCGCAGAACTAAAGCCCCGACTTTACACCAATCGCCGCAGGACGCAGCGGGCGCGTGCTCCGCTACTTGATCAGCCCCATGCGCTTCGCGACCGGTATGTAGGCCTGCATGCGCTCCTTCATGAAGCGGTCCATCTTGTCGATGTTGATATCGATCAAATCGAAGCCGGCCTTGGTCGCGAGTTCTTTCATTTCGGGGTCACTGTTGAGCGCGCCCCACAAGTCGGACAGGCGGTGGCGTATTTCCAGCGGCGTCGATTTCGGCACGCCGATGCCGCCGTAGCCGCCGTCAACCCAGTCGATGCCAAGCTCGCGGAACGTCGGCACGTCGGGCAACTGCGGACTGCGTTTTTCCATTGCGACCGCGAGCGCGCGCACGCGGCCCTTGTTGTTCACCGCAAAGGCCGAATACGCCATTGCGCCGGTGACCTGCGCGCCCAGCACCGCCGGCACGAGATCGCCCGTGCCTTTATAAGGCACATACGTCGTTTGAATGCCGGTGATGAGGTCGAGCTTCTCGTGCGCCGCATGATTCGCCGAATTGCTGCCCGAGCCCGCGAGCGTGAGCTTGCCCGGCTGTTCCCTGGCCATCCGGATCAGGTCCTGGAAGGTCTTGATCGCGCTTTGCTCGGGTACGATGATCGCGTCCGGCATGTAGCGAAACCAGTAGACCGGCGTGAGGTCTTCAGTCTTGTACTGAACCTGGCCTTCCATCGGCTGCAGGATGATGTGCGGCAGCGTGAGTCCCACGATGTTGTAGCCATCGCCGGGCAGGTTGTTCATTTGCGACCACATGAGCCCGCCGCTCGCGCCGGGCTTGTACTGCACGATCGTTTCGATCAGCGCGCATTTGCGTTTCAACACGATTTGCTGGTGGCGCGCCGACTGGTCTGATTCGCCGCCCGGCGGGAAGCCCTGCCAGTAGTTGAGATTTTTTTCGGGACAGAGCTGCGCAAGGAGGGCCGGTGACGCGAGCGCTGCCGATAGCGCAAGCAAAACTGCAGCAATGATTTTCATGTGGCCTCGCAGCGGGTGACGACGGACAACAATATCCGGAATGACGATAGCAGCAGGAAATCGCAAACGCAATCGAGGGATCAGAACGGTGCACGGAGCCCCATCTTGGAGCACGCGCTTATGTGGAGAGTGAGCAACGGATGCATTTGCTACAATCGAATTCCTCCACGCGGTGCTCATCAATAATCTATGTCGAGAAACCTGAGGCTGGCGGTCGACGTCGGCGGTACTTTCACCGACCTCGTATTGCACGACGGCGCCACCGGCGCCATCGCCACGGGCAAGCTGCTGACGACGCCGGCGGACCCGAGCCTTGCAATCATCGACGGCACGCGCCGGTTGTTGCAGAAGCACGGCAAGTCGCCCGCCGATCTGGATCTTTTCATCCATGCGACGACGCTCGTGACCAACACGCTGATCGAGCGCAAGGGCGCGGTGACCGGCCTCATCATGACGCGCGGCTTTCGCGACATCATCGAAATGGGCACCGAGACGCGCTACGACATCTACGATCTCGGGATCGATCTGCCGCCGCCGCTGGTGCCGCGCGCGATGCGCCGCGAAGTGACCGAGCGCATGGATGCCGCCGGCGCGGTCATGACGCAGCTCGACCTGGAAGAGGTGCGCGCCGTGGTCGGCGGGCTCGTCGACGAGGGCGCCACGGCGATCGCGGTGTGCCTGCTTCATTCCTATATCAATCCGCACCATGAACAGGCGATCGGCGAACTGATACGCCGCGAGTTTCCGCGCGTTGCAGTGTCGCTGTCCTCCGAGATCCAGCCGGAAATCCGCGAATTCGAGCGCGCGTCGACGACCGTCGCCAATGCCTACGCGCAACCGGTGACGGCACATCATCTCGACTCGCTTACACGCGGATTGAACGACCTTGGTTTCAGCGGGCGCTTTCACATCATGCTGTCGAGCGGCGGGTTGACGGACGAAAACGTGGCCGCGCGTTTTCCGGTCAAGGTGCTCGAATCCGGCCCCGCCGCCGGCGTCGAGGCGGCGCGTTTTCTCGGCGCATCCATCGGCATCGACACGCTGGTCTCTTTCGACATGGGCGGCACGACCGCCAAGATCGGCCTCGTAACCAAAGGCGCGGCAACCTTGTCGTCGCAACTCGAAGTCGCGCGCCTGCACCGGTTCAAGAAGGGCAGCGGGCTCATCATAAAATCGCCGACCGTTGAACTCATTGAAATCGGTGCGGGCGGCGGCAGTATTGCCCGCATCGATCAGCACGGCCTGCTCAAAGTCGGGCCCGACAGCGCGGGCGCCGACCCGGGGCCTGTATGTTACCGGCGCGGCGGTGAGCAATTGACCGTGACCGACGCCAATCTCACGCTCGGTTATCTCGACCCGGAAGATTTCGCCGGCAGGGAAATGACGCTCGATGCTAAAGGTGCGAATGCCGCCGCCGAACGGCTCGCCGCGCGGCTCAACATTTCCGCGATCGACGTCGCGTGGGGCGTGCACGAAATCGCCAACGAGAACATGGCGACGGCTGCGCGCATTCATCTGGTCGAGCGCGGCAAGGATCCGGCGTCATTCACGTTCGTCGCGTTCGGCGGCGCCGGCCCGCTGCACGCGCAGGCCGTTGCACGCAAGCTGGGCGTCACAAACCTGATTATTCCGCGCAACGCGGGCGTGATGTCGGCGGTGGGCCTGCTGGCGGCGCCGTTGTCGTTCGAAGTCGTGCACAGCCATCTTGTCGATCTCGCGGCGGTCGACTGGGAGGCTGTCGACCGCATGCTCACCGCGATGAGCGCGGAGGCGCGCGGCTATCTCGGCGTCACGCCAGATGCCGAGGTCGAAATCGTGCGTACGGCCGACATGCGCTACCGCGGCCAGGGCAGCGAATGCGCGATCACTCTGCCCGAGGGCAATCTCACCGCCGGGCGCGCACACGAGGTCAGGCGTGCGTTCTACGACGGCTATGACGAGCTCTACGGCCGGCATCTCGAGGAAGTGCCGGTGCAATTCGTCAACTTTCGCGTGCGTGCCGTCGCGTACGACGCGCATTTCGAACTGTGCAAGGCGCCGCCGCGGGCCGGCACCGCGAAGCCTGCCAGGAAGCGCCCCGCGTATTTTCCGGACGCGCATGGATTCATCGACACCGCGATCTACGCGCACGACGATCTCGCGCCCGGCACGCGCTTTACCGGACCGGCGATCGTGCAGTCCGGCGAATTCTCGGCGGTCATCGGGCCGCGCCAGGATTGCACGGTCGACGCTTATCGCAACCTGCTGATCGCATTCTGAGGAAAAATCATCCATGCGACGCGTCGACGATCCGATATTCATGGAAATTTCGTGGAGCCGCATCATTTCGTTCGTCGACGAAGCGGCCGCCGCGCTGGTGCGCACGGCGTTCTCGCCGATCATCCGGGAAGCGGAGGATTATGCGGTCGTGCTGTTCGACGGCGACGGCAATTCGCTCGCCCAATCGACGACCAGCGCGCCGTCGTTCATCGGCACGCTGCCCAGGACGATCCGGCATTTCATCGCGGCGATGAAGGAGGAAGGCTGGCATCCGGGCGACGTGGTGATCACCAACGATCCGTGGATAGGCAGCGGACACCTGCAGGACATCAGCATGGTCGCGCCGGTGTTCAATCGCGCCGGCTCGCTCGTCGCGTTCAGCGGCGTGGTCGCGCATCCGCCGGACATGGGCGGGCGCTGGACCGCGGAGAACCGCGAGATTTACGAAGAAGGGCTGCAGCTGCCGATCTGCAAGCTGATGAAGCGCGGCGAGCCGAACCGCGACGTGTTCAACATCATCCGCCGCAACGTGCGCGTGCCCGATCAGGTGATCGGCGACATCTACGCAATGATGGCGTCGTGCACGGTCGCAGCGAAGCGGTTGAACGATTTCATGGAGGAAGTCGGGCTCGACAGCCTGAGCGAACTCGCAGCCGCGATCCACGCCTTCACCGAATGCGCGGTGCGCAAGAAGATCGAGGCGATCAGGGACGGCCGCTACTGCTATGAATACGAAGTCGACGGTTACGACAAGCCTTTGAAAATCGCGGCCGCACTGACAATCAAAGGCAGCGACATTGCGATGGACTACACGGGCTCATCGATGCAGGTCGAGCGCGCGATCAACTGTCCGCTCGTCTATACCAATGCGTTCACGGTGTACCCGCTGATCTGCGCGATCAACCCGCAGGTGCCGAACAACGAAGGCATGCTGCGGCCGTTTACAGTGACCGCACCCGAGCGCTGCATCCTCAATCCGCTGTATCCGGCCGCGGTCGGCGCGCGCAATCTGACGGGGCATTTGTTGACGACCGCGGTGTTCGGCACGCTCGCCCAGGCGCTTGCGCAGGACCAGATCGCCGACCGTCTGCTTGCCGACAGCGCGTCGCCGCGCCCGCATATCGTCGTCAGCGGGCAGGACGACGCGGGGCGCCCGTTCTCCTCGATGATGTTCATCGCCGGCGGAATGGGCGCGCGCCCGAACAAGGACGGCATCTCGTGCATCGCGTTTCCCTCTTCGGCGCGCAACACGTCGGTCGAAATCCTCGAATCGTCCGCACCCATCCTCATCGAGCGCAAGTCGATGCGCGAGGCGTCGGGAGGCGCCGGTCAGTTCCGTGGCGGAGACGGGCAGGTTTTCGAATTGCGCGTGCGCGCGAAGAACGGCGCCATGATTTCGATATTCAGCGACCGCTCGCGCTTCCCGCCGCAAGGCATGAACGGCGGCGAGCCCGGTGCCGGCACGCAGATTCTGATCAACGGGCAGCCCGGCCCGCTGAAAGGCTCGGTGCGCGTGAAACAGAACGACGTGCTGACAGTGTATTCGCCGGGCGGCGGGGGATTCGGCACCGCCCGCGCCTGATTTTTACGAAACGCATGCGGAGGTAGTTGCGATGACGAGACGATCGATGACGCTGCTTGCAGTACTGACTTTCGCAACATCCATCACATTTGCGCAGAATTATCCGGACAAGCCGATCCGGCTGATCGTCCCGTTCGGTGCCGGCGGAGGGTCGGATTTCGTCGGCCGCCTGATCGGCCAGAAACTCACCGAGCAAATGGGGCAGACGGTGGTGGTCGACAACCGGCCGGGGGCGGCTTCGCTGCTGGGGACCCAGATCGCCGCGCACGCCAGCCCCGACGGCTACACGCTCCTGCTCGCGGATTCGGGTTTCACCATCAACATCGCGTTCTTCAAGGACCCGAAGTACGACGCATTGAAAGATTTCGACCCGGTCTCGGTGGTTGCCGAGACACCCTACATTTTTGTCGCGAACCCCGGCTTGCCGCACGCCACCAGCCTCAGGGACTTCATCGCGGCGGCGAAGGCGCAACCCGGCAAGCTGACCATAGGCTCCGCCGGCAGCGG
>Ga0265332_10000646_pt1 | contig 22634 bp, 18 predicted proteins | sample 41926metaG_FD_202084 | JGI IMG/M metagenome (GOLD analysis project Ga0265332, IMG submission 202084) | Rhizosphere microbial communities from Carex aquatilis grown in University of Washington, Seatle, WA, United States - 4-19-26 metaG | ecosystem: Host-associated > Plants > Roots > Rhizosphere...
GCTTTGCCATTCGCCGACGAAGTTCACCAACTTCGGCGGCGGCACGATGAATCACGCCGGCATCACGTCGGGCTGCGCCAACTGCCACGCGTCGGGCAAGAGCTTCTTCGGCGTGACGATCGTGACGCCGCCTTCGACGCACATTCCGGTCGGCAGCGCGGCGTGCGAAACCTGCCATGCGCCGGCCAACTTCACGAACTTCTCCGGCACGGCGATGAACCACGCGCCGGTCGCGGGCACGACCTGCGCCACGTGCCACGCGTCCGGCAAGACCTTCTTCGGGGTGACGATCGTCACGCTGCCCACGACCGGGCACATTCCCAATCCGTCGAGCCTCGACTGCAAGGGGTGCCATACGTCGACGACGTCGTTCAAGACGTGGACGATGAACCACAGCGGCATCTCGACCAACTGCTCGAGCTGCCACGGCGGTCAGTATCCGGGCGTGCGCAGCAAGCCGAGCGATCACCCGCCGACGACCGCGGACTGCTCGCAGTGCCACAACACGACGTCGTTCGACGGAGGGAGGGGCAGCGCGATCAAGTCGGCGAAGGCCACGGCCACGATTCCGGCGCGGCGCGGCACCGGCCCGGCAACGACGTCCGCGGCGCCGACCGCTGCGTCGGCGGCGGCAACGCCGACGGGCGCCACGGGCACAGCGTCGAGAATTCGCGGCTCGGTGCACGTCGGCGTGATGCCTGGCACGTGCGCGTCCTGCCACAACGGCGCCGCCGCCCCCGGGCGCCCGTCGCGGCACCTCGCGACTTCGATGTCGTGCGATTCGTGCCACCGGACCACTGCGTGGATTCCGGCGAATTTCACGCACACGGGCGTTGCCGCGGGAAGTTGCGCAACGTGCCACAACGCCATCGGCGCCAAAGGCAAGCCTGCCGGCCATTTCGTCACCATGCGCTCTTGCGATACCTGCCACCGGACGACGTCGTGGCAACCGCTGCCTCCGTATCGGCACCTGTCGACGCTCTATCCCGCGAGCCATCCCGCCGTCTCGTCCTGCGCGGTCTGCCACATCGGCAACTCGGAACTGGTGACCTGGCGCTACCCGACGCAAAAGCCTGCGTGCGGCGGATGCCATGGCCCGAGCTTCCGCGGCGGAACGACTCCGGTGGCACCGCCTTCCACGGGGCGTGGACGGTAAATGCAAGTCCGACACAGCAATGGCGCGGGCGGGTGTGCCCGCGTGATGCCAGGTGCGTCAGCGGCAGCCTTGCAGGAAGGGCGTTCCGCGTCGTCCGACCGCTTTCCGGGCAGCGCGAACGAGGGAGCACTGAAGCGGTTCGCGCGGCTGTGGCAATTCGCGCTCGGGGCGGCGCTGTGCCTCGCGGCCGCCGTCGCGCACGCGCAGATCCTCGACCGGGTCGACATCGACGTCGCAGGCGACGACGCGCGCGTGCGGATCGAGTTCAACGTGCTGATCCAGTATCTGCGCCACGTTCCGTCGAGCCGCGGCTCGGCGGTGCGCATCTATTTCCAGATCACCGGGGCGAACGACCAGAGCCTGGGAGTCGTCGAGGAGGAGCGGCGCGCGCAGCCCAGCAAGTTGCTGCCGAACTTTCGGGTCATCTATCCGGCGCAGTTGCCGAGCGTGCAGCGCTACATCGATGTCGTGTTCGAATCCGCGGCCGATTTCCGCGTCCAGCCCGAGGGCAACAACCGGCTGCTCGTGTACGTTCGGCTGTCGCCCGAGCAGCGTGAAAAACTGCGCGCTGCCGCACCCGCAATCCGCGCACCGTCGGTCGCGACGCCGCCACCGGTGACCGCGCCGCCCGTGACTGCGCCGCCCGTGACCGCGCCGCCCGTGATCTCGCCGCCTGCGACGACGAAACCTGAAGTCGCGCCAACTGTCGGAAAACCGAGCGCGGCTTCTCCCACGGTTGTCCCCTCGGCTTCGGCCGTGGCGACCGTAGCGCTGCCGCCACCGACCGTGCTGACGGCGCCCGCCACCGATACCGACAGGAAAGCCGCGACCGACATCGCGGACGGACGGGGCGCGCTGCTGATCGGCGACAGCCAGAAGGCGATCCTCGCCTTCGACCGCGTGCTGAGCCTGCCGCTGAATGCGTACTCGCCTGAAGCGCTGGAGCTCATTGGCGTCGCGCAGGAGCGCAGCGGCGAATCAGCGAAGGCGCTCGCGGAATACCGGCAATATCTGACGCTTTATCCGGACGGTCCCGGCGCAGTGCGCGTGCAGGATCGTGTCAATGGCCTCGCGGCGCGCCAGGCGCCGCGAGCGGCGGCACCGCGGTCCGTCAGTCTGCCCCCGCCGACGGCGCCGCCGGCTGCTGCCACCGACATCGACAGGCAGGCAGCAAATGACATCGGCGAGGCACGGGCAGCCCTTGGCGCGCACGAAAATGAGCGGGCCGTTCTCGCGCTCAACCTGGCGCTCAACCTGCCGCCGAACGCGTTCTCGCAGGAAGCGCAGGAGCTGATCGGCATCGCCCGCGAGCGCAACGGCGAATTCGCGAAGGCCGAGGCCGAATACCGGCTCTACCTCAAGCTCTACCCCGACGGTCCCGGCGCGGTGCGCGTGCGCCAGGATCTCGACGCCATGGCGGTCCCGACGGTCGCGATGGGAGGCCCGTTCGCCGCCGAGGCGCCCGTCGCACAGCCGGCGTTCAGCTCATGGGGCAGCGTGTCGCAGTACTACTACGGCGGTCAATCCGAATCCACGAATACGCGCACCATCACGACGCCCGCGACCGGCGCGACGACCCTCGACACGGCGAAGATCTCCGCGACCGACCAGTCGCAGCTCGTCAACAACGTCGATCTCACCGCGCGCTATCGCGACGGAGACTGGGACAGCCGGTTCGTCGTCCGCGACCAGTACGTCGCCAATTTCCTCGCAAACGGCACCAACAAGAACTGGCTGAACGCGCTCTACGGTGAAACGCGCTACCTGCCCGACCAGCTCCTCGCGCGTGTCGGCCGGCAGTCCGCGACGAGCGGCGGCGTGCTCGGACTGTTCGACGGCGCCGTCGGCAGCTGGGGCTTTCTGCCCAACTATCGCGTCAATGCGGTGGTCGGAAAGCCCGTCGACAATCCGTTCAACACGACGTCGACGTTCTACGGCGCGAGCGTCGACGTCGACAAGGTCGGCGACCGCTTCAGCGGCAGCGCCTTCGCCATCCGGCAGGTCGCCGCCGGCGAGACGGACCGCCTCGGCATCGGTGGCGAGCTCCGCTATTTCGACACCGAGCGGAACGTCTACTCGATGCTCGACTACGACCCGCTGTTTCACGCGCTCAACATCGGCATGGTCCAGGGTACGTGGCAGTTCCCGACGCTGACGACGATCAACGCGCTGCTCGACTACCGGCGCACACCAACGCTGCAGCTGACCAACGCGCTCATCGCATACCCCGGAATGTCGCTGTCCGGCCTGATCCAGCAGCAGGGCGTCGACACGGTGAGAAGCGAGGCCAAGGCGCTGACGCCGGTCACGAAGCAGGCGCTCTTCGGCGTCACGCAGCAGGTGTCGGCCCAGTGGCAGCTCGGTCTCGACGTCCGCTGGTCGTCGCTGACTGGCACGCCACCGTTCGCGACCCTGCCGGAAACGCCCACCACCGGAAGCGTGTGGACCTATACCGGGCAGGCGATCGGCAGCGGACTCGCCAACCTGCAGGACATCCTCGTGCTCAACGTCGGCGTGTTGAACGGCAGCCAACTGCGCGCGCAGAATGCCGGGGTGGACTACCGGTTCGTCCCGGTGAACATGCTCACGCTCGAGCCGATGTTCGCCTGGTACCATCAGACCGACAACCAGGGACAGCACCTGACGCGGCTCTCTCCCGGGCTGCGCGCGTCGTACAGGATCTTCAACCGGTTCTCGATCGAAGGGCAATTTGCGCTCGAACGAACGACCACCGTCGGCAACCTGATCGACAACACGATCCAGCGTTATTTCTATTACATCGGATGGCGCTGGGACTTCTGAATCCGGCTTGGGAAGCAAAAATGGCACTCGACAGAAAGACCTCCACCATCGTCGGCGTGATCGCGGTGCTGGCGATCGCCGTCAGCGGCGCGCTGCTGTACACGCAGCTCGGCTCGCGCAGCGTGGCGGGTGCGCCCGCGCATCCCGCGATGACGCCCGACGCAGCTCCTTCCGCTTCCGCGGGCACTCCGATGGCGGGCAAGGCGTCGCTGTCCCTCGAGGAGGCCGCGGATCGGCTGGCGAAGCGCTTGGAGCAGCAGGACGGCAGCGCCGACGACTGGACGCTCTTGGCGCGAAGCTACGTCGAGATGCGGCGCTACCCGGAAGCCGTGCGCGCCTTCGAGGCGGCGCAGAAGAAATCGCCCAACGACGCGGCGCTGCGCGAGGAACTGGAACGCGCAAAGCTCGCGGCGGCCGGTTCGGCGGCGCCGCGCTGACTCGCGTCGGGAGCCGACGTCGCGCCCGGCGGCGTCGACGTTTCTCCAACGCCCGCCCGGCGTCGGCATTTCGTCCATGTCGGCAGCGGTGAGGCGAGCGCCGGGTCGGCGGTAAAATCGCCTGATGGGACCCCTTTCCGGATTCAAGGTGCTGGAGCTCGAGTCGATCGGCCCGGTGCCGTTCTGCGGGATGATGCTGACCGACATGGGCGCCGACGTGCTCCTCGTCGATCGACGCGAGGATCCCCAGCTCGGCCTTGCGCTGCCGCGCCGTTGCGACGTGATGCTGCGCGGTCGGCGCTCGGTGACACTCGACCTCAAGACGGGCGACGGCGCCGCTGCGCTTTTGCAGCTCGTCGAACGCGCCGACGCGCTGATCGAGGGCTTCCGTCCCGGCGTGCTGGAGCGCCTCGGGCTGACCCCCGACGTGCTGCTTGCACGCAATCCGAAGCTCGTCGTCGGACGCATGACCGGATGGGGACAGGACGGCCCGCTCGCGCCGCGCGCCGGACACGACATCGATTACATCGCGCTGTCGGGTGCGCTGCATGCGATCGGCCATGCGGATGGCCGCCCGGTGCCTCCGCTCAATCTTGTCGGCGATTTCGGCGGCGGCGGGATGCTGCTCGCGTGTGGCGTGCTTGCCGCGCTGCTCGAGGCGCAGCGCTCCGGCAAGGGGCAGGTCGTCGATGCCGCAATGGTCGAGGGCGCGTCGCTGCTGACGACGATGTTCTGGGGGCTGCTCGCCGGCAAGCAGTGGAGTGCCGCACGCGGGGCCAACATTCTCGATTCCGGCGCGCCGTGGTACGACACCTACGCGACGGCCGACGGAAAATTCGTCGCGATCGGCGCGATCGAGCCCAAGTTCTATGCCGAACTCCTGTCCCGCCTCGGGCTCACTCACGACGACCTGCCGGCGCAGCACGACCGCAATGGCTGGCCGGTGCTGCGCGCCCGTTTTGCACAAGTGTTTCGCGGGAAGACCCGCGACGAATGGTGCCGGATCTTCGATGGTTCCGACGCGTGCTTCGCTCCGGTGCTCGGATTCGACGAGGCAACCGCGCATCCGCACAACGTCGCGCGCAACGCGCACGTCACTGTCGACGATGTCGTGCAGCCCGCGCCCGCGCCGCGTTTTTCGCGGACACCGTCGGAGATTCGCGGCGCGCCGCCGCAACGCGGGAGCGCAGCCCGCGAGGCACTTGCCGGATGGGGCTTCGCACCCGCCGAGATCGACACGTTGTGCGCGCGCGGACTCGGTTTCGGCGCGGCGTAGCCAGGCGACGCGCCGCGTCGCCTGGCACACCGATCGTGCGTTCGAGCGCAACCCGGCGACGACGAACCCGCCGCCCGCTTCCCCCATGACAGCAATTCGCTCCGGCATCGAAGTGTTTCGCGCTCCGCCATTTCACGCGGCCGAACTCGGCCTCGCCGACACTCCTCGGCTGCAGCGGTTCTTCGACGCCAATCCCGAGTATTTCCTGACGATCACGGGCGAACCGCCGACGCCGCAGGAAGCCGACGCGGAAATCAACGGCGCGTTGCCCGATGGCTGGCCGTACACGAAGAAATGGATCCTGGGATTTGTCGACGAGCACGACGCGCTGATCGGAATGGCCAATGTCGTGTCGGACCTGCTTGCGCCCGGTGTCTGGCACGTTGGCCTCTTCATCCTCGCCACCCGGCTGCACGGCGGAGACGCGGCAGCCCCGCTCTACGATCGGATGGAAGCCTGGATGCGAGCCGAAGGCGCGCAATGGCTGCGCCTCGGCGTCGTGCGCGGAAACGTGCGCGCCGAAAGATTCTGGGAGCGACGCGGCTTCGTCGAGATGCGCGAGCGGCAGGTCCCGATGGGCGTGCGGAAGAACGCGGTGCGCGTCATGGCCAAGCCCCTCGCAGGTGGCGCGATGAATGACTACCTCGCGCGAATTCCTCGCGACCGGCCCGATGCCGCCTAGCGTACATTCCCGTCGCCGCTTTCCATGACGCCGCGCAAGCGCCGCAAGGTCGAGGTCAATGACCGCATGCAGCAGAGCTACGCCTACGTGCTGACGGAACCGGTCGGCGAGAATTTCCATCCCGATTTCCGGCCGCAGCTGACGCCGCGGGAAATGCTGCTGCTCGGCGTCTTCGGCGGCAAGTACATGACCGACTGCACCGACGAATTTCCCGCCGACTGGTTCCTGCGCGCCAAGCTCAGTCCGGATCGCCATGCGCCGGAACTGAATCTCTTCGGGATCAACGCGTCGCAGCCGCTGTCGGAGTGGCGCCGCAAGGGCTGGATCCATGCCGACGATCCGCGCGGCTGGTTCCAGTGGTACTGCCGGTATTTCATGGGCCGCCGCGGCGAGGACGACACCCGCCAGATCGGGCGCTGGAAGGCGATGACGCGTCACATCGCCCAGATCAGTGCCCACTGCGATGCCGGGGACGTCACCTGCCGCAAGCGCCAGCGCCAGGCGCTGCTGCATTGGGCGTACGACAGCCGCAACTTCTGAGCGGCGCTACTGGCCGACGCTCCGCGCCGAAAGCTCAGGTGCGACAATGGACGAGACCTCGCGCGTACTGACCCGATGCCGCCCTTTCTGCCCGATCACGAATCGTTGCGCCGCGCGGTCGCGTGGCTGGCCGGGCAAGGGCCATGGACGCCCGCGCGCATCGAAGAGGCGAGCCGGCGATTCGATCTTTCGCCGACCGACGAGGAATTTCTGCTTCACGAGTGCCAGCGGACCGGGTCGCCGATTTCGGCCGCCCGGCGCGCGCTGCGACAAACCCAGGGAGGACAGGAACAGGTGCACACGATCGACGGAAAACTGCGCGATCTCGGCGGCGGATTTATCGTGCGCCGCATGTTGCCGTCACCGGGACGACAGGCGGTCGGCCCGTTTCTCTTCTTCGACCATTTCGGGCCGATCGACGTGGCGCCGGGCGCGAGCCACGACGTCCGGCCGCATCCGCACATCGGCATCGCGACGGTCACGTACCTGTTCGAGGGTGCCATCGTGCATCGCGACAGCCTCGGCTGCGTCCAGCGCATCGAGCCCGGCGCGATCAACTGGATGACGGCGGGGCGCGGCATCGTGCACTCCGAGCGCGCGCCCGAGGATCTGCGCCCCCTTCCCCACCGCACGCACGGTCTGCAGCTGTGGGTCGCGCTGCCGGAGGCGCACGAGGAGACAGAGCCAGCCTTCACGCACTATCCGAATGCCGCGTTGCCGGAAGTTTCGCTGCCAGGGGTCGTCGCACGCGTGCTGGTCGGCCGCGCGTTCGGCGCCGTGTCTCCGGTGAAGACCTTTGCGGACACCCTGTACGTCGATGTCGCCGCGCAGCCCGGTTCGGCGCTCGACGTCGATCCCTGTACCGACGAGCGCGCGGTGTACGCGGTTCACGGCACGCTCATGATCGATGGCGCTTCGTTCGAAGCGTCGACGATGATCCTGCTCGAGCCCGGCATCACCGCGCGCATCGAGGCCCCCGAAGGCGCCCGCTTCGTCATCCTCGGCGGTGCGCCGCTCGGCGCGCGCCGCCACATGGAGTGGAACTTCGTCTCGTCGCGCGCCGAGCGGATCGAGCAGGCAAAGCGCGACTGGTCGGCGCAGCGCATGGGCGCCGTGCCCGGCGAAACCGAATGGATCCCGCTGCCTTAGGCGCGAGCGGTTGACAGCGTCCCGGCTGCCGAAACGAAACGATCATGGCCGATAAACCGGACGATTCGCGTTCGATGCCGCCGGTCGTCGTCGTGCCCTACGATCCGCAGTGGTGCGCCCGATTCGAGGCGCTTCGCGCTCCCGTCTGGGACGCCGTCCGGGATATCGCCGTCGCAATCGAGCACGTCGGCAGCACCGCCGTGCCCGGACTCGCGGCAAAACCCGTCGTCGACATGACCGTCATCGTGCCGTCGCCGCCCGACGTTGCGCGTGCGATTGCGCGGCTGGAGCGGCTCGGCTACCGGCATCGCGGCGACCTCGGAATCGCCGGGCGCGAAGCCTTCCACCCGCCGCCGCAATCGCCGCTGCATCGCCTTTACGTGTGCGCGCAGGATTCGCCCGCGCTGGCGAACCACGTCGCGCTTCGCGACTGGCTGCGCAGCCACCCGGACGACGCAAATGCCTACGGAGCGCTCAAGCGGCGGCTTGCGATCCGTTTTCGTGACGACATCGCCGGCTACGTCGACGGCAAGACCGCCTTCATCGCTTCCATTCTCGCAAAGTCCGGAATGGCGTCGACTGATGTCGAGGACATTGCCACCGCGAACCGCAGGAAATGAGACGCCGATCGCGCCGGACCGATTGGGCTCAGGCGGCGCACCAACTGCCGCTGTGGCGCGCAGCGCAGGTGCTCAGCGCTTCAGCGCGCGGCACTCCACCGGCAGGAGCAGCTCGGGAACGCTGGTGAGATTCTGCCCGTGCAGCGCCATCTTGTCCGGCGCCTCGGCGTACCCGCAAACCCATGCGACCGGGACGACCGGCGAATCCTCGATCACCGCCGGCCTGAGAGTCAGGATCTTCCCTGCAATCGCATTGTTCGCGCGATTGCCGAAGGTAATGTGGATGGCGCCGTTGTCGATGGCCAGCGCGCTCACGTAGTTGGCGACGATCTTGTCGGCGACAGGAAGGCCGGCAGCGGCATTGTTCGCGGGAAAAGTCATCGTGCCCGTCCAAGACGCCTCGACCGGCTTCTTCGCGACATCCGCGAGCGGAAGCGCGCTCTTGATCTGGTCGCGGACGATGCGATCGAAATACGACGGAATCGACAGCGTCGCGAGGATGGCGATGACGGCCACGACCGCCATCAGCTCCATCATCGTGAAGCCGCGGGCGCGCGTCCGCATCAGGATATTCCGTCGAATCTCATGGCGGGTCGGCGCGTCGTCCGGCGGTGCTGGATGCGACCGGGGAAGCGCGCGTCTCACCAGTCGTGCACCGTGCCGTCGCCCAGCCGGTTGAACGGCAGGTAGGCGGTCTGATATGGATACTTCCCGGCCTCGTCCACGTCGAGATCGACGCCGAGCCCAGGCTTCTCGCCCGGATGCAGCAGTCCATCCCTGAACGTGAACGTCTGCCGGAACACGCGGTTGGTCGCCTCGCCGTGCTGCATGTATTCCTGGATGCCGAAGTTGTGGATCGCGAGCCCGAGGTGCAGCGCTGCCGCCATGCCGATCGGCGAAATGTCGGTCGGCCCGTGGATCCCGGACTTGATCTGGTACTGCGCCGCGTAGTCCATTATCTTCTTCATCGGCGAAATGCCGCCGGTGTGCGTGACCGCGCTGCGCACATAGTCGATCAGCTGCTCCTGCACGAGCGTCTGGTAATCCCAGACCGTGTTGAAGATCTCGCCGATCGCGAGCGGCGTGATGGTGTGCCGGCGCACGAGCCGCAGCGCCTCCTGGTTCTCCGCGGGCGTGCAGTCCTCCAGCCAGAAGAGATCGTACGGCTCCAGCGATTTGCCGAGCTTCGCCGCCTGGATCGGCGTCATCCGGTGATGGCCGTCGTGCAGCAGCGGCAGCTCGGGCCCGAACTCCGCGCGCACCGCTTCGAACACGCCCGGGATGTGGCGCAGGTACGCGCGCGTGTCCCAGTCCTCCTCGGCCGGCAGCGGCGCGCGCTGCGCCGGCTCGTGATCGTAGCGCTTGCCCTCGTTGCCCGCCGCGACAACGTTGGACGCAACGCCGTAAATGGCCTTGAGGCCGGGCACGCCGGTCTGGATCCGGATCGCGCGATAGCCAAGCTCGAGATGGCGGCGCACCGAGTCGAACAGCTCCGGCAGATCTTTCCCGCTTGCGTGGCCGTACGCAAGGCATCCGGTGCGGCTCGCGCCGCCCAGGAGCTGGTAGAGCGGCATGTTCGCGGCCTTGGCCTTGATGTCCCACAGCGCGACGTCGACCGCCGCGATCGCCGCCATCGTCACCGGTCCGCGGCGCCAGTACGCGCTGCGGTAGAGGAACTGCCACGCGTCCTCGATCCGGTGCGGATCCTTGCCGATGAGCAGCGGCGCCACGTGGTCCCGCAGGTAGCTGACCACGGCCAGCTCGCGTCCGTTGAGCGTGGCATCGCCCAGTCCGGTGTGCCCTTCGTCGGTCGTGATCTTCAACGAGACGAAATTGCGGTCCGGACTGGTGACGATGACTTCGGCCTTGATGATTTTCACGAGCGAACTCTCCGCGGTGGTCCCGTTCTGTCAAAAGTATACAAGGCGGCGCCCGGGCGGCCGCCGCGCCGGGGGACATGCCCCGCGCGACGCACGGCCCTGCGCCGCGGCGATAGCGGTTGCTCGCTTCGACGCTGACCGCCGAAGATGACTCCATGCCACGTGACTTCCTGCAGCCCTGGGACGAGCCCCTCGTGCTCTTTCGCTTTCGCTTTCGCGATCCGATGACGGGCAAGTGGACGCGAGCGCGCTATGCCGCCGAGCGTGCGCAGATTGCCGCGCGCTACGGCGAATGGGCGATCGTCGGTACGCCGGAAATCCGGCCGCGCGCGGGGGCGGCGTTCAGTCCGTGGCGATGCTGAGGGAATCCGGATATTCGATCGCGGCTGCGCGCGATCTCGTGCGGCGTGTCGAAGCGTTCGCGGGCGCCGCCGCAGTCACTGCGACAAGCGCAAACCGCCGGGCGGATGTTTGCCTGGATCGCGAACTGCCATTGCGATTGGACGGACGCGACGTCCGTGTCGGGCACCCGGGTGCGAAAACGGGTCGTACCCGGATCACCGCGAGTCGAGCCCGAAAAAGCAAAAAGGAGTCGCCGCTCGCGCGACAACTCCTCATTTGATCTGGCTCCCCGACCTGGGCTCGAACCAGGGACCTGCGGATTAACAGTCCGTCGCTCTACCAACTGAGCTATCGGGGAATCGAGACCGCAGCGGTTTTCTGCGGCCAAGCCTGCGATTTTACATTTTTAGCGCTCCCCGGGTCAAACCGCGCTCGCGCCGGACCTGCCGAGTCGCCTCGACCGCCGCGGCGCGGCACCACGCGACCCTTCGCGGCCGCCCGGCCCAATGCCCGTCCGCAAGCTCGACTCGACTGCGCCGCCCGGACGCAGGCGCACTTATTGCTTACGGCACTGATGATAAGGATAACGTCGTGCAAATCGAGACCTTTTCCCATCAAAGGGGCCATGGCTGGTCGAAGGCGCTGCCCGCGCATCTCGACTCCGCGGAAACGCTGGTGCTCGCGTTCGCGGCACCGGCCTACGCCGACGACCCGGTAGAGTTCGCCGAGCTTGCCGCGGCCTTCCCGACAAGCCGCATCGTCGGGTGCTCGAGCGCCGGCGAAATCCATTCGCACCAGGTCGCCGACGACACGCTCGTCGTCGCTGTCACCCGCTTTGCGCGGACGCAGGTCGTCATGGCGGCGTGCCCCATCGCGGCGATGAGCGACTCGTTTTCGACCGGGACCCGGCTGGGTGCCGAGCTTGCCGCCGCCGCGCCGCAGCTTGTGCTCGTCCTCTCCGACGGTCTCGCTGTCAACGGGACCGAGCTCGTCAAGGGACTGTCCGAGGCGCTGCCGAAGGGGACGATGATCTGCGGCGGACTGGCGGCCGACGGAGACCAGTTCGAGCGGACGTGGGTGCTGGTCGGCGGCGTCCCGCGCAGCGGCTTCGCAAGTGCGGTCGCACTCTCCGGTCCGCTCGTCGTCGGCGCGGGCTCGCAGGGCGGCTGGGACAGCTTCGGCCCCGAGCGCAAGATCACGCGCGCCGAAGGCAACGTCCTTTACGAGCTCGACGGAAAGCCCGCATTGGCACTCTACCGGGAGTACCTGGGCGAGCTCGCTTCCGATCTCCCCGCCTCGGCGTTGCGCTTTCCGCTGGCCGTACGCGACTCCGCCACGGCCGGCACGTCCGTCGTGCGCACGATCCTCGCGGTCGACGAGGCGACGCAATCGATGACCTTCGCGGGCGACATTCCGAACGGTGGACGCGCGCGGCTCATGCGCTCGAACAACGATCGGCTGATCGTCGGTGCGATGCGCGCGGCCGTCGACGCCAGCGCCAGCCTGGATGACCAGCCCGCGCTCGTCGTCGCGATCAGCTGCGTCGGCCGTCGCCTCGTCCTTGGCGCACGCACCGAAGAGGAAACCGAAGCGACGCTGGAGGCGCTGCCGTCGGGCTCCCACCAGGTCGGCTTCTACTCGTACGGCGAAATTTCGCCGGGCAGCTTCGCCCAATGCGAAGTCCACAACCAGACCATGACCCTGACTGCCTTCCGTGAAATCGCTGCATAACCTGTTGCGCCGTCAGTTGCACCGGCTGGGCCTGGCGCCCGGCCGCACGCCCGAGCCCGCGACGTGGGACGATTTCCTGCGCCGCGTGAGCCAGACCTACGGCGACGCCGACCAGGAGCGCTACCTGCTCGAGCGCTCGCAGGACATCGCATCGCGCGAGATGACGGGCCTTTACGAATCGCTGCAGCAGGAACGGGACACTCTGGAGGCACGCGTGCGCGAGCGCACCGCGGCGCTCGCCGAGAGCGAAGCGCGCTTTCGCAGCTTCACCTCGCTCGGCTCCGACTGGTACTGGGAGCAGGACGACCAGTTCCGCTTCACGTCGATCAGCGGCAATCTGGAGAACGTCGCGGGCTACAGCAGCAGCGAGCACATCGGCTCCACGCGCTGGGAGCTTCCCGGCATGGAGCCGCCCGAGGGCGGCTGGGATGCGCATCGCGCCAGCCTCGAGGCGCACGAAACGTTCTACGACGTCGTCTTCCGCCGCAAGAACCGCGACGACGGCTGCAGCTACTCCGCTATCAGCGGCGAGCCCGTGTTCGCCTCGGATGGCCGTTTCATCGGCTATCACGGCATCGGCCGCGACGTGACGAAGCAGAAGCTGACCGAGGAGAACAACGTCCGGCTCGCGCACTACGACACGCTGACCGGCCTGTACAACCGCGCCGCGTTCTTCGAGCGGCTCAATCACGCGCTGTCGCTGGCCCTGCGCCACGGCTGCGTGCTCGCCGTGCTGTTCATCGACCTCGACCGCTTCAAGGACGTCAACGACGCGTTCGGCCATGTGACCGGCGACGAGGTGCTGAAGCTGATGGCGGAACGCCTCGGCGACACGATCCGCGTTTCCGACACCGCCGCGCGGCTGGGCGGCGACGAGTTCATCGTGCTCGCCGAAAACGTGGCGCGCGAGCCCGACGTCGGCGAATTCGCACAGCGCCTCGTCGACGCGCTCGCCGAGCCGTTCCCGCTGCACGGCCAGGAGTGCCGGCTGTCCGCGAGCGTCGGCATCTCGATGTTCCCGCACGACGGCGCCGACGCCGCGACGCTGCTCAAGAAGGCCGACATCGCGATGTACCGGGCGAAGGACGCCGGCCGCAACAGTCACGCATTCTTCTCGGAAATGGACACGCCCCCTGCCGAGGATCGCATCGTCATGGGGGCAGGAATCCGGCGCGCGCTCGACACCGACCAGCTGCTGCTGCATTACCAGCCGAAGGTGTCGGTGCGCACCGGAGCCATCACGGGGGTCGAGGCGCTCGTGCGCTGGCAGCATCCCGAGCGCGGCCTGCTGCTCCCGGAATCGTTCATTCCGCTCGCGGAGGATTCCGGGCTCATCCGCCACATCGGCCGCTGGGTGCTGAACGAGGCGTGCATGCAGGCCGTCCGGTGGGCGGACGAGCTGCCGCAGCCGGTGCGGATCGCGGTCAACCTGTCCGCCCGCGAATTCAGCGACGAGCGCCTCGTGGTCGAGATCGCGCACGCACTGGCGCGCACCGAGCTTCCGCCCGAACTCCTCGAGCTCGAGATCACCGAGAGCATGATGATGGAGAATCCAGAGCGCGCCGCACAGACGCTGCACGAGATCAAGGAGATGGGTGTCCACGTGTCGATCGACGACTTCGGCACCGGCTATTCGTCGCTTGCACGGCTCAAGAAATTCCCGATCGAGAGCGTGAAGATCGACCGCTCTTTCATCCGCGACATCGCGATCGATCCCGACGACGCCGCGATCGTGGCCGCGGTGATCGCGATGGCGCACGGCTTGCGCCTCAAGGTGATCGCCGAAGGGGTGGAAACCGCGGATCAGCTGCGCTTCCTGCGCGAGCGCAACTGCGACGAGATTCAGGGCTTCTACTTCAGCCGGCCGTCGTCGGCCGTCGACATCGTCGCCTTTGCGCAGCGCTTCGGGCCGGCGCGGCTCGAAGTCGTCAACGGCACGGTCTGAGGCACGCGCCCACGCGAGCGCGGGAGCGCTCAGCGCCGGTAGCCGCGCAGATGCGGCGCGGCGAGCTTCATGTAGTGGACCATCGACCACAGCGTCAGCACCGCCGCGACCCATAGCGCGATGGTCCCCAGCATCGGCGTCGACACGAAGGGAATCAGCGGCTCGTGCAGCAGCAGCGCGACGATCGCCGTCATCTGCGCCCCGGTCTTCACCTTGCCGACGAACGCAACCGCGACGCTGTTGCGCTGACCGAGCTCGGCCATCCATTCGCGCAGCGCCGAGATCGCGATCTCGCGGCCGATGATGATGATGGCGAGAAATGTCTCGGCGCGATCGATCCAGACGAGGACAATCAGCGCGGCGGCCACCATCAGCTTGTCGGCGACCGGGTCGAGGAATGCGCCGAAGGCGGTCGTCGCGCCCATCCGGCGCGCGAGCCAGCCGTCGAGCCAGTCGGTGATCGCCGCGATCAGAAAGACCGACGCCGACGTCCAGTTCTTCGCGAACGGCGACATCCACGCGTCGGGCAGATAGAAGATGCCGACGAAGACCGGGATCAGCACGATCCGCAGCCAGGTGAGCAGGATGGGAAGATTGACGGGCATCGTGTACGCGGCGTCGCCATGCAGGTGCGCGCCGGATTCCCTTGATTCTACCGCGTCGCCGCGACCCGCGTCGGCACCGGAACCACGCGGCCCCGTGCGGGCACCCGCGCTCAATGCAGTTCGGAGAAGATGCGCTCCGCCAGCGCGCGACTGATGCCGGGCACCCGCGCGAGGTCGTCGACGCTCGCCGCGTGCACGCCCTTGAGGCCGCCGAAATGGGCGAGCAGCGCCTGCCGCTTCTTCGCCCCGATGCCGGCGATGTCCTGCAGAGATGACGTGGTGCGCGCCTTGGCGCGCCGCGCGCGATGGCCCTGGATTGCGAACCGGTGCGCCTCGTCGCGGATCTGCTGCAGCAGATGCAGCCCCGGATGATCGGGCGGCAGGTTCAGCACCTTGTCACGGTCCGGAAACACGATGTCTTCCTCGCCCGCCTTGCGCTCGGGGCCTTTCGCAATGCCGATGAGGCGCGTGTCGTGCAGGCCCTGCTCCGCCAGCACCTCGGCGGCGACCGTCACCTGACCCTTCCCGCCGTCGATGACGAGCAGGTCCGGCGCCGGGAATTCGCCGGCGACAATGCGCGCACAGCGGCGCGTCAGCGCCTCGCGCATCGCGGCGTAGTCGTCGCCGCCCACCGCGGGCGAGACGTTGAACCGCCGGTACTGGCCGGTCTGCATCGCAAGCCCGTCGAAGATGACGCAGGAGGCCACGGCCCGCTCGCCCATCGTGTGCGAAACGTCGAAACATTCGATGCGCTGCGCCGCCGGCGGCAATCCCAGCGCCAGCTGCAGCGCGGCGAGGCGGTCCTCCTGCGTGGCCTTGCGCGCAAGCTTCTGCCCGATGGCGAACGCCGCATTCTGCTTCGCCATCGCGAGCCAGACGCGGCGCTCGCCGCCCGGATTGTCGGTGATCGTCACGTGCTGTCCCGCCTGCGCCGACAGCACTTCGGACAGCGCCTCGTGATCGCCGCCTTCGGACACGATGATCGTCGGCGGCACCGGCTGCTCAACGTAGTGCTGCTCGAGGAAGGCGTCGACGACCTCGGCCGGCGCGCCTGCGTCGGCGTGCTGCGGAAAATACGAGCGGTCGCCGACGTGCCGGCCGCCGCGGACCATCACCACGTTGACGGCGATCTGGCCCGACTCGGCAGCTGCGGCAACGATGTCGATGTCGCCCGCCGTCGCGCTCTCGACGAACTGGCGCGCCTGCAGCTGCGAGAGCCGCGTGATCTTGTCGCGCAGCCGCGCCGCGCGCTCGAACGCGAGCGCTTCGCTCGCCTCGCGCATCTGTGCCTGCAGCTGTTCCAGCACCTCGCCGGTCTGGCCCTGCAGGAAGAGCGCGGCGCTCTGCACGTCCTCGCGATAGTCGTCCTCGCTGACGAGGCCGACGCAGGGCGCGCTGCAACGCGCGATCTGGTGCAGCATGCACGGCCGCGAGCGGTTCGCGAACACGCTGTTCTCGCAGGTGCGCAGCTGGAACACCTTCTGCAGCAGCGCCATGCCCTCGCGCACCGCGCCGGCGCTCGGAAACGGCCCGAAATACCGGTGGTGCCGGTCGAGCCGGCCGCGATGGAACCGCAGCTGCGGGAACTTCTCGCCGGTCAGCGCGACGTAGGGATAGCTCTTGTCGTCGCGGAAAAGAATGTTGTAGCGCGGCTCCTCGGCCTTGATGAGGTTGTTCTCGAGGAGGAGCGCCTCGCCTTCCGAGCGCGTGACCGTCGTCTCGACCCGCGCCACCTGCGAGAGCATCAGCGCGATCCGGGACTCGTGCGCGCTCTTCTGGAAGTAGCTCGAGACGCGCTTGCGAAGGTCGCGCGCCTTGCCGACGTAGAGCGTCTCGCCGTCGGCGGCGAACATCCGGTAGACGCCGGGACGGTGCGGCAGCGAGGCGAGGAGCTCCCGCGCGTCGAACGGCGCGGGCTTTTCCGGCGCGGGCGCTGCATCGGTCGTCGTCATCGGGTCGATGTGCGGGCGAAACCCGCCGCCGCAAGCTGGATCCTGACCGCGTCGAACACCGCGCGGAACATGTCCTGCGTCAGGCGGCGCGTGTTGGTGTTGTAGCGGCTGCAGTGGTAGCTGTCGAACAGCGCGATGCCGCGCGGCAGCGCGTGACGCGCGCCGTGGGCGAACGCGAAACCGGCGGCGCGCAGGCCAAAGGCGCGCAGCGCGGCGCCGTGCGCGATGCGGCCGAGCGCCAGCACCACGCCGCCCGTCGGCACGCGGGCGAGGTCGGCCTCGAGAAAGCGGTTGCAGCGGCCGATTTCGGCAGGCGCGGGCTTGTTCTGCGGCGGCAGGCACTTCACGGCATTGGTGATCCGGCACCCCGTGAGGACGAGCCCGTCGTCCGGTGTGGTCGCCTCGGACTGCGAGGCGAAGCCGTAGGCATGCAGCGTCGCGTACAGCAGGATCCCGGCAAAGTCGCCGGTGAATGGACGCCCCGTGGCATTCGCGCCGTGCATGCCCGGGGCAAGCCCGACGATGACGAACGGGGCGTCGGCCGCGCCGAACGGGGCGACGGGGCGGCACCAGTAGCGCGGATGCGCGGCGCGGACCTCGTCCAGGAATTCGGCGAGCCGCGGACAATCCCGGCACGACCCATCATAGGAGGCGGAAGCGTTCACTTCTGGCAGAATGGCGAGCGTTGTCGTTGCGGCACGCATCGGGCGCGAATCCTAGCACGCCGGGTGCGTCTGACGCCCCGCTGCGACATCCCCTGCCCCGTCGGTTTTCCGTTGGCGGCCGTACCGCACGAATTTCAAGAGGCCCGCCGTCGCCACGATGCTTTCCGCCGAACCCAAGCTCGAACTTCGCTCGCGCCTTCCCGGACGCGCCAACGGCCGCAAGCCGCCACTGCTGTTCGTGCACGGCGGCTACAGCGACAGCTGGTGCTGGGACGCCTTTTTCCTGCCGTGGTTTGCGCAGCAGGGTTATGCGGCGCACGCGGTCAGCCTGCGCGGCCACGGCGACTCCGCGGGCGCCGAGATGCTGTTCATCGCGGGGCTCGACGATTACGTCGCCGACGTCGAGCGCGCGGCAGCGCAGCTCCCGTCGCCGCCGGTGCTGATCGGGCATTCGATGGGCGCGGCGGTCGTCGAGCGCCTGCTCGCCACGCGACCGGTGCGCGCCGCGGCGCTGATGGCGCCCGTACCGCCGGCGGGACTGCTGACGATTGCCGCGCGGCTCGCGACCGAGCGCCCGGACTACCTGCTCTCGATGATGCACCTCGACGCGACGCGACTATCGCGCCATGTGCTCGACACGCTGCGTCCGTACTATTTCAGCGCCGACGTCGATCCCAGGATCCTCAGCGAAGCGACCCGTCATCTCGGCGCCGAATCGCCCCGTGCGCTGCTCGACCTGTCGCTTCGCCTGCACTGGCAGCTGCCGGAACGCAACGGCGTGCCGCTGCTCGTCATGGGTGTTACGGGCGACCGGATCTCCACCGAGGAAGACGTGCGCGCCACAGCGCGGCATCACGACGTCGAACCCGTCATGCTGCGCGGGCTCGCGCACATGATGATGCTGGAGCGCAAATGGGAGATGCCCGCCCGCGCGCTGCAGCAGTGGGTGGCGACGCTCTGACCCGTCGCCGGATCAGCGGGCGGCGACCGGCTTCTCCACGAACGCAAGGAACTCGTCGTTCGGCAGCGGCTGGCTCGCCCAGAATCCCTGGAAGCAGTGGCAGCCGCGCGCTTCCAGGAAGTCGAGCTGCTCCTGTGTGCCTACGCCCTCGGCGACGACCTTGAGGCCCAGACCGCGCGCGAGGCCGATGATCGCCTCGGTGATCGCGGCATCCTGCGCGTCCGTCTCGAGGTCCGCGATGAACGAGATGTCGATCTTCAGCGTGTCGATCGGGAAGTGCTTGAGGTGGGTCAGCGACGAGTAGCCGGTCCCGAAGTCGTCGATCGCAACGGCGAACCCTTCGTTGCGCAGCTGGTGCAGCACCTTGCGAATGGCGTCGAGATCGTGCAGCAGGCTGGTCTCGGTGACCTCGAGCTCGACCCACGACGGGTCGCAGCCGACGTCACGGACGATTTCGGATATGCGCTGCGCGAGGTCCTCTCGGTAGAACTGGCGTGCCGAGAGATTTACCGACACGGTGAGATCCATCCCTTCGGCGCGCCACGCGACGCACTGCTCGGCCGCCGACTTCAGCACCCATTCGCCGAGCGCGTGGATCAGCCCCGACTCTTCCGCGAGCGGAATGAACACCTGCGGCGGGACGCTGCCGTGCTCCGGATCGGTCCAGCGCAGCAGCGCTTCGGCGCCGACGACCGCGCGGTCGGAGATGCGCACCACGGGCTGGTAATGCAGCCGCAGCAGGCCATCCTTCAGCGCGCTGCGCAGCGCGCTTTCCAGCGTGTGCTGCTTCAGCCGCCGCTGCGCCAGATCGGCATCGAGGAACTGGTAGGTGTTGCGGCCGAGCTCCTTCGAGCGGTACATCGCGACGTCGGCGTGCTTCAGGAGCTCTTCGGGATCGTCGGAGTCGTCCGGGTAGACGCTGATGCCGATCGACGAGGTCACGTAGATGTCGTGGTCCTCGATGCGGAACGGCTGCGCGATCGCGTCGAGCAGCTTCTGCGCGATGCGGCCCAGCACCGACGGGTCGTCGAAATCCTCGACGATCACCATGAACTCGTCGCCGCCGAGACGCGCGAGGAGGTCGGTCTCGCGCAGCGCCGTCGACAGCTCGCGCGTGACGCCCTTCAGCAGCTCGTCGCCGATCCGGTGGCCGAGCGTGTCGTTGACGTTCTTGAACCGGTCGAGGTCGATGAACAGCACGCCGACGCGGCGCCCGCTGCGCTTCGCCTGCGCGATCGCCTGCGCGAGGCGCTCGTGCAGCAGCAGGCGATTCGGCAGCCCGGTCAGCGCGTCGCGCGTCGCCATGTACTGCAGCCGCTCCTCCGCCTGGATCCGCGTCGACACGTCCTGCACGAACGACAGGATGGATGCGATCTTGCCATCGGCGTCGAGCAGCGCCGAGTGGTACCACTCGCACCAGATCGTGTCGCCGTCCTTGCGGTTGTTGCGCGTCAGGCCTGTCGCGCGCGGCTCCGTGCCCGTCATCAGCGACTGCAGCAGGCCGGCGACCGCCTCGCGGTCGGCCTCGTGCACCAGCTGATTGCCGTCGATCGGCATCCCGAGCACTTCCTCGGCGCGCCAGCCGAAGATGTTCTCGGCCTGCGGCGACCAGCGCACCAGCCGGAAGTCCTTGTCCCATTCCAGCACCGCGAGCGGCGTGTTGCTGATGTGCGACGACAGCATCCAGTTGGCGCGGCGCAGCGCTTCCTCGTTGCGCTTCTGGTCATGGATGTCGATGTAGGCGGAATAGATGCCGATGACGTTGCCTTCCGAATCGCGGTGCGGCGTGTAGTGAACCGATTCCCAGCGTTCGCCGCCGCCGGGCTGCACCATCAGCTGCTCGGTCGAGATCGCTTCGCCCGCGAGCGCGCGCGTCAGGAGCGGCTGGATCTGCGCGCTCCGCTCGGCACCGATGACCTCGTCGATGCGCCGGCCGGTCAGCTCCTCGCGCCGTTCGGAAAGCCATTCCTCCTTGTGCCGGTTGATGAAGCGGAAGCGGAAGTCGCGGTCGATGTAGGCGACGCGTGCCGGCACGTTGTCCATGATGAGCCGCAGCTCGGCTTCGGACGCGCGCAGCGCCTCCTGCGCCTGCTTCAGCCCATGGATGTCGTTCATCAGCACGAACGCGCCGTGGACTTCGCCGGAAGCGGCAGCGTCGGGCACCACGCGAATCGTCATCCAGCGGCGCACGCCGTTCGCCCCCGGGACGAGACGGTCGAACGCGGTCGACTCGCCTTCCAGCGCGCGCGTGATCATCGCCTGCGCGCTCTGGTAGATGCCGTGGCCGACGACGTCGCGCAGCCGCAGCTCCGCCACCTGCTCCGGCGCGAGGCCGAAATACTGGAGGAACGTCCGGTTGACGTAGTGGCAGTGCTCGTCGTGGTCGATGTAGGCCACCGGCGCCGGCACGCCGTCCATGATCGCGCGTAGCTGCGATTCGCGTGCGGCGAGGGCGTCCTGGGCTTCCTTGAGGTCGCTGATGTCGTGGCCGACGACGTATTCGCCCTTGGCCGTGCCGTCGTAGTTGAGGTCGGGCACGCAGCGCGCGCGGAACCAGCGCTGGCGTCCCATCGCGTCGACCACCGCGCGCTCGTAGGTGATCGCCTCGCTGAAGAGCCCGCGCTCGCGGTCGGGCGAGAGCGCCAGCGAGTTCTCGGCGCCCAGCACCTCCTCCGGGCGCTTGCCGATGACCTCCTCGCGCACGAGGCCGTACAGGCGCAGGAACGCCTCGTTGACGAACACGTAGCGGCGGTCGCCGTCAAGGTAGACGACGGGCTCCGGAATGTTGTCGGTGAACAGGCGCAGCTGCTCCTCACGCGCGGCGAGCGCCTGCTCGGTCTCCTTGAGGTCGTGGATGTCGTATTCGGTGCAGTAGAGGCCGCGCACCTTGCCGGTCGAATCGAGGTCGGGCGCCACACGGCCGTGCATCCAGCGGCGCACGCCGAGCGCATTGTTGCCGATGCGCTCGTACTCGACGTTGTCGCCCTGCTGCGCGCGCTTGATGATCGGCCGCAGGAAGCTCGCGACGTCGCCGGCGAGCACGTCGTGCGGCGCCTTGCCGTAGATCTCGTCCTGCGCCTTGCACACCCAGTTCGCGAACGCCTGGTTGACGAACGTGTACTTGAGCGAGCGGTCGAGGTATGCGATCGGACCGGGGATGTTGTCGGCGAAGAGGCGGAGCTGGACCTCCTGCGCCTTCAGCGCGTCGCGGACGCGCACGTCGTCCTCGATGTCGGTCATTACGGCGAATGCGCCGCCGACCCGGCCGCCGATCTCGCGATCGGGAAACAGCGTGACCCGCACCCAGCGCGGCTCGCCGCTCGCCTTGCGGTCGCGCCGCTCGTACGAGACCGTGGCGCCGGCGAATGCGCGCTCGATGTAGCCTTGCATTTCCGTCGCCGCCTCGCCCACGAGCACGTCGCGCAGGACGCGGCCGAGGAGGTCGTCAGGGGCGACGCCGATCCAGTCGCCGAACGGCTTGTTGGCGAAACGGACCTTGAGCTGCCGGTCGAAGTACAGGATCGGCGAGCCGACGCTGTCGGTGACGAGCCGCAGCCGGTGCTCGCGCTGCCCCGCCTCGAGCTCGAGGCGCTTCAGGTTGTCGACGTCCGAATACGTCGCGAGGAAGCCACGGACAAAGCCGTTGGCGCTGCGGTCGGGGTAGTAGTCGACGCGAATCCAGATCGGCGGCCGTCCCGGGGCCGCAAGCTGGCGCTCGAAGTTGGTGCGCTCGCCGGCGATCGCCGCTTCGACGTACGCGTGGTAGAGCTGGTAGACGTCGCGCCCGACGACCTCGATCACCTCGCGCGCAAGAACCTCGTCCGGCCGCTTGCCGGTCCAGTCGAGGAAGGCCTTGTTGACGAACCGGTAGCGCTGGTTGCGGTCGATGTA
>Ga0265332_10000647_pt1 | contig 22595 bp, 22 predicted proteins | sample 41926metaG_FD_202084 | JGI IMG/M metagenome (GOLD analysis project Ga0265332, IMG submission 202084) | Rhizosphere microbial communities from Carex aquatilis grown in University of Washington, Seatle, WA, United States - 4-19-26 metaG | ecosystem: Host-associated > Plants > Roots > Rhizosphere...
CCTCAAGGGACTCGTCGTGCACGGCTACTTCACGAGCGAGCGCGTGCAGAAGGGGGTGCTCAAGGTGAACATCACGCCCGGCCGATTCGAGGGCGCGGCGCCGATGAGCGCTGCCGCCGGAGGGCACGACCATGCGTGAGCGGACACAGTACGACGCGATCGTCGTCGGCTCGGGGATCAGCGGCGGATGGGCGGCGAAGGAACTCTGCGAACGCGGGCTCAAGACGATCGTGCTCGAGGCCGGCGGCCCCGTCGATCCGGCCAAGGACTTCGTGGAGCACGTGCAGCCGTATCAGATGAAGTACCGCGGCTGGGGCGACCGCAACGCGATCGAACGCGACCACCCGGTGCAGAAGGACTGCTACGCCTGCGACGAGGTGGGGCACAAGTTCTTCGTGAACGACAACGAGAACCCGTACACGAATCCCGGCGACGCACCCTTCAAGTGGTTCCGCGGCCGCCAGGTGGGCGGGCGCTCGATCATGTGGGGGCGGCAGGTGTACCGCTGGAGCGATCTCGACTTCGAAGCGAACGCGAAGGACGGGCACGGCAACGACTGGCCCATCCGCTACAAGGACATCGATCCCTGGTACACGCACGTCGAGCGCTTCATCGGCGTGACGGGGGCGAAGGAAGGACTCGCGCAGCTTCCCGACGGCGACTTCCTCCCGCCGATGCAGATGACGGCGTCGGAGTCGCACGCGCGCGGCAAGATCCTCGCGGCGTTCGGCGGCGAGCGCGTGATGACGATCGGGCGCGCCGCGATCCTCACGCAGAACCACAACGGCCGCGCCGCCTGCCACTATTGCGGGCCGTGCGAGCGCGGCTGCATCACGCACTCGTACTTCAACTCGATCGGCTCGACGCTCCCCGCGGCCGCGAAGACGGGCAACCTCACGCTCCGCCCGCACAGCGTGGTGGCCGAGGTGCTGTACGACGCGAAGACCGGCCGCGCGAAAGGCGTGCGCGTGGTCGACGGCGAGACGATGCAGTCGATGGAGTTCACCGCGAAGGTCGTCTTTCTCTGCGCCTCGGCGATCGAATCGGTGCGGCTCCTCCTGAACTCGAAGAGCGAACGCTGGCCCGAAGGACTCGCGAACTCGAGCGGCACCCTCGGCAAGTACGTGATGGACCATCACTACGGCGCCGGCGCGAGCGGCCGGATGCCGGGCTTCCTCGACAAGAAGACCATCGGCCACCGGCCCAACGGCATCTACGTGGCGCGCTTTCGCAACGTGAAGAGCGCGCACGCCGACTTCCTGCGGGGCTACGGCATGCAGGGCGGCGGCGGTCGCGGCACCAACTGGGGGCGCGGCGGCTCGATGCCGGGCTACGGCGCCGCCTTCAAGCAGTCGCTCATCGAGGACTACGGCCCCTGGTCGCTCGGCATCAGCGGATGGGGCGAGACGCTCCCCGACGAACGGAACAGCGTCACGCTCGACCCGGCGGTGAAGGACAAGTGGGGGATCCCCGCCGCCCGCATCGACGTGCGCTGGCGCGAGAACGAACTGGCGATGGACAAGGACATGAGCGTCGCCGCGGCCGAGATGCTGACGGTGGCCGGCTGCGAGGACGTGCGGCCGCACGGCTCGAACAACCCGCCCGGGCACTGCATCCACGAGATGGGGGGCGCGCGCATGTCGAAGTCGCCCGGCTCCGGCGTGCTCAACGCCTGGAACCAGTCGTGGGACGTGAAGAACCTCTTCATCACGGACGGCGCCTGCATGGCGAGCACGGCGTGCCAGAACCCGAGCATCACCTACATGGCGCTGACGGCGCGGGCGGCGGCGAAGGCGGTGGGGATGCTGAAGCGGGGTGAACTGTGAACCGGCGAGAAGCTCTCGGCGCGCTCGGAGCCTTCGGCGTGACTGCAACCGCAGGTGAACCGTTCACCGTTCACCGTTCACCGTTCACTGTTCACGGCAGTGAGCGTGAGACCGGTGGCGAACCGAACGCGTCTCGCGCGCGAGCCGTCCTCAAGCAGAGTGTCTCCCGCTGGTGCTACAGCGCGCTCTCCCTCGACCAGCTCTGTGCCGCCGCGAAGGAGATGGGGCTCTCCGCCATCGACCTGCTCGATCAGAAAGAGTGGGAGGTGCCCAAGAAGTACGGGCTCGCCTGCGCGATGGCGAACGGCTTCGGCACGATCCCCAAGGGCTTCAACCGTCCCGACCAGCACGACAAGCTCGTCGCCGACGCCGAGCTGATGATTCCCGCGGCGGCGGCGGCGGGCGTGCCGAACATCGTCTGCTTCAGCGGCAACCGCGCCGGCATGAGCGACGGCGAGGGGCTCGCGAACTGCATCGCCGGCCTCAAGCGTCTCGCGCCGACGGCGGAGAAACACGGGGTGACGCTCTGCCTCGAACTCCTCAACAGCAAGGTCGACCACAAGGATTACCAGTGCGACCACACCGCGTGGGGCGCCGAGGTGGTGAAGGGGGTCGGGTCGCCGCGCGTGAAGCTGCTGTACGACATCTACCACATGCAGATCATGGAAGGAGATGTGGTGCGCACCATCCGCACGTACGCGCCGCACATCGCGCACTACCACACCGGCGGCGTGCCGGGGCGAAACGAGATCGACGACACGCAGGAGCTGAACTACCATCGCGTGGCGCAGGCGATCGCCGACACCGGCTTCGCGGGCTATCTCGCGCACGAGTTCGTGCCGAAGCGCGACCCGCTGCCGTCGCTCCGCGATGCGATCCGGATTTGTACGGTGTCCTAGACGGACGCCGCCGGCCGGTCCGGCAAGTCGTTGCAGGGCAGGGCGTTCGAGGACCGTCGCAGATGCGGCGGTCCTCTTCTTGTCTCGGTAATTCTACGTAACCCATTGTAAAGTCACATGTTACAGAAAAAGGGACGGAATCACTTGCTTTTAGGACTGGTGAGTCCAAATTGCACGCGTGAGCGCAAGACGAACGAACATCCTCGATGCCGCCGCCGAACTGCTCGGTGAGAAAGGCTACGCCCGCACCTCGGTCGACGACGTCATCGAGCGTGCGGGACTGAGTGGCAAGAGCCACTTCTACCACTACTTCAAGTCGAAAGAGGCGCTCGGCGCCGAGGTCATCGCGCGGCAGTTCGACCTGCTGGCCGACGGCGGCGCGACGATCCTCCGCGACACCTCGATCGAGCCGCTGGAGCGGCTGAACCTCTTCATCGATTCGATCGTGGCCTTGCAGATCGAGAAGAGCGGCAAGTGCGGTTCGCCGTTCGGCGCGCTCGGCGCCGACATGGCCGACAAGGACGAGCGCTTCCGCCTGCAGGTGGCGGAAGTCTTTCGGGGATGGAGCGCGCAGATCCAGGCGCTCCTCGTCGAGGCCCGGGACCGGTTGAGCGAAGACGCCGATCCGCAGCGTCTGGCGCGGTTCATCGTGGCCACACTGGAAGGAGCGACGCAGCTCTCGCGGCTCAAGCGGGACGCGACCGTGCTCTCGGGCATCGCGCTCGACCTCAAGCGTTTCATCGGCACCCACGAACGACGGATGGCGAACTCATGATCGGACAGCTTTCGAACGGCGTCGCGGCCATCGATCCGCAGCGCGCCCACTTCGACGCGGAGGCGATCGCGCATCTCGACGCCCTCCGCAGTTTCGCGCTCAAGCTCACGCGCGCGGCCGACGACGCGGACGATCTCGTCAGCGACACCATGCTGCGCGCCTTCCAGCGCTGGGAGCAGTACCGCCTCGGCACCAACATCCGGGCCTGGCTGTTCACGATCCTCTATCACGTGTTCGTGAGCCGCCGCCGCCGCATCGGGATGCGCGAAGTGCGCCCGCCCGAGGACGGCGACTGGGGCGGTCACGAGCCGGTGGGCGAGGTCGATCCGGAGGGCGCGTTCTACGATTCGTTCCTCGACGAGGAGATCACCGAGGCGATCGCGCAGCTCCCGGCGGAGTACCGCGAGGCGGTGGTGCTCAGCGACCTGCAGGGACTGCGCTACGCGGAGATCGCGGAGAAGCTCGACGTGCCCGAGGGGACGGTGAAGTCGCGGCTCTTCCGCGGGCGGCGGCTGCTGCAGAAGGAGCTGCGGGGCTATGCGACGGAGATGGGCTACATCAAGCCCGTCGGCGCCGCGACGTACGACGACCACGCCATCGAGCGCGGGATGGCGGCGTTCGAGGCGGCGTAGGTCGGGACTTGGATGGTATCACCGCAGAACTCCCGATTCCCGCGGATGCACGGCCTGATCGTCGCGGAGACTACAACTGGACGAAATGGGGAACGACAGCGCGTGATGCGCGTTGTCGTTCCCCATTTCGTCGTGCAGCATCGGCGGCGATCCGGCCGTCGATCCGTGAGATCGGGAGTTCTGCGGTAGAACTCTCCGCGGGACGAATCTCAGCCGTTCACGTTCAGCTTCACCTTGCGGCGGTGCCGCGCGGCCTTGGCGCGGTTGCCGCAGGTGGCCATCTCGCACCAGCGGCGCTTGCCGTTGCGGCTCCCGTCGAAGAAGACGCGGCTGCAGCGCGAGTCGGCGCAGCGGCGGACGCGCACCAGCTCGCCGCTCACGAGGGCGTCGGCCGCGCTCTCGATGATCGGGATGAGGAGGCCGGCGAAGACGTCGCCGACGGTGACGAAGTTGCGCGTGAAGCCGCCGTCGGAGCGCGGTTCGACGCGGCGCGTGCCCGCGCTGCGGCCAAGGATGCGGTTGATCTCGCCGATGGCGACCTGCGTCGCGCGCTCGGCCGGGGCGCCACCGCGCTCGGCGAGGGCGCGGAGCACGTTGCGGATGCGCCGTGCCTCGTGGAGCGCGGCACTCGCGCCCGTGGGCTGCTGCTGCGCGCGCTTGAGCATCGCCGAGGCGCGCTCGGCATCGAGGATGCGCGCTGCGCTGAGCCACTGCACGAAGGTGTCGAACGCGTCGAGCGCGTCGAGCCGGGTGCCCTTGCGGTTGCGGGCAGCGTCATCGCTGTTGACGAAATCGAGCCAGAGGCGTTCGCCGACGAACACGAACGAGTCGGGCACGGGAATGGTGTCCATGGAGACCGGCATCGTGAGAGACGACATTGGCGGAACCAGGTTAGACGTGAACGGCCACCACGGCAAGCGGCGCAAGCCGGGCGGGGGTGCGGCCGTTGGCCGCGTGAGCGTAGACTTCGGGGATGCTGCGACTCGACGCGGTGCGGCTCGTCGCCGTGGGATCGACGAATCCTGTGAAACTCGCCGCCGTGCGGGCCGTACTCGGCCCCTTGGCGCCGAACGCGGCGTTCCAAGGGGTCGCCGTCGCCTCGAACGTGCCCGACCAACCGTTCGGCGATGAGGAGACGATTCGCGGCGCGCGCACGCGGGCTGCCGCGGCGCGCGCCGCGCTCGACGCCGACGTGGGGATCGGCCTCGAGGGGGGCTGTGTGGAGACGGACGACGGCCTGCGCACCTGCGCCTGGGCCGCCGCCTGCGATCGCGAGGGCGGGCACGGCATCGGCGGTTCGCTGGCGATGCCGCTCCCGTCGTCGGTGGCGCGGGCCATCCGCGCGGGCGCGGAACTCGGCCATGCGATGGACGCACTCGTGCGCGCGCACAACACGAAGCACGGCGCGGGGGCGGTCGGCATCCTGACGGCAGGACTCGTCGACCGCCAGCGCGCATACGAAGTGCTGGTCGCGTACGCCATCGCGCCGTGGCTCACGCCGGAGTACTGGCCATGAGCCGTTCCTCGTGCTCCACCGTCTCCACGACGTAACGCGCGGGACGGAAGCAGAGCACGGGGCGCGCGCCGGCGCGGAGCACCTTGTCGGCGACGCTTCCGAGGAAGAGCCGCGAGAGCCCGCGGCCGTACGTCGCGAGCGCGACGACGTCGGGGGCGCTCGTCTCGACGTGCTCGAGGATCGCGCGCGACGGCGAGACGTTCACCACGACCGACGACGTCACCGTGAACCCTTCGCCGCGCAGCCGCGCGGCGACCAGCTCGATCTCGTGCTTCGCCTCGTCGGCGAACGCGTCGATGCCGAACGGATCCTCGCCGCCTTCGCGCAGCGTCGTGAAGGCGTCCCCGACCCAGGGGGGCGCGACCACGCGGAGCACGTCGATCGACGCGCCGAACGCCCGCGCGAGCCATGCCGTGTGCGGCACCATCGCGTCGGAGATGTCGGAGCCGTCGTGCAGGAGGAGGATCTTGGTCACGTCCACGGGGCGGGCGACGGCGTCTTCCGACATCGCGAGCACCGGGCACGCGGCGTGACGGATCACGCCGTCGGCCACGCTGCCGAGCCAGCGCAGCGCCCAGCCGCCGAGTCCGTGCGTGCTGCAGACGATGGCGCTGGCCTTCCGTTCGTTGGCCGCGGCGACGATCTCGTCGACCGCGCCGCCGACGCGGAGTTCATGCGTCACCGCCAATCCGGTCGCCGCGCGCACCGCTTCGGCGCGGCGTTCCAGCCATATTCTGGCGTCGGCCTCCATTCGCTCGTTCCACGCGGGATCGGGAATGAGAGCCGCGGCTTCGGGGGGCGCGCCGAGCGTGGACATCGGCGTGAAGACCCGGACGAGATGCAACCCGCCGAACAGGCGGCGGGCGATTTCCGCGGCATGCGGAATGGCGGCGTCCGCGAGCGGCGAGCCGTCGAGTGGAATGAGGAGCTCCGTATACATCGGACCCTCCCGGTCTGATGCGCGTCGCCCCGTGACACCATGTGCGGTGGCGCAGTGCGACACCGTTACATTAGTGATTCAGGGCGATGTGTCGCGTCGGACTTCCCGCGCATCCGTCGCGGGGGTTTCCCTTACCATCCGGTTCCTTTTCCACCATCCTCTTCGCCGTGACCGACTCACCCGCCGTCTCCGCGCCGCGCGTGCACGAGATCCTCGATCGTGTGCACTGGAGCGACTGCGATCCCATGGGGATCATCTACTACGGCGCATACATCCGGCTCTTTCAGGTGGCCGAAGAGGAGCTGATGCGCGCCTGCGGACTCCCGTTCGCCGAGTTGCGGCTCAACCGGGGCGTCTGGATCCCGCGCAAGGCGATGCACATGGAGTTCCATTCGCCGGCGCAGCTCGACGAGGCCGTCGCGGTGACCGCGCACTTCGCGAAGATCGGCGTGAGCTCGCTCACGTTCCAGTTCGAAGTGTACCGCGCGAGTGACCGGACGCATCGCGCGAGCGGCACGCTCACCGTGGTGAACGTGGACAAGGACTCGATGACGAAACGGCCGCTTCCCGACGAGGTGCGGCGGATGCTCTCACCCTACGCGCGGTAGCCCGGCCGTATTGCTCACGCGGCGCGCGAGGCGCTGCAGGCCGTCGTAGGCGGCGTACTTGTAGGCGTCACCGAGCGTCGGATAGTTGAACACGCTTTGGATGAAGTAGTCGAGCGTCCCGTCGAAGGCGAGCACGGCCGCCGCCACATGGATGAGCTCGCAGGCGTTCTCGCCGACGATCGTGCAGCCGAGGAGGCGCTGGTCCTCGCGGCGGAAGACGAGCTTCACGAAGCCGTCGAGGTCGCCGATGATCTGGCCGCGGGCGTTCAGGCGGAAGCTCGCCTTGCCGGTCTCGAAGCTGATCCCCTTCTCGCGCGCCGAGTCCTCGGTCTCGCCGACGCAGGCGATCTCGGGGATGGTCCAGACGCCGTAGGGGATGATGTTCGAGAGCTGCTGCTTGTACTTGAGCTCGAAGGCGTGACAGACGGCGACGCGGGCCTGCTCCATCGACGTGCTCGCGAGGGCGGGGAAGCCGACCACGTCCCCGGCGGCGTAGATGCTGGGCACCGTGGTGCGGTAGTGGTCGTCGACGAGCACGAAGCCGCGCTCGTTCACGCGGACGCCCGCGCCCTCGAGGCCGAGCGCGCCGGTGTTCCCCTCGCGGCCGAGCGTGACGAGCACGCAGTCGGCGACGAGTTCGGTGCCGTCGGTGAGCCGCACCACGCCGACCTTCTTGTCGTCGCCCTCCACGCGCACCGCGGCCGCGTCCGCGCCGAGGAGCACCTGCACGCCGAGGCGGCGCGTGAGTTCGCTGCGCAGCGTCTCGCTCGCCTCGTGGTCGAGCTGCGAGAGGAGGCGGCTCCGCGCGTTGACGAGCGTGACGCGCACGCCGAGCGCGGCGAAGATCGCCGCGTACTCGCAGCCGATCACGCCGCCGCCGAGGACGACCATGCGCGCCGGGATCTCGGCGAGCGAGAGGACCGAATCGCTGTCGACGACGATCTCGTCGTCGAACGGGAAGTGCTCGGGGCGTTGCGGGCGCGAGCCGGTGGCGACGAGGATGACGTCGGCGTTGAGGCGCTGCGGCTCCTCGCGGTAGCGGAGCACCTCCACGGCGTGCGGGTCGACGATGGTCGCGGCGCCCTGCACGACGGTCACCTGATGGCGCGCGAAGTTCTCGTTGATGAGCTGCCACTCGGCCTCGACCACGGACCGCTCGCGGTACATGAAGTCGGCGATCGTGATGTTGGGCTGCACGTGCACGTCCACGCCGTACAGGCCGCGCTGGCGGAGCTGGCTGAAATGCAGGGCCGTCTCGCGGAGCGTCTTGGACGGGATGGTGCCCGTGTTGATCGCCGCGCCGCCCGGGCGCGGCGCGCGTTCGACGACGCAGACGCGCTTGCCGAAGTAGGCGGCCTGCGCCGCCCCCTTTTCCCCTGCGGGTCCCGCGCCGATGACGACGAGGTCGTAGTGGTCGGACATTGGACACAACGATAGGGCGGCGGCGCGGGGAGGGACAGGGGCCGCGGGGGGTTGCGGCGGGCGTCCCCGGAGGGGCGCCGCCGGGGCGTTTTCGGGGCGCTCGCACCGGCCGCCGCTGCCTTATCTTTCAGGGGTGACCGATCAGAGCACCTATTTCCGCAAGGGATTCGGCCTCAAGGCGGAGGTCGAGGAGACGCTCTCGGCCGACTACAACGGCCAGCTCGTCGACCTGCTGCGCGCGAGCGACTACACGCTCAGCGCCGGCCCCGTGACCGTGCGTCTCGCGCGCGAGTTCGGCTTCTGCTACGGGGTCGAGCGGGCCGTCGACTACGCGTACCAGACGCGGGCGAAATTCCCCGACCGGCGGATCTTCCTCGCGGGGGAGATCATCCACAATCCGCACGTGAATGCCAAGCTGCGGCAGATGGGGATCATCTTCCTGCAGTCGGGCGAGGAGGGATTCGACTTCTCGGGCGTGCAGCCCGAGGACGTGGTGATCCTCCCCGCGTTCGGCGTGACGATCGGCGATTTCGAGCGGCTGCGCGCGCTCGGCTGCGTGATGGTCGACACGACGTGCGGCTCGGTGCTCAACGTCTGGAAGCGCGTGGAGAACTACGCGAAGGACGGCTACACCTCGCTGATCCACGGCAAGTACTATCACGAGGAGACGCGGGCGACGGCGAGTCAGGTGGCGCGCTACGCCGGCGGGTCGTACATCGTCGTGCGCAACATGGAGCAGGCGCGCGACGTCTGCGACTACATCGAAGGCCAGGGGCTCGCGCGCGAGGCATTCATGGCGCGCTACGAGAAGCAGGTGAGTCCCGGGTTCGATCCCGACGTGCACCTCGTGAAGGTCGGCGTGGCGAACCAGACGACGATGCTCGCGCGCGAATCGCTCGCGATCGGCGAGGAGGTGGGCGCGGCGATGGAGCGCGCCCACGGCGCCGAGTACCGGGCGACGCACTTCCGCACGTTCGACACGATCTGCAGCGCGACGCAGGACCGGCAGGACGCGGTGAACGCGCTCCTCGAGGAGCCGATCGACGTGATGCTCGTGATCGGCGGCTACAACTCGAGCAACACCATCTCGCTCGCGGCGATCTGCGCGGAGAAGGTGCCGACGTTCCACATCGCCGATTCGAACGCGATCGACGTGGAGACCGGCACGATCCGGCACGCCGGCGCCACGGCGCACGACGAGGTGGAGACGCAGGGCTGGCTCCCGATGGACCGCCCGGTGCGCATCGGCCTGACGGCGGGCGCGAGCACGCCGAACAACAAGATCGGCGAGGCGGTGGCCCGCGTCTTCCGCATGCGCGGCGTCGATCCGGCGGGGCTGGTGTGAGCAAGCCCGGCTACGCCGCGCTCCATGGCGGCGAGGCCAGCGCCGTGCTGTTGCCGTCGCTCGGCGGCAAGATCCGCGACCTCACGCTCGGCGGGCGCCAGTGGTTCTGGCACAATCCCCTCGTGCCGTTCGCGCCCCCGCCGACGGAGGACGCGCCGTTCGGCACGGCCGGCGACTCCGGCGGATTCGACGACTGTTTCCCGACCGTCGCCGCCGGCACGCTGCCGACGTGGGTGAAAGGCGCGGCGGACCTCGCGCTCACCGACCATGGCGAACTCTGGCGCCGCGCGCCGGAGACGGAGATCACGACGGCGGCCGACGGCCACGCGGCGACGTGCACGTGGGAGAACCGGCGATGGCCGTGGCGATTCACGCGCACGCTTCGCGTGCTTCCGGCGGGCGACGTCCGCTTCGAGTACGACGTGCACAACGGCGGCGCGAACCGCATGCCGTTCCTCTGGGCGGGGCACGCGCTCTTTCCGTTGACGGCGCTCACGCGACTGCACCTTCCCGAGGGCGCGCGGACGCGCGTCTGGTCGCAGCAGGGCGCGGATTTCGGCGGCTCCGGCGCCGAACACCAGTGGCCGCGGGTGCGCGCCGGTGCCGCGGTGGCCGACCTCTCGGCTCCCGCGACGGCGCTCAAGGAACCGTACGCGGTGAAGCTGTTCGTCTCGCTCCCGCCCGCCGACTGCGTGATCGGGCTCTCGGAGGGCGCGGCGCGTCTCGACATCGCGCTCGACGGGCGCGCGGTGCCGTACGTCGGCCTCTGGATCAACCACGGCGCCTGGACGCCGTTCACGCCGAAGCGTTCGTGGCTCCCGTGGAAGAAGGCGGTGAAACCGTATTCGAACGTCGGGTTCGAACCGTGCAACGGCGCGCCCGACACGCTGAGCGACGCCGTCGGCTCGTGGGATTCGGCGTCGTGGCTCGATCCCGACGCGACCGCGCGATGGTCGATGACCTGGCGGGCCGGCGCGTGACGGCGCGGTGCACGCTGTCGGCGATGGCGGCGCGGGCGCACATTAGAAGTCTCGCCCCGAGGGGCGCGTACGACCTTCCGGAGAACGACCCATGTTGATGTCCTGCCTGCGGCGCGCTGCCGCGTTCGCATTGCTCGCCGCGCCGTTCGCCGCGCCGCTCACCGCGCAGCGCGCGATCACCTTCGACGATTTCTCGGCGATGCGCGGCGTGTCGGATCCGCAGATGTCGCCCGACGGCAAGACGGTGCTGTACGCGGTGCGGACGACCGACGTCGCCGCGAACAAGCGCGCGACGCGCACGTATGCGATCGGCCTCGGCGGCGCGCCACGCGCCTGGCCCGACGAGAAGGTCGCCGCGGCGGAGGCGCGCTGGTCGCCCGACGGCGCGAAGGTCGCGTTCACGAGCGGCGGGCAGTTGTGGATCGCCGACGCGAGCGGCGCGAACGCGCATGCGATCACGACGCTGTCGAGCGGCGCGAGCGGACCGGTCTGGTCGCCGGCGGGGGACCGGATCGCCTTCGTGAGCGGCGTCTATCCCTCGTGCGGCGACGACGCCTGCAACGCGGCCAAGGCGAAAGCGGCGAGCGACAGCAAGGTGAAGGCGCACATCGCCGACCAGCTGATGTACCGCCACTGGAACGCCTACGACGACGGCACGCGGTCGCACCTGTTCGTGGTGAAGCCCGACGGGAGCGACACGCGCGACCTCGTGCCCGGCGCGACATACGACGTGCCGCCCGGCCCGTTCGGCGGGAGCGAGGGCTACGCCTTTTCGCCCGACGGCAAGGAAGTCGCGTTCACCGCGAAGGCGCAGGGGCGCGCCGACGCCTGGACCACCGACCTCAACATCTATACGGTGCCGGCCGCCGGTGGCGCGGCGACGGCGGTGACCGCCTCGAACAAGGGCGCCGACCAGAACCCCGTGTACACGCCGGATGGGAAGCTCATCATCTACGCGTCGCAGAAGAAGGCCGGTTTCGAGAGCGACAAGTGGCGGCTGATGGCGTACGACCGCGCGGCGAAGACGTCGCGCGACCTGCTCCCGGCGTGGGACCGCTGGGCGGAGTCGTATGTGGTGGCGCCGGATTCGCGCGCGATCTACGTCGGGAGCGGCGACCGTGGGCGCGACAAGCTCTTCCGCGTGACGCTCGACGCCGGCGGCAAGGCGGGGGCGCCGGCGGTCGTGATCGGCGAGCACAACAACACCGGCGCGTCGTTCGCGCGCGACGGCAAGACGATCGCCTGGGTGCGTGACGCCACCGAGCGGCCGGCCGAAGTCTGGACCGGGACGCTCGGCGCGAACGGCGCCGTCGAAGGGGCGCGCGCGCTGACGCACGAGAACGACGCGCTGGTCGCGAAACTCACGCTGTATCCGGCGGAGGACTTCACCTATCTCGGCGCGGGCGGCGACAGCGTGCATGGCTTCGTGGTGAAGCCTCCGCAGTGGAAGGCGGGAGAGAAGTTCCCGCTCCTCCTGCTCATCCACGGCGGCCCGCAGGGCGCCTGGCTCGACTCGTGGGGCTCGCGCTGGGCGCCCCAGATGTTCGCGCAGGGGGGATACGGGCTCGTCATCATCAATCCGCACGGCTCCACGGGCTATGGCCAGAAGTTCACCGACGGCGTCGAGAAGGACTGGGGCGGCAAGACGTACGACGACCTCATGAAGGGCGTCGACGCGGCGCTCGCGAAGCACCCGTGGCTCGACTCGACGCGCATGGCCGCCGCCGGCGGCTCGTATGGCGGCTACATGGTGAACTGGATCGGCGGGCATACGAACCGGTTCAAGGCACTCGTGAGCCATGCCGGCGTGTTCAACCTCGAGTCGATGGCCGGCGCGACCGAGGAGCAGTGGTTCATCGATTCCGAATTCGGCGGCGGCTGGTGGAATCCGGCGAACATGGCCGCGCAGTACCGCAAGTTCTCGCCGCACCTCTACGTGAAGAACTTCAAGACGCCGACGCTCGTGATCGGCGGCGAGCTCGACTATCGCGTGCCGTACACCGAGGGGCTGTCGCTCTTCACGGCGCTGCAGCGGCAGGGCGTGCAGAGCCGGCTCCTCGTCTTTCCCGACGAGGGCCACTGGGTGCTGAAGCCGCAGAACTCGCAGCTGTGGTGGGGCGAGGTGCACCGATGGCTCGGCGCGCAGTTGTCGCCCAAGCCGAGCATGTGACCGCCGTGCCGATGCCGGTGTCGCTCGAGGCGCTCCTCGACCATCTCGTCGACTACGCCGGGCTCTTCCCGCCGGCGTCGCTGGCGATGCCCGACGCGGTGCGCGCCTATGCGTCGTACCGCGGGAGCCCGCGCGCGGAAATGCTCGGGCGCTTCGTGCTCCCCGCCGGGCGTCTCGACGAGTTCGCATCGCAGGCACGCACCGTCGTCACGCCCGGCGATCCGTGGCACCTCTCGGTGCTCGCCGCGGCGGGCGACGAGCCGGCGCTGGCCGCGTTCGAGCGCGCGATGACGGGCCTCGCCGTGATCGACGCGGTGGAGGCGAAGGTCGGCGCGCCGTCGGAGGTGCAGGCGTTCGCGGGCGGGCGGCGCGTGTTCGTGGAAGTGCCGCTCGACATCGATCCGCTCCCGTTCGTCGCCGAGATCTCGCGGCATGGCCTGAGCGCCAAGGCGCGCACCGGGGGCGTGACGAACGAATCGTTCCCGACTGCCATCGACGTGGCGCGCTTCATCGCCGCGTGCGCGGTGTACGGCGTGCCGTTCAAGGCGACGGCGGGGCTGCACCATCCGTTGCGCGGCGAGTATCTCCTCACGTACGCGCACGAGAGTCCGCACGGCACGATGTTCGGGTTCCTCAACGTGTTCGTCGCGGCGGTGCTCGCGCGCGGCGGCATGGCGCCCCCCGAGCTGGTCGCGGTGCTCGAGGAGCGCGCGGCATCGGCGTTCAGCTTCGACGACGACGGCCTCGCGTGGCGCGGACGGCGCGCGACGGCCGACGCCGTGCGCGAGACGCGCCGCCAGTTCGCGATCTCCTTCGGCTCGTGCTCGTTCGCCGAGCCGGTCGACGACCTCACCGCCCTGAGTCTCCTGTGACCGATCCGAATTCGCCCGCGCTGCGTTCGTGGGTCGACGACGCGCAGGCTGCCGGCACCGACTTCCCCATCCAGAACCTCCCGTTCGGCGTCTTCCGGCACGATTTCGAGGAGCGGCCGCGGGTGGGCATCGCGATCGGCGAGCACGTGCTCGACTGCATGGCCGCGGTGCGCGCGGGATGCTTCGACACGCTGAGTCCGCCGGTGCGCGACGCGCTCGCGTCGTGGTCGCTCAACGCGCTCATGGCCCTCGGCCGCGCCGACGCGCGCGCGGCGCGCGAGGCGGCGAGCCGCCTCTTGCGCGCCGACACCGACGACGGGCGCTCCGCGCAGACGATGCGCGACGCGCTCCTCGTGCGCATGGACCGCATCGGGATGCTCGTGCCCGCGGAGATCGGCGATTACACCGACTTCTACGCGTCGGTGTTCCATGCGACGAACGTCGGGTCGATGTTCCGTCCCGACCAGCCGCTGCTCCCGAACTACAAGTACGTGCCCATCGGCTACCACGGCCGCGCGTCGAGCATCGTCGCGAGCGGCGCCCCGGTGCGGCGGCCGCTCGGCCAGCGGCGTCCCGACGCGAACGCGCCGCCGGTGTTCGGCGCGAGCGCGAGCCTCGACTACGAACTCGAGGTCGGGGCGTGGATCGCCGGCGAGATGGCGATCGGCGAGACCGTCCCCATCGGGCACGCCGCCGACCGCCTGTTCGGATTGTCGCTCCTGAACGACTGGTCGGCGCGTGACGTGCAGAGCTGGGAATACCAGCCGCTGGGCCCGTTCCTCGCGAAGAACTTCCTGACGACGGTGTCGCCGTGGGTCGTGACCGCCGACGCGCTCGAGCCGTTCCGCGTGCCGGCGTTCGCGCGCCCCGAGGGCGATCCCGCGCCGCTGCCGTATCTCCGCGACGCGGCCGACGCGGCGCGCGGCGGCTTCGACATCACGCTCGAGGTCTGGCTCGCGAGCGCGCAGATGCGCGAGCGCGACCTCGCGCCGGTGCGGCTGTCGCAGGGAAACCTGCGCACGATGTACTGGACGTTCGCGCAGATGATCGCGCATCACGCGAGCGGCGGCTGCAACCTGCGGCCGGGCGACCTGCTCGGCAGCGGCACGGTGTCGGGCCCCGAGCAGGGCTCGCGCGGCTGCCTGCTCGAACTCACCTGGCGCGGCGCGGAGCCGCTCACGCTGCCGACGGGCGAGACGCGCGCCTTTCTCGCCGACGGCGACGAGGTGACGATGAAGGGCTGGTGCGCTCGCGACGGCGCGGCGCGCATCGGATTCGGCGACTGCCGCGGCACGGTGCGCGCGGCCCACGTGGCGCAGGAGCACGGATGACCGAGATCTGGCAGAACATGATGACCTTCGGGATCCCCGTCGGCGAGAAGGTGCTGCGGACGATCTTCGTCTACGCCTTTCTCGTGACGGGGCTGCGCATCTTCGGCAAGCGCGAGCTGGGGCAGCTCAACCCGCTCGACTTCATCGTGCTCCTGCTCCTCTCGAACACCGTGCAGAACGCGATCATCGGCAACGACAACTCGCTCGTCGGCGGCCTCACGGGGGCGGCGGTGCTCTTCGTCGTGAACGAAGTGCTCGTGCGCTACTCGTACGTGAACCCGCGCGTGCGGCGGCTCATCGAGGGGCGCGCCGACGAGCTCGTGAAGGACGGCAAGGTGATCCGCAGCGCGCTGCGCCACAACCTCATCACGCGCGAGGAACTCGAAGCCGCGGCGCGCAAACAGGGGATCGAGCACATGGGCGAGGTCGAGTGCGCGCGGCTCGAGGTGAGCGGCGCGCTGAGCTTCACGCTCAAGGAGCCGACGGCCCCCGAGCGCCATCATATCGACGTGCTCCAGCGGCTCGACGCGATCGACCGTCGTCTCGCCGCGATCGAGGCACGCGCCTCATGACCCCCACCCGGAGCCGACGCATGATCCGTGCACGACTGCTGGCCTTCGCGCTCTGCGGCGTCGCGCCGATCGGCGCGCCCCTTGGCGCGCAGGGACGGCCGTCGACCGACGTCTACGTCGTGCCCATCCGCGAGGCGGGGGCGACGCTCACCGTCGGCGCGCCGCGCAACCTCACGCATCGCATCGGCTACGACAATCAGCCGTCGTTCACCGCCAAGGGCGACGCGGTGCTCTACACCTCCACGCGCGACGACGGCCAGGCCGACATCTGGAAGGTACCCGTGAAGGGCGGCGACCCCGTGCGCGTCACGAACACGCCGGAGAGCGAGTACTCCGCGACGGTGACTCCCGACGGCAAGTACTTCTCGGTGATCCGCGTGGAGCGCGATTCCACGCAGCGTCTCTGGAAATTCCCGCTCGACGGCGCCGGCGACCCGGAACTCGTGCTCCGCGACGTGAAGCCGGTGGGTTACCACCTCTGGGCGAGCGATCACCAGCTCGTGCTCTTCGTGCTCGGCGGCGCGCTCGGCACGCCCGCGGGCAACGCGAGCACGCTGCAGCTCGCCGACGACCGCACCGGCGCGTCGCGCGTGGTCGGCGCGCGCATCGGCCGCGCCCTCTCGAAAGTGCCGGGGCGCGACGTGGTCACCTTCCAGCAGCTCGTGCGCGACAGCGCGAGCTGGATCACCGAGCTCGACGTCCGCACGGGCGCCACGAAGCGCCTCATGTCTCCGCCGCCGGGCGCCGACTATCACGTCTGGACGCCGGGCGGGCTCCTCCTCGCCGCGGCGGGCACGAAGCTCTATCTCTGGAGCAACGGCGCCTGGGATGTCGCCGCCGATCTCGGGGCGTACGGCGTGAAGAACATCTCGCGCCTCGCGGTGAGCCCCAAGGGCGACTGGCTCGCCTTCGTGGCCGAGGACCGCGCGTCGCCGTGACCGGTCCGCCGTCGCGCGACGGTTTCGCCAACTACTTCGGGCCGCAGGCGGAGCGGTACGCGGAGCGACGGCCGACCTATCCGACCGCGCTCTTCCACTACCTGGCGGTCGTGAGCGTGCGGACGCGGCTGGCCTGGGACTGCGCGACCGGCAACGGCCAGGCCGCGGTGGGGATCGCGAGCCGCTTCGCGAAAGTCGTCGCGACCGACGCCAGCGCCGAGATGATCGCGCACGCGGTGCGCCATCCGCGCATCCGCTACGCCGTCGCGAAGTACGAGAGCGGCATCCCCGACGGCGCCTGCGACCTCGTGACCGTGGCGCAGGCGCTGCACTGGCTCGACCTCGACGCCCTGATGGCGGAGTGCCGCCGCGTGCTCGCCCCCGGGGGGCTCTTCGCGGCGTGGGGCTATTCGCTCTGCCGCATCGCGCCGCCGATCGACGAGATCGTCGACGCCTTCTACCGCGTGACGGTGGGGAGCTACTGGCCGCCGGAGCGGCGTCACGTGGACGACCAGTACCGGTCGCTCGCGCTGCCGATCGACGAGATCGTGCCGCCGCCGTTCGTGATGGCGCACGACTGGTCGCTCGTCGAGTTCGCGCGCTACGTGCGCACCTGGAGCGCCGTGAACGGACTCATCGCGGCGCGCGGCGAGGAGCCGGTGCGCCTGTTCGAGGCGTCGCTGCGACGGGCCTGGGGGAATCCCGGGTTGCGCCGCACGGTGACCTTTCCGCTCTTCTTCCGGATCGGCCATCTGCGGTAGCGCCCTTGTCGCTGGGCGCGGGTTCAGTCATTGTTCGATGACGCCCACCCCGACCCCCCGATGAGCCCTTCGAAATCCGCGCAGGCCCCAGTGAGTGGCAGCACCGTCGCGCTCCTCTCGTCCGCCGACGCGCTCCTGCGCGCCGCCGTCGAAGCGTGCCGCCAGCACGAGCATGTCGCGAGGCTCCTCGACAAGCACTGCGCCGACACGGAGCTCTCCGACGCGGTGGAACTCTGCGAGGTCTCGGCGCAGCACCTCGGCAAGCGGGTGGCGGAGTACGAGGCCTCGGCGGCCTCCGGCAAGTCGGCCTGCGACGAGACGGTCTGGCACACGGCCAACACGCTCTGGCACGCGAGCCGCGAGTACCACCGCCGCCGCCTCTCGGGCGACGCGGCGTCCGCGAAGCTCGGCAAGCACACGCCCGACACGATGGGCGAGCTGCACCTCGAGTACGAACTGGCGGCGTCGAGCGTGCTCGCGCTGCGCCAGGCGATCGCCGCGTACCGCAAGCTGCGCCCCGACGCCGAGTAACCCGCGCGGCCGTGCGCGTGCGCGCGCCGTTTGCTGAACAGGTAAACTTCTCAGTGTTGAACCTTCGCCGCTTCGCGCGGTAGAAGGGAGTGCGCAACGCGCCGGCGGCGTCGATGGCGCCCGGTGCGTTCGTCCCCACCACGCAGGAGGAAGGATGCTCATGTTCGCGTTGGCCAGCGCCGCACTGCTCGGCGCCGCCGATACGGTGGCGCGCCCGCCCGCCGGGCCCCGCGACGTGCCGGCCGGTGTCGCGCCGATGGCGGCGGACACCACGCCGCGCAAGCGAGCGAAGGCGGTCGAGATCTCGGACGCCTATCAGACGCGCCTGCAGATCCACAAGATCGCCAGCTACGCGACGCTCCCGCTGTTCGCGGTGCAGTACGCCGCGGGGAACGCGCTCTACAACGCCGACAAGACCGGAGCGGCCCGTCCCGACTGGGCGCGGTCGATCCATGCGCCGCTCGGCGTCGCGCTCGGCGGGCTGTTCGCGGTGAACACCGTCACCGGCGCGTGGAACTGGTGGGAGACGCGCGGCGACGAGAAGGGACGCACCTGGCGCACGGTGCACGCGGTGCTGATGCTGGCCGCGGACGGCGGGTTCGCGTACGTCGGGTCGATGGGGCAGAACGCCAAGTACTCGCAGCTCGATCGCGACCATCACCGGAATTGGGCGATCGGATCGATGGCGGTCTCGCTCGCCAGTTATGTCATGATGTGGGAACCCATTCGGAGAGATAGATGAACGACAGCGCAGTCGATCGCGCCCCCCGTACCAGTTGTGCCTCGTGCGCCGGCGTGAACCGTCGCACGTTCCTCAGTGCCGCCACGCTCGCCGCCGTCGCGGTGGTCCTCGACGGTTGCAGCGCGCTCACCGGCCCCGGCGGCGACAGCGCCGGCGGTGGCGCGATCACCGTGAAGCTCTCCGATTACCCGTCGCTCGCCACGGTCGGCGGCGTCGCGCGCATCGATGGAGGCACCGGTTCCCCGACCGCGCTCTATCGCAGCGGCGCCTCGACGTTCACCGGCCTCTCGATGATCTGCACGCACCAGGGGACGACGATCAACATCGTCTCGAACGGATTCCTCTGCCCGAACCACGGCGCGCAGTACGCGAAGAGCGGCGCCTGGCAGGGCGGGCAGCCGACGTCGAGCCTGCAGACGTTCGGCGCGACCTACGACGCGGCGGCCGGCACGGTCACGGTCGCGCGGCCGTAGCAGCGGCGCGCGCGGCGCGCGCCAGGCGCTTTCCGCGCGTCAGCCCGCGTTCTCGGTGACGTCGGCCCAGCGCGTCATCGCTTCGTCCAGTTCCTTCAGCGCGCCGGTGAGCTCCTTGTCGAGCTGGCCGGCGCGCTGCGCGTTCTTGCCCGAGCCGTCGTAGAGCGCGGGATCGGCGAGGGCGGCGCGCAGGTCGCGCACCGTCGTCTCGAGGCGCTGCACGTCGCGCTCGGCGGCTTCCACCGCCCGCTTCGCGGCACGCTTCGCGGCGTGATCGGTGCCCTGCGACGCCGCGTTCTTCTTCGCCTTCGCTTTTTCCTGCTCGCGGCGCGCGTCGCTGGCGAGCGCGTCGGCGGCGCGCTGGGCGAGCGCGGCGTCCTTCTGCATGCGCTCCCATTCGACGAACGGGCCGCCGAAGTCGATGAGCCGGTCGCCGTCGAACGCCCAGACGCGCGTCGCGAGCTCGCGGAGGAGCGCGCGATCGTGGCTCACGAGGAGCACGGTGCCGTCGTACTCGTCGATCGCGTCCTCGAGCGCCTCGATGGACTCGACGTCGAGATGGTTCGTCGGTTCGTCGAGCACGAGGAGGTTCGCGCGCTGCAGCACGATCACGGCGAGCGCGAGGCGGGCGCGTTCGCCACCCGAGAGCGACCGCGTCGACCGGAAGACTTCCTCGCCCGAGAAGGTGAAGGCGCCGAGGTGATTCTGGATGTTGCCGCGCGTCCAGTGCGGACGGAGGTCGGCGATGACGTCGTAGAGTGACCGGTCGAGGGGTAACTGATCGAGGTCCTGGCGGTAATACGCGGGGAACACCGATCCGCCGATGCGCGATTCCCCCGAGATAGGGGGGCGCTCGCCGAGGAGTGTCTTGATGAGCGTGGACTTCCCGGCACCGTTGGGACCGACGAGGGCGACGACATCGGCGCGATTGAGCGTCGTCGTGAAGTCGCGCACGAGGATGCGGTCGTCGACGCCCACGGTGAGATGATCGGTCATCAGCACGCGGTCGCCGCCGCGTTCGCCGGCCTCGAGGCGGAGCACCATCGCGCCCTCGTCGCCCGGCGGGGGCGTGAGGCGCGGGAGGCGGTCGAGCTTCTTGCGGCGTCCCTTGGCCTGCGCCGTGTTCTGCCCGGCGAGGTTGCGGCGGATGTAATCCTCTTCCTTCGCGATGAACTTCCGCTGCTGCTCGTGCTGGCGCTCGAGCGTGAGCCGGCGTTCGGCGCGCTGCTGCACGAAGCTCGAGTAGCCGCCGCGATAGGTGTCGGCGGTGCCGCCTTCGATATGCAGGATGTGATCGGCGACCTCGTCGAGAAAGGCGCGGTCGTGGCTGATGACGAGCACGGCGGCCTCGAGCTCGTTGAGGTACTGCTGGAGCCAGCTCGTCGTCTCGAGGTCGAGGTGGTTCGTCGGTTCGTCGAGGAGGAGGAGGTCGGCGGGGGCGACGAGCTGCGCGGCGAGACCGACGCGGCCGCGTTCGCCGCCCGAGAGCGTGCTGACGTCGCGCGTCTTCGCGTCGTCGGCGTCGAACTCGAGGCCCTGGAGCACGGCATCGACGCGCGCGTGGAAAGTGTAGCCGCCCTCGTGCGCGAAGGTCTCGAGGTCGTGCCCGTACTTCTCGAGCATCGCCGGCGTGGCGCGCTCGCCGAGTTCGGCGAGCTGCGCGGCCTGTTCGGCGAGCGACACTTCGAGGGCGAGGACGTCGGCGTAGGCGAGCGCGGCGGCGTCCCAGACGGTCGTCGCCGAACCGAAATCGCGGTACTGGTCGAGCAGCGAGACGCGGAAGCCCGGGATGCGCGCCACGGCGCCGCTCGTGGGGGCGAGCGCTCCGGTGATGATCTTGAAGAGCGACGTCTTGCCGCTGCCGTTGCGGCCGACGATGCCCCAGCGGTCGCGATTACCCACCGTGAAGGTTACGTCACGGAGGAGCGGGGTCGCGCCGAATTCGATCGCGACGTTGGACAGCGAGAGCATGGTCACGAGGGGAAATCTCGCCGTTCGCGCGTCCCGTTTGTACCGCTTGCATGTGGCGCGTGTACCGCGGGGCGTGCGGAACGCGCGGTCGCGCGGCCGGCCGTGGCTGCAATCCCCCGTCGCGGCCGTCTAGCTTGCACGAGACGCCCATGATCACCCTCGCGCTCGCCCTCACGCTCATCGCCGGCGACACCATTCCGGTGCCGCCGGTGCCGCCGGTGCCGCCGGTGTCGGCCGCACCGCCGGCCGCCGGGGCGCCGGAATACGGGACCACGGTCGCGCCCGCGCCGGCCGCCGCGGTGCTCTCCACGCCGTTCGTGGCGCCGCCTGTGGCGCCGCCTGTGGCGCCGCTTGTGGCGCCCGGGCTCCGGGACACCGTCCCGGCCGCCGATACGGCGCGCGCGCGCCGCCCGCGGGCCAAGGCGATCGAGTACAGCGACTGGTACACGACGCGCCTCGAGATCCACAAGGCGGCGAGTTGGGCGACGCTTCCATTGTTCATCGGTCAATATCTTACCGGTGAGACATTGATCACGAAGGGCACCGACTCGCCCGAGTGGGTGAAGCGCGTGCATCCGGTGCTCGCGACCGGCGTGCTCGCGCTCTTCGCCACGAACACCGTGACCGGCGCGTGGAACCTCTGGGAGTCGCGCGACGATCCGAACGGGCGCACCTGGCGCACGGCGCACGCCGTGCTGATGCTCGCCTCCGACGCCGGATTCGCCTATGTGGGGCAGCTCTCGAAGAACGCCAAGCAGTCGGGTACCACGCGCGACCAGCACCGCTCGGCGGCGCTCGCCTCGGCGGGGGTCGCGCTCGTCTCCTATGTGATGATGCTCAAGCCGTTCCGGCCCGACTGATGGGCGACCATCGCGATCATCCCTGCGCGGGGTGCGGCATCGACCGCCGCGCCTTCCTCTCGCAGTCGACGCTCGCCGCGGTGGCGGCGCTCCTCGCGGAGGCGTGCGGCACGGGCGTCTGGGATCCGGTGTCGCCCACGGCGAACGTGATCCCGTCGACGGGGCTCACGTTCACGCTCGCGAACTATCCCGCGCTCGCGTCCGTCGGCGGCATCCAGAAGGTGGTCGATCCCTCGGGCGCGCCGCTCGCGCTCGTGCGCACGGGCGCGACGACGTTCACGGCGCTCTCGCTCGTCTGCCCGCATCAGGGGACGACGGTGAACGTCTCGGGGAGCGGCTTCCTCTGCCCGAACCACGGCGCGAAGTTCGCGGCCGACGGCACGTGGGTGGGCGGGCAGGCGACGGCGAACATGACGTCGTACGCGGTCACG
>Ga0265332_10000648_pt1 | contig 22578 bp, 6 predicted proteins | sample 41926metaG_FD_202084 | JGI IMG/M metagenome (GOLD analysis project Ga0265332, IMG submission 202084) | Rhizosphere microbial communities from Carex aquatilis grown in University of Washington, Seatle, WA, United States - 4-19-26 metaG | ecosystem: Host-associated > Plants > Roots > Rhizosphere >...
ATGCCGGGCGAGAATGGTGCAGAATTATTGGCTCGTATCCGCGAAAAATATCCGACAGCAATCAGAATTATCGTATCGGGTCACACCGATAGTGAAGTACTTATCCGTTCAATTAATTCCGGCCATGTCTTTCGGTTTATCGAAAAACCATTTACCAGCAGTGCTATCATCGATGTAATTAACGACGCACTTCTCCTTAATTTTCAAAAACAAGCAATTGAACAAGAAATACAAAATCTGCGGGAACAGAACCGCCGGTTAAAGCACCTCGAAAATGTCACCTCTACCGTTGACCGAAATGAGATCGAATCTGAGTTAGAAGTTGGCGGTGTATTATCATACGATAAACTTTGCGAACTGCTTCCGGTAGCGGTGATTGTATTTGATGCAAATCAAACAATTCGTTATGCAAATGCATGGGGTAGAAGACTTCTTGGTGCCTCGGACGATAGCCACATGACGGCAAATTCTCTTTCGCTTGAATTGTTAGTATCGATTATCACCCGCGAAGGCGACCCTACACCGACCGTCGAAACTGTCGGCATCGCAAGTGGCGATACTTACGCAGTTACCGTTCATCCGAACGCCATTCCGAATGCTACAGTGATTTGTCTGACACAATTACCCGATTAATTCGAAGCCAATACCACATAAAAAGTGCAGGTGTGAACCTGCACTTTTTTTGTTGAACGAAAGATAATTCCGATTATCAATATGCGGTAACCCGATAGAAATAAGCACCGGTAGAAATTACGTTGGTATCGGTATATGTCGTTGTCGGAGCGGAAACTGTTCCTATCAACGTACCGGTGCCGGGGGGAGTGAAGTGCCCGGTAGTGTAACGGTAAATATGGTAACCGCTGAATGTGCCGGTTGAAGCCGTCCAATTCAATACAATGTTACCGGTTGGCAAATCCTCCGTTACCGTTAAGCCGGTTGGATCGCTTGGGGCGACTGCCGCACTAATTGTGAAAATTGCATTGCTGCTATCGCGTTCGGTGTTGGTATAGTTGTAAACGAGAACCCGGCAATTTGTATTCGGTGTATTTGGTATCACCCAATGATAAGGTGAAGTAAACCCTACCGGATTCTGTGCTACATTTATCCATGTAGAACCATTGTTCGTACTGTAATAAATGAACGCAACCGGGTCGTGAAGAGCACTCCACGTTATATCATACGTACCGCTCACGCTCCAATTCTCACCACCATTCGGAGTAAGTAAAGTGACAGGCGCGGTAATAGAGAATACGGCGTCGCTGCTATCTTTCCGGGCGTCATGTAACCGCACTTTCACCCGGCATTGCGCGGATGGTGCGTTCGGAATCGTCCATGAATATGGAGTAGAAATTCCCGGACTTAGCGAGCTCGCGATTGTAATCCAAGTCGAACCATTGTTGGTGGAATACCAGATTGTGTCGGCAACTGTCGAAACATTCCACGTAATATTATGACTTGAACCGATAAACCAATTTTCGCCGCCGTTCGGTGCCGTAACACCAAAGACTGGTGCGGAGATGGTAAATGTTGCATGGCTGCTGTCACGCTCGGTATTGTTAAAATCGTACACCTTTACCCGACAAGTAGCAGATGGAGAATTTGGAATAGTCCAACTGTATGGCGAAGTAAAGCCAACCGGATTTTGTGCAACTTGTATCCAAGTTGACCCGTTGTTTGTCGTATAGTAAATGTAAGCGATGGCGTTATGATTTGCCGTCCATGAGATATTATAAGTTGAACCGACACTCCATGTTTCCCCACCTACCGGCGAATTCAATACGACAGGGTTAACGATACTAAATGCAGTATGGCAACTGTCGCGCCGATTATCAAGCAATATTACCCGTACTCTGGTTGTCGTACATACCGCGTTAGGCAACGTCCAAGGGTATGGTGTGGACAAACCGGGACTCGCACTACCGGCAATATTTATCCACGTGTTTCCATTATCAGTAGAGTAATCGAGCCACCTTGCCGGGTCGGTTGGAGTCCATGTAATCGAATGCGACGAACCCGTTATCCAGCTTTCACCACCTGCCGGTGACGTTAAGGTTACCGGTGGTACACTGATGGTAAATACGGCATGGCTGCTATCCCGCTCGGTATTGGCAGCATCATACACTTTCACCCGGCATAGTGTTGCCGGTGTACTCGGAATTGTCCACGCATAAGGCGAAGTAAATCCAGAAGGACTATATGCAATTTGCAACCACCCGATACCATTATTGGTTGAGTAGTAGATATAATTGACCGGATTGTGGAGCGCGGACCAAGTAATCGAGTGCGTGGAACCCGTAAGCCAATTCTCACCACCCACCGGAGATATTAACGTTGTTGGAATTGTAATCGTAAATGCCACGTCACTCGAATCACGACGACCATCGAGCATTATCACCCGAACGATGCATTGTGCGGACGGAGAGTTCGGGATCGTCCACGGATACGGCGTAGACAACCCGGGACTGGCACTTCCCGCAATGTTTATCCAAGTAGAACCATTGTTGGTCGAATAGTCGAGCCATCGTGCCGGGTCCGTTGGCGACCACGTGATACTGGTGTTAGAACCGATAAAGTAGTTCGAACCACCATTTGGTGCAGTGAGTACGACCGGCGGAACCGATATTGTAAATACCGCATGGCTGCTATCGCGCTCAGTTGTACTTTCATCATAAACAAGTACCCGACATGAAGTTCCCGCTGTTGTGGGTACCGTCCACGAATAGGGTGATGATAATCCAGCGGCATTGTGAGCAATGCTAATCCAACCCACTCCATTATTAGTAGAATAATAGAGATATGTTGCGGCATTATGCAAAGCGTTCCATGTAATACTGTGGGTCGATCCGGTGGCCCATGTCTCTCCACCTACCGGCGCGGTCAGCGTCATGGGTGTGGTTATCGAGAAGGCAGCATCACTGCTATCGGTTCTACCGTCGAGTAGAGTAATTTTAACCCGGCATAGCGTCGAAGGTGAATTGGGGATTACCCAATTAAACGGTGTCGTGATACCATTTACACTGCTTTGAATAATCGACCAGTTCGTTCCATTATTGGTGGATAAATAAATGTATTGTGCCGGACTGGTTGGTGTCCATGTAATATTTGTATTCCCACCGATAAAAAAGTTCTCAGTACCATTTGGTGATATCAGCGCGACCGGTGGCGACGAGATGGTAAATGCGGTGTGGCTACTATCGGCTTCCGTATATGATTCATTTCGTACCAGTACTCGCGCTTGAGAAGTCGGTGTATTCGGTATTGTCCACGAAGTCGGCGAAGTCAAACCACCGGCATTATGAAGCAAACTTATCCATGTCGCACCATCATTCGTCGAGTAATAAATGTATGTCATCGGATCGTGCAACGCTGTCCATGTAATGCTATGAGTTGTACCTACCTGCCAGTTTTCCCCACCCACCGGAGCGGTTAAAACCATCGGGCGGGTAATTGAGAATACTGCATCGCTGCTGTCGATACGCCCATCCAATAAAACAACTTTTACACGACATTGAGTCGAAGTGATATTCGGAATTGGCCATGGGAACGGAGTCGAGATTCCGGGATCATTACTATTTTGAATCACCGACCAAGTCGAACCGTTGTTCGTGGAAAGATAAATATATTGTGCCGGACTGGAAGGCGACCATGTAATGCTGGTGTTTCCGCCGATATAGAAATTCTCACCGCCGTTCGGTGCGGTCAATACGACTGGTGGAACAGTTATCGAGAATGGGGCATTGCTCGAATCTACTTCGACGCCATTTGCATTGTTCACTTTCACCAGACACAGCGTAGAAGGAGTCAACGGTACTGTCCAATGGTATGGAGATGCATAACCGGTAGGAGGATTCTGCGCAATCGAGATCCAAGTCAAACCGTTATTCGTCGAATAGTAGATGTAGGATACCGGGTCGTGCAGTGCCGTCCATGTTATGTCGTGAGTCGAACCGGTTACATAGCTTTCACCGCCATTTGGACTTGTCAGTGTCATTGGAATCGAAATAGAGAATACATTGTCGCTGACATCCCATCTGCCGTCCAATAAGAAAACGCGCACTTTGCATTGGGTGGACGGTGTAGCGGGAATTGTCCATGGATATGGTGAAGATATTCCAGTTCCACTGCTTGCTATTTCCGTCCAATTCGTTCCATTGTCCGTAGAAAATGCGATTTGGAAGGCGGGCGAAGTCGGCGCCCAAGAAATATTTGTTGAACCACCGATATAGAAATTCTCTCCACCATTCGGCGCGGTGACATTCACGGGTGGCAAACTGATGGTAAAGACATTATCACTGCTATCCCGTTCGAAACTGTTAGCATCGGTAACCCGCACTCGACATTGTGAAGAAGGAGTATTGGGAACCGTCCAAGAGTACGGTGAAGTAAATCCGCCCGGGGAATTTTGCGCAATACTTAACCAACTAACACCGTTATCCGTTGTGTAATTAATGTAACAAACCGGGTTGTGTAACGCCGTCCATGAAATAGAAGTTGTTGAACCGGTAACAAAATTTTCACCACCGTTGGGAGCGCCTAACGTCATCGGATTGGTAATTGAAAATACATTGTCGCTATAATCCAACCTGCCATCCGCCAAAAATACCCTGACCAAACATTGTGTGGACGGCGTCGAAGGAATTGTCCAAGGATAAGGAGTGGTGATGCCGAGAGCACTACTGGCAATTTCATTCCAATTATTCCCGTTGTCGGTCGAATACGCGAGTTGAAACGCCGGATCGGTAGGTGACCAAGTAATGGAAGTGGTTTGACCGTAATAGAAATTCTCACCGCCATTGGGTGCAGTGACATTTATCGGCGGGCGACTAATTGTGAATGGATTACGGGTGCTATCCCGTTCCGTAAACGTTTCATTTGCGATTCTGATTTTGCACTGTGTCGAGGGGGCATTCGGTACCGTCCAATGATACGGCGAAGAAATTCCTCCCGAATTGTGAAGAATACTCACCCAACTCGTTCCGTTATCCGTCGAATAATTTAAGTATGTAACCGGGTCGTGCAACGCATTCCATGTAATGTCGTGAAGGGATCCCAACACCCAATTTTCTCCGCCTAATGGTGCGGTCAACGTCATGGGAAGAGTAATTGTAAAATTATTATCGCTAATGTCGGTGCGACCGTCGAGTAGTTCGACCTTAATTTTACATAGCGTCGAAGGAAGATTCGGGATTAGCCAAGTATAGGGCGTAGATAGCCCCGGATTGGCACTCGACGCGATGGATGTCCAGTTGTTCCCGCCATCCAATGAATACGAAAGTTGGTACGCAGGATCGTTTGGTGACCAAGTAATATTATAGGAAGAATTAACCAACCAATTTTCACCACCATTTGGTGCCGTCAAATTCACCGGAGGTCGGCTAATCGTAAAGACTGCATCGCTGCTGTCCCGCTCGGTATTTGTTTCGTTATACACTTTCACACGGCATTGGGTGGATACTGTCGAAGGGACGGTCCACGTATAGGGCGAAGTGATTCCACCCGAACTGTGCAAAATCGGTAACCAACTTACGCCGTTATCGGTCGAGTACGTCAGGTAAGTAACGGGATCGTGAATGGCAGTCCACGTGATATTGTGTTGAGTTCCGAGTACCCAATTTTCACCACCGTTCGGCGCCGTAACTGTCATCGGTACGACGATGTTAAAAACAGCATCGCTACTATCCACCCTCCCATCGGATGTTACCATTTTAATACGGCACTGAGTCGAGGGAATATTCGGTATGTTCCAGCTATACGGTGTCGATAGTCCGGGCGAATTGCTACTGGCTATCAACGTCCAATTCGTTCCGTTGTTCGTGGTGTAATAAAGGTTATTTGCGTAATCGTTCGCAGGCGTCCATGTAATAGTGTAAGTCGCTCCAATCGCCCATGTTTCACCACCATTGGGCGAACCGATAACTACCGGGGGAAGACTTATTGCAAAGGGTGCATCGCTGCTGTCACGTTCGGTGTTCGCTTCATTTTGAATCTTGACGCGCGTTTGCGCGGAAGCCGCACTCGGCAATATCCATGAATATGGCGAGGTAATTCCACCGGAATTATGGGCTAAACTTATCCAGCTCGTTCCGTTATTGGTGGAATAAAATATGTAGGTGACCGGATCGTGTATAGCTGTCCATGTTATCGAATGGGTTGAATTAATCAACCAGTTTTCACCACCATTTGGTGACGTGACAGCCATCGGCATCGCAATATTGAACACTGCGTCGCTGCTGTCCTTGCGGCCATCCGCCATCACGACTTTTACCCGGCATAGAGCCGAGGGTGTATTGGGAATAACCCAACTATACGGTTGTGCTAATCCGGGTGAAGAACTGTTTGCGATTTGAATCCAATTTGTTTCGTTATTCGTCGAATAATAGAGCGTATTCGCATAGTCAGCACCGGGCGTCCATGTAATATTGTAGGTAGCTCCGACAGCCCAATTTTCGCTGCCATTCGGCGCAGTTAATACAACCGGTGTCGCTGAAATAGTAAATGCTGCATTACTACTATCAAATTCGGTATTGGTCTCATTCGTTATTTTAACACGCGCTGATGTAGTGGCTACACCGGGCAACGTCCACGAATAGGGTGACGTGATACCACCGGCATTATGGGTGATACTCACCCAACTCGTACCGTTGTTCGTCGAATAAAATAAGTAAGTAACCGGGTTGTGTAGTGCTGTCCACGTAATGGAGTGAACAGAATTTTCCACCCAGTTTTCACCACCATTCGGTGAAGTGACTGTCATCGGGAGCGCAATCGAAAACGCCGCATCACTACTATCCCGTCTACCATCTGCCATCATCACCCGCACTCTCGTTTGAGTGGAAGGTGTATTCGGCACAGTCCATGAATAGGGCGTGGCAAGACCGGGGCTTACACTGCCTGCGATATTTATCCAACTGTTACCGTTGTCAGTGGAATAATCAAGCCAACGCGCCGGATCGGTCGGTGTCCAAGTAATACTGTAAGGTGCGCCGATAGCCCATGCTTCCCCGCCATTCGGTGCGGTTAATAGTACTGGAGGAACACTTATCGTAAATACTGCGTTACTGCTATCACGTTCCGTGTTTGTCAAATCGGTTACTTTAACACGACATGAAGTAGATGGATAATTGGGCACAGTCCAAGAATAAGGTGATGTAAAGCCGGAGGAATTTGAATTTTCTAAGATCCAACTCGTTCCGTCATTGGTGGTGTAGTAAATATTAGTGACCGGGTTGTGAAGCGCTGTCCATGTAATTGAATGAACGGAATTCGTCACCCAGTTTTCACCACCATTCGGTGAATTGACGGCTAGTGGGGTTGTAATAGTAAATGTAGTATGTGTGCTGTCACGCCTGCCATCCACCAACAATATTACACGTACCTTCGCGGTCGAGGTTTGAATATTGGGTATTACCCATGCATACGGAGTGGGTAATCCGGAAATGCTTCCAGCAATATTCGTCCAGTTGTTTCCACTATCGGTCGAATAATCCAACCATCGCGCTGCATCGGTAGGAGTCCACGTAATATTATAGGAGTTTCCAATCATCCAAGTTTCACCACCCGCAGGTGCCGTTAGTATTACCGGTACGCTACTGATCGTGAACACAGTTGGACTATATCCGCTTTCAGTGTTGGCGGCGTTCCGAATCCAAACCTTACAAGATGTGGAAGGAGAATTGGGTACGATCCACGAGTATGGCGAAGTAAGCCCATTATTATTTTGTTCGATTTGAATCCAACTCGTTCCGTTATTCGTAGTGTAATAGACATTAGTCATCGTTGAACCGGCACCAGTCCACGTAATGTAATGCGTTGAACCGATAGCCCAGTTTTCACCACCAACCGGTGACGTTATCGTAATGGCAAGCGAACTCGAAGTGAGTAAAATGGAAGCAAATAAGACGAGTACGGAAAGCGGCTTTTGAAAATTGAATTTCAAATAATCACGCATACAACACTCCGATCTAAACCGTGAGGTTTTAGAATGAGGTCGTTTGAATCGCGTACAACTTTCAGTTGAACGCTTTCCAAAATAAATGATGCGAACGGTTGCAATTTAATATAGTTCTCCGGTAAAATGGGAAATTTGTTGCCTGTTATCAGGATAAGTTCGGGATAATCTTCGAAAGAAACGAGTTTTATACCATGCCCGCGATAGAATACGTATGACTGCAATCACTCTACTATATGTAATAATATAATAATAAAGTGTTTAAAAAAAGAAAGGCGGGATACAGATCCCGCCTTTTTGTTGTAACGTTGGTTATCGTTACTTCAGTAACAACATCTTTCGTGCCGCAACATAACTTCCCGCTTCCAGACGGTAGAAGTAGACTCCGCTTGCCAGTCGTGAACCATTGAACGACATGGTGTGTCGTCCCACCGCCATTGCCCGGTCGGTTACCAATCTCGCAACTTCACGACCCAACTGGTCGTATATCGCAAACTTAACCGAGGAAGTTTTCGGTAGCGAGAACGAGATGGTCGTTACCGGATTGAAAGGATTAGGGTAATTTTGTTCTAATGAAAATTGTAATGGAACCAATGAACCATTGTCCTGCTGACGAACACCATCGATGAAGTTCGTGACCGTCATTGCAACCGGAACTGTAACTGAGCCGGTCGTGTCGTTGGTGAGGAACCGGATTGCCACGCGGTATCGTCCATCCGGCATCGCAAGACTATTAAACGAAACTGTTACTGTATCCTGCTGGCCTGCCTGTAGCGTGTCGTGTTTTGGCGTATAACCAATCCACAAAGTATTAAATGCCAACTCAAACAGCGCTATTCGGCAACTTGTCGTAGTTTGCATCACCGCACAAGCCGTCCAGAGCATCGGGTTCCAGCGCGGGGTAATCGAAAGCCCAGCTGCCCGTTCATTCGGTAAGCCCAATTTTACCAGCCGCGTCCAAGTCGTACCCGTCGTCGGGTTAATCTTGTACAAACGCGTGCCGTAATTGAAGCTCGAAGAATCGCGGACGAACGCATACAAGTTCATTCCACTTGGATCGCTCGCATAATATGCAAGGCCCCACAACCCACCGGGAGTAGTTCCACTGGGGTTCTGGATCGTACCGTACGTTGCGCCGTCACTCAACCGCATTTTATATACTGCACTTGCTTGGTCGCCATAATACAGAATATTTGCTGCGGTATCGATGGCGATGGCGCGAACGGGGTTGATACTGGTGTTGTATGTTTGGACAACACTGCCATCGGCGGTATCAATCTTGTCGATTACGCTGGAATAGGCGCTATACAAGTAGCGATGACCGTCCCACGTCAAATCACGCCATCCGTACAACCCTGTCTGGTCTGGACAATTGTAAGCATGAAGAAGGTTACCGTTGCGATCCAGTTTATACAAATGGTGGGGTTGGGTATAATTGTTTGCACCCGTTACCCAGAAATTATTGCCATCGAATTCGACGCCGAAAATCTGGTTATCGCCTCCAACCGCTTGAGTCACATTGAAGGAAAAGACTTGATCCCACAATGAATCGGTTTCGTCAAAATTCCCGCCGTAAAGCAGTTGCGAATTCCAAGTCAACGGCCCATTACCGGTATTGCGAACAAAGATATTCCGCGTGGTAGTCATCGTCGAACCGGAATCAAGAAGCGTAACCGCAATCGAGTCATTCGGACGAACGATGGTATCGTTTACTGCAAGGCGCAACGTCGGATTCGTTAAAGTGAAATCCAATGTTGAAGTCAACGAATCGTAAATGGTAACCGTATCAAGTCGCGTATTCACACCCATACCGGACGCTTGCGCAGTGTAATGACCGATTTGGAGGTTGGTCATGGTATAATGACCAGCAGCGTCACTGGTAGCATTTCTACCACCATTCAACATGAGAACTTGGACTCCGGAAATTGGAGTGTTATCGGATGCGCGACGCACCGTACCGGTTAAGTTACCAGTTGCGGGTTGTGTGGTCGTAAATAGAATCGCGAAATTCGAGTTTGTGCCGACAGGAATTGTAGCACAGCCCGGATTGTACACATTCCAAAAACAATATTCCAGTGCACGGGTGTAATTGCTGTCGGCAATGCCTACGGTGCAATAATTCATACCCGGTTCACCACTGGTCGAAAATGGAGTCGGTGTAAAACTCTTGTATTGGAACTTAAGCGGAGAATCGCCGGTCGGTGTCTGCGCATAGTTCGGGTTCGTGATAATTAATTGGTATTCCTGAGCAGTCGGTGTATTCACTGTAGTCGATTTCCAAGTCACAACATAGCGATGATTGGTAGTATCCGACCATACGTACACACCTTCATTCGTGCCACCTTCAGACTGCATGCACCAGTTCACGGCAATAATATTTCGCGGCCCTTCCTGAGCCGGTAAGTGCCAGTTGCGGCTATTCTGGTAATATGGTTGAGCACCGAATGCCAACCAACCGTTCGTACAAATCGTTACCGAATCGTAGCTCGCGCCATAATATCGAGCAGTAAAAGGTAAACGAACTGTAGTCGATAAATCGACATTTTGCGCACCGGTAATTGGCAATCGCGTTCCAGATCCACTCAATGCCGGAATGATTTGAACCCAACTGTAAGTCGGTGAAATCGTCCGGTAAGATGTGTCGGTTTGGTCGAATGCGAGATAACCATACGGATCAGGACCGGTGGGGTCATAGGTATGACGGGTACCGACGGTCACTGAAAAATAAACCGTGTCTCGTACTGCGCCACTGATAAAAGTTGCACCCAAATTAGCAATCGTACCGGGTATTGTCCGTCCATTTGCCGTTAGTGTAAACAACTGATTGACCGGATTCGAAACATTTGTTCCAATCGGTAAACTTGTAAATGTTGCGTTCGGTACCGTAACAGCAACAAATGGAGACATTGAAAAAACGGTGGCGTTAATTGCACCGGTAGCCAATCCGCCATTATTCCTAACAGTCAGGGATAATGTAGAACTCTGACCAACGTTGAGCGTTGCGGGGTTAAGGGTTTGTGACATATAAGCAAGTTGAATGGAACGTATTGTGAGCGGGACCGAAATCGTCCGGTTTCCCTGATCCGTTACTAAATTCAACTGCAATGGAACCATATCGTTGTCTTTGAAACTGCTTAACAATTGAACACGGAAAGGTGTAGTGTTCGGCACAGTGCCACCGGAGGATGCATCGCCCCAAGTACCTGCGTTATTCACCACAGTAACTCGCGGATCGAAGCTGGATAAAGTTCCACTTATTCCGGTAGCAGGCAAAGAACCCCGGTTGATAAGTTGAACGTTTACGTCGATTGTTTCGCCCGGATTGGCAGTACCGTTATTGTTACCGATACGGCCATTCGTCGAGTCGTCCTGAACCGTGTAAGTCGAAAAACTCAAATCAGTCGGCATTTGCGTAACAGCTATTGTATCTATTAACGGATAAATATTTTGATTAAGCTGATTTCCGGTTACAGTCAACAGCATTCTACCCGCTGTCGCATTCGTTAATGTCAATACGACATGGCCGCTATCATCAGTAATGCCGCGGGTATATGTTTCGTTCGTTCCACCAGCATTCTTCTTCCAAGCCGTTACCATTGCCCCTGCCGCGGGCTGTAACTCGTTATACATTACTTGCAACGCTAATCGGTTTTGACCTATGCCAAGCGTATCTGAAACGGTAGCATAAACATGATGTGGTACACCGGTCCAAATGTTTGCCGAAATCTCACCAAGAATTTCATTCCAATAAATAAAATTAGCCGCATCACCCGACGAACTTAACTGATAGTTGCGCCACATTTGGAATTTGGCTTCATAATACATACCGGCAGGTTGACGGGCATTTTTCACGCCGAACCCGTAAAAAGACCCAGCCGCCATGACATTATTGTGCGCCGGATTTGTTCCTGTGCCGTAAGTAGATACCGAAGAAAGTGCACCACGTGGCGCTGTCGGTGAACCTAATGCAGTTACTGCTACATGCATACCGCTTGCGCCTGAACCATACCAATCACCGGTGGAGCAAGAAATATTGAAACCTACGAATGGTTTGTTGATGTTTTGAATATTTTGAACATCGGTAGATGTAATCTGGAATTGCCAAGACGCTCGGTGCGCCCAAAATATTGCACCCGGAGTCAACCGGCTGTTTATCGTGGCATCATCTACTGAACCGCCGTGTTCGTCATAATCAGTATGGATAATGCCTCGAACGCGCATCATCTCATTACAAAATCGTATACAAGGAGGATTTGAAACGATACTGTTACCGGTACCGGCATATCCCCAACCATGGGTAAACCACGCAGTATCCGATCCCGTCGTACCCATATTCGGTTTCTTCTCGTAATTGAAAGCACGATTTACCTGCGTTTGTAATCCTTGGACGTCATCGACATGAAGTCGAGATACCCAAATACTTGCAACCAAGCTTGTACCCAAACATGCATACGGGTGGTCAGAGTATCCAGTCGGAGAAAATGTTGGTAACTCATATTGTGCTGTACTTGTACCGCCATCTGCCATGAATATCACAAACTCAAGGGGTGGGTTCCATGTGCTGTAGGCATTTTGGATATACGTTTGAATGGTGGAATTCGAAGTAGAACTGGTCACATAAATTTGGCTGGGACGTCCACTCTGCGTCTTCCAATCCACGAATGGTTTAATCAACGTGTCGACACCGGAACGCGCGACAAACATAATTTGTCCGGGAGGTGCTCTACGGGCGTCGTCGAATAAATCTTCAGCGCCGATAATGTCACTGTATATACCAGCAAAACTGGGCACGGCATGTGAACGGCTATCCGTAATTTCATTTACTCCGAAACCGCCGATTGGAGTCGTTTCGACGTCGATTGATTTGTAAACGCGCAAGGTTCTCGTTACGGGGTTGTACATAACCGGTTGAATACCCAACAATTCAACGCGCGCGTCGCGAATGATTTCTGCCGAGCTTGTTACTACGTTTTCGGAAGGAAACCATGCATCACGGTTATAAGTTGCTTCGTCATACGTATATTCCGCCGGAATAAGCCCATCTGGTCCCTTCACTAAATCTGTCGGTTGTTGGGGAAGTACGTCGATATTGTTGTATTCATCGTATTCACCTAACTTCACGTTCAAGCTGACATTTCCGGTATTTGGTAACCGGATGGCACGTGAAATAAGAGGAAGCGTCGGCTTTCCGTTTTGCCACAACCGTGTTTCTCCATCGATGGTTACCAAAGTCCAGGTGCGTTTGTTTAAGTCGACCTGTTCCATTTTCACAACAGGATTGCTGATGTGAATCTTTAGATGACCTATTCCCAAAGTTTGAGAGGTGATTTGAACGGCACCTTCTACTGGAATACCGTTAATGACGTCGTCGTCCGGTGTCCATGGCCGTGCGGAAAAAGCTGCGGAAACACCAAGGAGTACGAATAAAACTATTACGAAAATTCGGTTATCGCCCGAAAGCGCCGATTTCATATAACGAACCAAATGCATTTGGATCCTCCAAGTTTCCCAATCTCGGTTTGCAAGATGAGAGATTAATGAAGAGCTAACAAAATACGGTTTGTTAATTTGTCGGTGTTATGGTATTAAAAAAAGTAGGAGGATGCAAGGTTTGAGACGGGATTTTAGTATTTTTTTACATTATGAAAATGTGTGTTCGATTCTCCAATTAATAGCGAGAATCAGTTTGTTCGAAACTTGAAGTATTTTTACTTATAAATATCTGTTGTGCATTATGTTTTAGACTACTCCACGGTTGCAAGGATAGCATTAATTTCTTCTTGTGTTTCGTCGACTAACTCGTGGTAATGGCTCGAAATTTTGGTTTTAAGGGTTCCAAGGTCTTCCGAAACCATTTCAAACAATTGTTTGCGATCTTCGCGTTTCGTTAAATCGAGGCGATGATTGTGCGGTGAATTACGTGAGAGTAGAGATGCTTTCTCGAGATATATCAAGTACACTTGACTAATTATCAGGTATTCGACATCGGTGACAGAGCTGTTCTGATGCTCGGAGAGCTTCGCACGTAACTTACGCCATCCCATAGGTTTCCTCCTTTAAACAGGAGTAGTTTATTCGATTGAGATATCTATCTTTCCCCACCAGAGCAAAGTTTTATCCCGGTTTTCGATAAAGGTGTTCAACAAGAGATACGAGTCTTTTTGCACCATTTTATCAAACACGATTTTACCGTTTACGACGACTGTTACCGGTTGATCAAAGCGAATCATCGCAGGATTTAGCATAATCGAAACGGCTTTTACCCGGCTGGTTTCAAGCTCGAACCTATTCCCGATACGGTGTGCCATAACAGCACCTGATTTCGCTTTACGGGGAAACGCATCATATTGTTCGATGGGTGGAAAGGCACTCTTTTTCGTAATACGGTTATCGGGACCCCGCAGATATGCTACTATTACCGAATCACCGCGTTTCTTCATCGCCCTTGCTTTGGTCAGGTCCATCAGACTATGGATGTGAAAAGTATCCATTGCTACGATAACATCTTCCATTTTCAAACCGATTTTATTCGCAACCGATATGCTGTCATCCATAACGGCATCTACTCTAACGCCATCGCCCTTCCACTCTCGTTCCGGATTAAATCCGATCGTGACATTATCATTCACTAATTTACAGTTGTACTCCTGTTGCCAAGATGCCGCCGCTCGTGCCGTATCCAACGCTCGAATAGTCAACCAATCCACCGAACCGTAGCGAATATCGGCAGTTTCCCAATACAACGTTGACTCAAATGGATTTCGGTAATTTTGCTCGACACGGGGAATAAACGCCGGGTATTCCAAATTCAAGTATGAATCATCATGAGTTGCGGTATCATATACCGTAACGTTTAGTCGTGCGCCTGCCTGCTGTGCCAATTCCAGCATTGGTAACATCCGGCGGGTAGGATAAAGTTGATCGGCACCTCCTACTGTCGCGAACATGGGCCGGGCACGTAAATTGGTAAGAGTTTGTTGCATTTCTCCATCGAGGGAACCAACCGCCATGTGACCAGACCAAGGAAAGAATTGGGCAAAATTTGTAGGATCTATCATCGCCATGTGGTAGGAACCGGAACCACCGTCCGAAAATCCGCACATTACCACTCTGTCATCGTCGATTGCATACTTTTGCTTAATTTCGTGTAGTAACCATTTCAGATTATTCATTCCGGTATCGTTCCACCACAAACATCCTGTTTTCGCAAACGGAAAGAGGTAGAACCACCCATTTTGCTCACATATTTTCACTAAGTCGTCTGTCATCAATTCACTATCAGACACCGAAGGATATTCCGGTCTGCTTACTCCTCCGTGTAAATAAAGCACTAGTGGCGTCTTATGGCTACCGTCATACGATTTTGGGACATAAAGAAATGCCGGAGCGGTAAGCGAATCGTTTATCTTATGAGTGATGTGGACAAATTTCCCCGTTGTATCAGGATGTACATATTGGGTAAATGAAGTTATCCAAATCGAAAGAGAGTCGACGGGAAATGTGGCAAGTTCAGGAACCGTTCGTTTTGCTTCGTCAGCGGAACCGGTTAAAAGAGAAGTTATCGACTTTATCGGCGCTGATGCGTTAGTCGGCATAGCAAACGCAGTGAAACTCAGCAGAATAAGTATTATAAAAAGCTTTTTCATGATAGTTCCTTGAGTAGTTGCTTTAAGATAATACTAAAAACCCAAAGAAGTCGCGATCTAAAATGAAATAGGAGTATCGATGAACGAAAATGAACGACCCTATGTCGTTGGTGTGGACTTAGGCGGAACAAAAGTCGAAGCATGTTTGATGGATTCGAATCGGCAGGTTCTTAAGCGCAGTCGTCGCCTTTCCGAGCCGACACTCGGCATCGATCATGTAGTGGAAAACATTTTCCGGGTTATTGAAGACGCTTCCGAAGGTATACTCTATTCTGCAATCGGTATTGGTACGCCCGGCACTTATTTACCGGAGACCGATACTCTTTTCGGTGTGCCACATACTGCTGTTTATGAAACTCCCGGTTTCATGAAGAAGATTCGAGATAGATTGAAACGCCCATTGTTGACTGAAAATGACGCGAATTGCCTCGCGCTTGCCGAATATTTCAACACATACTCAAAAAAGTGCAAATACGTTTTAGCAGTTATTCTCGGTACTGGCATGGGTTTCGGGTTGATATTAGATGGAAAATTATATCGGGGTGCAAATGGTGGAGCTGGTGAACTTGGTCATTGCACAGTGAATATGGCTGGCAGAATGTGCGAATGCGGACGAAAAGGGTGTGCCGAAGCATATTTATCCGGTTCGAGCATTTCCCGTCGGTACGAAGAACTGACAGGGACTTTTCTGGAGGTTGCCGAGATCTATCCGAAGTATCAAGAAAATGAATCTTCGGCAACACTTTTGTTTGAAGAAAGTTGTTTGATAATGGGCGAAGTATTCGCTAACGCAGTAAACGCTCTGGATATCGAAGCGATTATTCTTGGCGGTGGAGTTTCCAACTTACCAGTTTGGTACGAAAAAGTACCATCCTACTTGCAACGCTCTTTATTTGGTATTCCCAGAAATACTATTCCCATCCTTAAAGCACAGTTGGGAGACTCGGCGGGTGTCGTGGGAGCGGCATATTTGGCTTTACGGGAACTGGGACTGATGTCATTTTGAAATAATTACTGCATCTTTGCACCGTAACGTATAAGTGTCTCTATCATTGGATTTAAAACAACCGGATCTTCGACGAATTCCTTCGCGGCTTGGATTGGCGAAACACCTTCGACGTCGACAACATTGATGTCAGCGCCATGTTCCAACAATATTCGTGCAATACGATGATGGCCTTCCTGCGCTGCAACGTGTAAAGGAGTACTTCCACCCCTGTCATGGGCATTGATGTCCGCACCATGACGCAACAATAACTCTACTTCATTTTGATTCCCACGCTCAACCGCTTTGTGTAACGGGGTTGTCCGGTTGTGGTCCCGTGCATCGACAACAGCTCCATGTACCAGCAATACTTCGACGATATCCCGGAAGCCGTATTTCGCCGCAAGGTACAACGGCGTTCTCCCACCGCTGGTTTTGGCTTCGATATTGGCTCCATCGTGAAGTGCTTGTTTTACTTTTTCGACGGAACCGGAACGAACCGCCTCAAACAATCTTTCGGTCGCCATGGTAATTGTCCTTGTAAATGGTATAGTTCAAAGTAAAACACAACCAAAAACAGTGCAATACTTTACAATGTAAAACGAAATTAGGAGGAAAAGTGGGTCATTACAGGTTACGAGAAAGAAAATACAGAATTTATCAAATCTCTGCTTTTAAATTGAAAATCTATCTCGGAGTGAGTATACTATTGTGTATGTTAATTTTATATCTTTTTTCTTGATTTAGTGCAGTTTTGTGTTTGAAGTTTTACCACTAATCATACATTCATTATATCGCTTTTAGACGTTTTTTAAATCTTTACTCACCTTTTACTTTCGAATATTTCAACCGTTCTTTCCGATTGAATTTAGTGGTCGTTGTGTCACACTTGTTTGATTTGGGGAATCTACTATGAAATACGTCTTTGTGTTTTCGACCGCTTTTTTACTACTTGCAACCTCTTTCGCTTATGCACGGCCATGGACACCCGACGATGATGAGATAGTCGGTATTCCAGTAAATGGTGCAGTTAAAGTTCACTCAGAGTCTTTTGGAATCGGTCACCTTAAAATTCACTTTTCCGACCCTGTCGTGAAAATGACGTCACTTGAATTGAATAATAAAACGTGGACGCTGGTAACCATCGGTGGTGAAACACGGTTGTGGCAAACCGGTAAACCAGAGCTACCACTTATTTCACGGGCGATACGATTGCCAAATACCGGTAACATTCGATTAAAGGTTATACCGGGTGAGTACATCGATTATCCGAATATCGACGTACTTCCACAACAACCTACAAAATTAAAAAAAGTTGGCGACCACCTCGAACCAATCGAATACACGTATGACGAGACAGGATACAAAACTGATGCGTGGTTTCCATCGGAAACCGTCCGACTGACAACGCCGGAAATAATTCGCGATGCCCGGATCGCTTTATTGGGTGTACAACCCGTACAATACAATCCGGCAACGAAAACATTGCGCGTTTACCAGTCGATTGAAGTAGAAACGATTCCTATCGGTGGTGTAGGTACAAATGAGCTTTCGCCAACTATATCGCATGCGGTGCCGAGTTTTGCTGGCATTTACAGTGACATAATCGGAGCGGAGGATCTGTTTGATGATGCAAGAAGAGCACCTCCCGGTCAAATCATGTTAATTTGCCGGAGTGGCGTCGATACCCTGCTTCGCCCGTTTGCTGCATGGAAAACCGCGAGCGGTCGTCCCACCCAAATCGTGACGACTACTGCGATAACTGCCGCGGCCCTTCAAACTACAATCAACAACGCTTACAATTCATGGAACCCACCGCTCGAAACTGTCATTCTTGTGGCTGACGGTGGTACAACTACAAACACTTACGAACTTCCTACTTATACAACCAACAGCTATGGTATTCCAAGTGATCATGATTATTCGCGTGTTGGCCAAAGTAGTCTGCTCGCGAGTGTTTGGGTCGGTAGAATGCTTTGTGATAATGTTGTGGAGTTACAGACTCAAATCAACCGGTCTATGAATTACGAACGAAACCCTTACATGGGACCAACTGGTGCTGATACGTCGTGGTTGTCTTTTGGATGGGGATATGCCGGTACTGCCATGAATGTCGTTTCAAACCGCCCCGCAATTCGTTTCTGTTTGGAAATGATGAGGGTGCGTGGATTGTCTAACCTTCCTTACGATGAGTTCAACGGCAATGAGGATCCATCGTTAATTAGTACACGGTTGTCGGGTGGAGCACTTTTTTGGGCGGAACGTGGAGCATGGACCGGTGAAATTAACTCGTTTGATATGAGTAATATTTTTAACACTAACAAGCCATTTATTTCATTGAACATCACTTGCGCAACAGGCGACTGGTATGGTTCGGGTGCAACCGGTGTCCCAAAATTTTTAACACAGATGGGAACTCCGTTACAACCTAAGGGGGCTATTACCGCGATGTCCACCCAGACATCCAATGCTAATTGTCACCATAGTAATAGTATTGCAACGGGAACTTATTATGCCCTTGGTGTGCAAAACGCCCGGCAACCGGGATCGATGTATTTCGAAGGAAAATTCCAAATGTGGCGAAATTTCCGGCTGGGAGATTCTGCAAACGCGGTAAATTTTTTATACATGAATAATCCCATGGGGGATATTTCTGTCAACTTCTGGACTGGTGTACCCCATCCATTGAATATAAATGCTCCGGTTACGATGGCAATCGGTGAGAACCGTCTTGCCTTACAGGTATTGCAAGCGAATAATCCGGTTCCCGGAGCTATCGTAACAGCTTGGAAAAAGAATAACGGCGGAACGAATGAAACATACACACGTGAAATTGCCGATGATAGCGGACGGGTGTTATTAACGCTAAATAATACGGCTGCCGGAAATATGTATCTGACTGTCGCAGGCAACCAGCCAAACCAAAATTTTATCCCGGTAATCGATTCAATTCTGGTGTTTCAGTCTATGGTCGATTTATCCTATTCATCCCAGACTATTTTAGACGACAATAATAATGGACGCATTGGAAATAGTGACGGTAATGCAAATCCCGGCGAAACAGTGGATATGTCCGTTCAATTGATAAATCGTGGTACAAACACTTCGAGTATTATTCTTGGAACGTTGGTTAGTACTGATTCACGAATTACAGTTATTACGGATACTTCGACGTGGAATGCAGACGCAGCGAACCAAACCGTTGGGTCGCTAACACCGTTTCGTCTGCATCTTCTAAGTGGTCTAAATGACAATGACCAAATTCCATTACAGCTTACCCTTTCTACCGATCAAGGAAACCGAACGATTACGGTACCACTCACGGTTCGTTCGATACATGTAGCATTTGTATCCTCCACATTAAACCCGGTTGTGCTTAATCCGGGCCAAAACGGATCGCTTTCGATTACGGTACGTAACAACGGTGGGTTGGCACTCGGACCGACAGAGGTTACACTCTTGTCCGGTTCCTATTACGCGACAGTAACGAGTGATAATTCGATTTTTTCAACACTTCCCATTGGTACAAATGTTTCCAATCCAGCGAACCAATTATTTAACGTAACTATAAACGGCAGGTTGGTTGAAGGTTCGATAGTTACATTGCGTGCCGTTTTTGCTGCTGGAGCCATACAAGATACAATCTCGTTCACGATTACGTCAGGAGCGCGCCACAATTACGATCCAACCGGGCCTGACGAGTATGGTTATTTTGCTTACGACAATACCGATACGGCTTATTTGCAACTTGCTCCGGTTTATAACTGGATAGAAATCAATCCCGCATATAATGGCAGCGGAACGAATCTATATCTTTCTGATCATTCCACAACATATCAGGGTACTGGTTCGAGTGATACCTCGACGGTAAGAGCTCTTCCCTTCCCCGTTCGGTATTATGGTGCCATTTACGATTCTGTAACCATCGCAAGTAATGGGTGGCTTGCTTTCGGTACACAGCCGTACTACAACAATCTTCGTAATTGGCATCTACCTCCACAGGAAGGGCCGCGAAATATTGTTGCAGTCAATTGGTGCGAACAAACTGACGTTAATCCGAACGAAGGGGTATTCACTAAGTACGACAGCACCAACCATCTATACATTGTAACTTGGAAAACAACGACATTGTACACTCCTTCCGCACAAGAGTATCAGGTTATTCTTTACGACCCTGCCTACTATTTAACAACAACCGGAGATGCCATACTTAAATTCCAGTATAAAACGTTTAATCCAGCGCCATATTCAGGAAGTGAAAGTGGAGTGAGTTATGCGACTGTCGGTATTGCCGACAGCACATATACCCGTGGACTCGAATATTGTTATTGGAATGCTTACACCGCTGGAAGTGCACCGATTCCCACTGGAACACCAACTAACGGAAATCGTGCAATACTTTTCACTACGGCAGCTCGAATTACTGGAAATTTAGCAGGAACCGTACGACGTGTTTCGAACAATCAGGGAATTCCCGGTGTAACGGTGATGACCTTGAATACGTATCGATCGGCAATTACGGATTCAACGGGTCACTATCAAGTGAACGATTTACAAATCGGGTCATATCGGATTCAAGTAACGGGTATCGGGATTAATCCATTTATCGACACTGTATCGATTTATGACAGTGTTACCTCAATTCTGAATTTCCATGTTACCAGTCCGACCCTTCAGTTATCTGTTAACGATACGACTGTCAGACCCAATGATTCTGTTTCTGTCACGTTGAGTGACACCGGGCAAACATCCAACCAACGGATTTTTGTCCACAATCCCGGTAATGGTATACTGGCTTGGAACACCCAGTTGTTGTATGACGTCGGAACCGACGATTTGGATTCGCTTTGGCAACCAGTGTTTTCGTTTGACGCTACTGAAGCTTCTGGAGGAGACAATGCGCTTTCCGGTGTAGAATTCGATGGTCAGAATTTCTGGATAACCGGTGCTAACAATTACACATTTCCTCATCACTTATACAAACTCGACCGAACCGGACAATTACTCCAAACATTCGATTGTCCGGATACAATGGGCCTTTTTGGGTGGCGCGATTTAGCGTGGGACGGACATTACCTCTATGGTTCATATGCACATTACATCGATAAGATAAGTACTACGACCGGACAAGTTGTTCAACGTTATTTGACTACAATTGATCCCGCTCGCGCATTGGCAATCGATACTTCAACCGGTACGATGTATTACGGCGATCAGTCAAGTGCCATCACAAAGATGAGGTTAAGCGATGGCGTGATTCTCGGAACGATACCGAATCCTCTTTCTCCGAATCCGGGCGGGTTGTATGGTTTAGCATGGATGCCCGCCGCGGTTGATAGCTTCAAATTGTATGCATTCGTACGAGATTCGAGTTCCCGGACTCACGGTACACGGATATTTAAAATCAATCCATATACCGGAATTTCAATCTCGACAGTTACGCTCGGATTGCCGTATGAAGATGCGGGGGGACTTGCGATAACTTCCCGTTGGAATCCGTTACTTTGGACACTTGTTGCGATGCGTCAAAGTAATGGGGGATGCCACATTAGTTTGTTTGAACTCGCATTCAACCACCAATGGGTTTCTTACCATCCCTCATCGGACAGTTTACAACCCGGCCAATTGGACACTATGAATCTTCATTTCGATAGCAGAACGATGCCGGACGGAATATATCGGGTATACCTGCGGTTCAGCAGTAATGCATCCGATTCCACACAAACGATACCAATTATTATGACGGTGGAACCGTTCAATTCGGTTGCAGATCGACGTACTGAACTTCCCGACAAACTTACGCTGGAGCAGAATTATCCAAATCCCTTCAACAATACTACAACCATTCGATTCTCGGTTCCGGTAAAATCAAAAACAAAATTACGGGTATTCAATATTGCAGGTCAGGAAGTCACTGTACTATTAGATAACACGACAATTGCCGGTTCATATCGGATTGTTTGGAATGCACAAATGTTATCATCGGGAGTCTATTTCTT
>Ga0265332_10000652_pt1 | contig 22513 bp, 13 predicted proteins | sample 41926metaG_FD_202084 | JGI IMG/M metagenome (GOLD analysis project Ga0265332, IMG submission 202084) | Rhizosphere microbial communities from Carex aquatilis grown in University of Washington, Seatle, WA, United States - 4-19-26 metaG | ecosystem: Host-associated > Plants > Roots > Rhizosphere...
CACGTTTCCGGAACCGGCGTGCCAGAGTACGTCGGAATGGGGCCGGCGATGCGGGGAATATTCTCATGCACCCAGCAGATCAATACAACGCCGGAACAAGCCATGGCGGATGTGATCATTGCAGTCTCATCGCCTTTGTCAAACGCGAGATTGAGCGCCACGGCAGAGCGCAGTTTTTCCGCTATCGGTGCAATCGTTTGCTGCGATCGCTTGCCTTTGGTGCCAATTCTTTCACCGGCCGCGTTGTGCGGATTCTCGTCATCATCGTCCACTTTCGCCGCATAGATGAATTGCGGCGTCTTGATCAATGATGGAATACCTTCGGGCGTTGCGAAAAAAGGCACCAATGCGCCAGCGCGCTGCCATCCGCGGACACTCAACGAATGCTCGTCGCGCATTCCGTCCGGTGTAACGCCAAAGGGCGGTGGAGAGGCGGGAGGTGCCGGTGGCTTTTCGGCATGGCGAATGATCATGATCGTCGACGCCGATGGCGCAGGGGTGCTCATCGGAGACTCTCGACAATTGATTGCGCCCGATCGGGCAGCTCCGGACATCTACGAATCATGATGGCTCGCCCTGATACATAGCTGAGTGTAGAGGGATGCGGTCGCAGGACAACCGAGGGGTGACCCTCGCCGCGTCGCCGCGGCATGGCGCGCGACGTGGCGCCGTTGCTGCCTGCCGCATTTCATCGCGCGACTTGCACGGCGGGCAGCGCGACCGGCCCCCCTTGCGGCACGATCAGAAGCGGATTTGCGACGAACGCTCGGTCATGCGCCAATACGGCACGACATCATAGAAGCCATGCACCTGGGTGGCCCATTGTGAATCGGACATTGCCGGCCAATGATCCCTGTCGAATCCCGGCGCCCGCTCGAGGTCCGCCTTGCTGACATTCAGGATGAAATGCCCGACGGATAGGTCGAGCGTGAGCGCAGTCCACGGAATCGCAAACAGCTTGTCGCCCATTCCGAGGAAGCCCCCAAACGAAAGGACCGCGTACGCAATCCTGCCGCTCTGGATATCGAGCATGATGCCTTCGATCACGCCGAGCTTCTCGTCTGCGGGCGTCACCACCGCGTAACCGGTCAGTTGATGGGCGAGGATTACGTCCGCTCCCGGGCCGGCGGACATCTCCGCGTCGGCGGCGATGGCCGGCTTGTCGTTGTCGCGAGGATTGTCGGATGCAGGAGCTCTGGTCGTCGTCGTCATGCGGAATGGTCCCTGGTCACGAACTGGGGCATCGGAACCGAACGGCTCGAGGTGTCGCGCCACTCGGTGATTTTGAGCATCGGGAACGAATACCTAGCCCTGCGCCCGCTGGTATGCCGTCTGCACGATCTGATAGCAGGAACAGGACGACGCCTTGAGTCCCTTCACGTTCAGGATCTGTATCTTGCCGCGGTGATAATTAATCAGTTTCCGCCGCTTGAGCGCGCTCGCGGCCTCCGTGACGCCCTCGCGCCGCACGCCCAGCATGTGCGCCAAGAATGCGTGCGTGAGGGGAAATTCATCGGACACCACCCGGTCGCGGGTCATCAGCAGCCAACGCGCCAGGCGCGCCTCCGCCTCGTGAAAGCGGTTGCATGCGGCGGTTTGCGAAATTTGCGCCATCAGCGCATACGTGTACCGGTACAGAGCATCCTGAAGCGCCCGATTGCGGTCGAATTCGAGACGAAATGGGCCCGAGGCCATGCGCAGAGCCTCGCCTTCACCCTGAACAAGAGCGCGGACGCCGGAGACGCCCATCCCAAGAATGAACGGCATTCCGGCCATCCCCTCGTTGCCGACCATTCCGACCTCGAGCGAACGACGCTTATCCACGGCCGTGAGCAGCGAGATGAGGCAATCGACCGGAAAGTAGACGTGCCGGATCGCCTTTCCGGGCTCGTAGAGGACCTGGCCGAACCGCAGGGTGACCGGCTCGAGTGCTGCCTCTAGCCGCTTGAAGTCCTTCTGCGGAATGCTTGCCAGCACCCGATTGGGAACGCCATTTCGCTCTGTCATCGCAGTTTCATTCCCCGGAGTTGTCGCCATCTGAGATGCATCGTCACGCGCGGGAGCAACGGCGCAGGTCGAGTCGGACGCGGCTTCGGGTCGGACGCGGCTTCGCAAATTCTGGGGACAAGTCGCGGCGCTGTATGTTCGGCGGCGCACCCAACGCCCTCCAGCCGATCGTTTCGGCGCCTCCCCGAAATCGTCTGACCACCGGGCAACGCCGAGCGATCGATCTGGCTGCCATGAACCACATGATCGCAGCGGTCGACAGATTCGAGCGAGCGCATCAGACTTCGTGCGGGTTCGTGCGCTGCCAAACAGACCGCGCCGACTCTTGGTGCTGAAATATATTCGTTGCTCTCGCGTTCGAGAGTGCGGATAACCGAAAGAGGTTCGAAATGTATATTGGCGGCGGCTTGCTTCTATTCCTTGTCATTCTGTTCCTTGTTCTTCGATGAACAAATGCCCGATGCGGCGATGGCCATCGAAGGCCAACGGTTCTCCGTTGGCCTCTTGATTGCGGCGCGCCGCGAGAACGCGAGGACGATGAACCGCCCGGGTTCTCTCGACACTCGGGAGCCTCTCTGAGGATCTGCTTCTCTACGTCGGCCCGAGGCAGCTGGCGCGTCCGCGTTCGCCACTTCCGCGATCGGCCGCGTGCGCTTCGGTGGCCTGCTTGGCAGCCTCGGCTGCAGACATCAGATGCAAATGCGTCTTGTTTGAGTCGTCCCTGCGTGGCGCAGCGCATTGCATTCGAGGCGCCCTCGCCGTAGTCCCGCCCTCACCGCCGTCGCAACGAGTACAGCGTCGCCATTTGCCAGCCCGTCTTGCGCGACTAGATCCCCTCGCACCTGCCGAACCGTTGCTTCCGTTGGCCTTGTCGTTTGCGCGTTCCTGCGTACACGCAGGGGCTCGCGCGGAGCGCAATGGATTCGGGTTGGGACTGCCGATGCCACCAAGTCCATCGATTCCGGAATTCACGGCCGATGTTCGCAGTCTGGCAGCACCATCCCTTCGCGTACCATTGGTCGGGCCTTTGCGATATGCTGAATAAATCAGCACTTGGCAAGAGTACGCGAGCTAAGGAATGCCATGGTGACCGAAAACCCCGAACATGCGCAGCAGCGACGGATGCACCCGGTTCCCCTTGTGGGGCTCTCGACACTTGCGATCGTTCTATCGTTGACCGTGTTGTGCGCAGGCAGCGCCTTGGCTTCCGGCTGGCAGTCGGGACCTGCGCTCCCAAATTCACACGATCGTCACACCGCAACTCTGCTGCCGAACGGAAAGGTGCTGGTTGCGGGCGGCAGTGGGGGTGCTGCCAGCGAACTCTACGATCCGTCGACCCATGCGTGGTCGACCGTCGCGGCGCTATTCGCGGCGAGGGAGTTCCACTCGGCGACGCTGTTGCGAAACGGCAAAGTCCTGGTCGCAGGCGGTTATAACGGCGGGAGCGCCCTGGCAAGCGTCGAGCTGTACGACCCCGCGACCAATGCGTGGAGTCATGCGCACAGCATGACGGCCGCCCGCGCGCATCACACCGCAACGCTGCTCGCAAACGGTGTCGTGCTTGTCGCCGGCGGCACGGATACCGCCACGTCGTTGCCGAGCACTGAAATCTACGATCCGGCGAACGACACGTGGACGACGGCGGGCAGCCTGTCGTTTCCGCGGGCGAATCACACCGCCACGCGACTGCCCGACGGCACTGTTCTGGTTGCAGGGGGTCAATCCGGCCCGGGACTGGAAGCGAGGGCGGAGGTCTACGACCCGGCACTTGACCAATGGGTTTCGGCGGGAAGCATGCTGACCGCGCGCCAGTACCACTCCGCAACGTTGTTGCCGGGTGGCAACGTACTGTTGGCGGGTGGCGCCGTCTCCAGCGGTGCGTCGACGAGTGCGGAGCTTTACAGTCCGGCGACGAAGTCCTGGGCGTCGACGGGAAATCTGAAGGACGCCCGCGCCTTTCACACCGCATCGTTGCTGCCCGATGGTCATGTCCTCGTCGTCGGAGGCGCCGCCGGCACTGCACTGGCGACCGGGGAAGTCTACGATCCGACGACGGCGTCATGGACGAGTGCGGACAGCCTCGCGACTCCGCGAGAAACGCATACGGCGACCCTGCTGTCCAGCGGCAAGGTGCTGGTCGCCGGAGGAACCAACGGCGCGCCGCTTTCGAGCACCGAGCTCTACGATGCGCCGAAGATCCGGTGGGGTGCCGCTGCCGATATGGCGACGCAGCGCTACCTGCATACTGCCACGCTTCTTCAGGACGGAATCGTCCTGGTCGTGGGCGGAACCGGGGGTGTCGCCTTGGCATCTTCCGAGCTTTACGACGCAACAGCGAACAAGTGGGCGAGCGGCGGCGCGTTGATCACGGCGCGTTATTCCCACACCGCGACTCGGTTGCAGAACGGCAAGGTGCTGGTCGTCGCGGGCGACGGCTTGAACTCGCCATTTCTTCTCGCCAGCGTGGAGCTTTACGATCCCGCATCGAACTCGTGGAGCGATGCGGGAACATTGACGACTGCGCGCCAGAATCACTCGGCGACGTTGCTTGGCGACGGCAGGGTGCTCGTGGTCGGCGGCGACGACGGCGCCGCGAGATTCACGAGCGCCGAGTTGTATGACCCGGGAACAAATGCCTGGAGCAGTGCCGGAAATATGGTTACGGGGCGATCGAGTCACGCTGCCGCGCTCTTGCCGAATGGGAAGGTCCTGGTGACCGGCGGAGTCAACGGCATCAACCTGAACAGCGCAGAAGTCTATGATCCGGTCGCCAATTCATGGTCCGTGGTCGCCCACATGAATTTCGCTCGCTGGGCTCATACTGCAACGTCACTGGCTTCAGGGAATGTGTTGGTTGCAGGCGGTACCGGCGATTCGGGTTTCCTGAATTCCGCGGAAGTCTACGACTGGGGGACCAACCAATGGATCAACACGAATCCAATGGGGATCTCCCACGTTGCCCACACGGCCACATTGCTGACCAGCGGCAAGGTGCTCGTTGCCGGAGGGTATACGTGCTGCTCAGGCTCGACGGCAAACCTGGAGCTCTATGATCCCTCGAGCAACAGCTGGACGAGCGCGGGCTACATGAACGATGCGCGTGAGTGGCATACGGCGACGCTACTGCCAAATGGCACCACACTGATGACCGGAGGCATTGGCCTGGCCAGCGCGGAAGTCGTCGATCCGGCCTCAAATCCATGGAGTTCCAGCGGCGCCATGTCCGCCGCGCCGGCTTCATCGTTCACGTTGCTGCCGGACGGCCGAGTTCTGGCGGCGGGAGGCATGGTGGGTGGCCAGTTTTCCGCGACGTGCGAGCTCTACGATCCGGTGACTGGTGCGTGGAGTCCCGGCGGCAGCATGGCAGTCGCACGCAGCGGTCACGCGGCGACGCTTCTGCCAAATGGGCTGGTACTCGCCACGGGTGGCTATGCGGACGGAGCCTTCCTGTCGACAACGGAATTGTTCAATCCGGCGCGGAACCGCTGGAGCCGTGGCGCCAGCCTCGTGACGAATCGGGACGCTCATACGGCAACGCTATTGGCCGATGGAAGAGTGCTGGCCGTCGGAGGCAATAACGCCACCGGGTACCTGGCGAGCTCCGAGATCTTTGATCCGGCGACAGGTCGATGGACCGCGGCAGGCAGCATGACGATCGCGCGCGTGGGCCACACGGCGACGCTGTTGCCCGGCGGAGCGGTCCTGGTGGTCGGCGGAAACGACGCGTCGGGACCGGTCCTGGAGGCAGAGCTTTTCAACCCCGCGTCCGGCCAATGGAGCAGTGCAGGAGTTCTTTCCGTTGCGCCGGTACAGCATTCGGCCACGCTCCTGCCGAGCGGAAACGTCCTGGTCGTCGGGGCATTCGTTTCCACGACGCAAATCTACGTTCCGTCAACGAACTCCTGGCATACCGGCGCAAGCCTGCAGACCGCGCGAAGTGGCCATACTGCCACGCTGATGCACGACGGAAAGGTCTTGGTGGCCGGCGGCGGCAGTGACGCGATTCTCGGAACTGCCGAGATCTACGACCCGGCAAACGACACATTCGGCAGCGGCGCCAGCATGGCGGTGCCGCGCGTATTGCATGGAGCGATCCTGCTGCGCGATGGCAGGATCCTGATCGCCGACGGATACTCCGGCACGTGGCTCTCCAGCACGGAAATCTTCGACCCGGGGTATCTCAAGTCGCGACGCCCGGTGTTGACGACGGCAATGCTCTCGGGATTTCCCGCCGGCCACGTCGATCTGAGCGGCAGTGGCTTCACTGGAGATTCCGAGGGTTCCAGTGGCGGCGTCAACAGCTCGCCGTCCGATATTCCCGTCGTCGAACTGCGCAGGCTGGAGAATGCGGCAATTGCGCATACGCTCCCGGCATCGCCATTCAGCGCGACGTCGTTCTTGTCAACCGCCTATGCGAACCTTCCACAGGGAACCTACTCGGTCACCGTCTTCGTCAACGGCATTCCGAGCGAAAGCCTTACCGTCGGCGCAGCTCCCGTCGCGGGCCCGGTTCCCATATTGATTGGTGCGTCATCCCGCAAGGTGCATGGCAGCGCCGGCAGCTTTGATCTTCCATTGGCATCAACTCCGCTCAATCCGACTACCGAGCCGCGCAACGGGCCGACGCAGACGATCGTCATGACGTTCGACAAGCCGATCCTCACCGCGGACGACCCCTCGCTCTCCGAGGGGACGGCGACATTCGGCTCAGTCTCGATCGCAGGCAGCGACGTCGTCCTCAGTTTCGCGAACGTTCCGGACCGACAGTATGCAACGCTCAGTGCGGCCAATGTCACCGCAACCGATGGCGGGATTGGCGGTGCCGGAACCGTGCGCATTGGCTTCCTCGCGGGTGATGTGAACCGAAACCGGATCGTGGCGGTGACCGACCTCGTCGTCGTGAACAATCAGCTCGGAAAGCCGCTTACCGCGTTGAATTACCTTTCCGACGTCAACGCCGGCGGCGTCATCACCGTGCTTGACAAGGTATTGGTCAACAACGCGCTCGGGCATTTCCTGCCGGTGCCGTGACCCGTTGAATTTCGTCGGACTGCAGGACCCGCAGCCGCGCACGTACGACGAATTACGCTCTTCGAGCGGGCTGGATCACCCTGCGGTCAAATTGAGACGTCGGTGTTTGCGGACTGGGATCAAAGGAATGGATCCCGGACGCCGACAGATTTCAAAGGCCAACAGTTCTCCGCTGGCCCATTTGTTTGCGGAATCCCGCAACAGCGCAGGAAGTCGTGTTCGTTGTGACGAACGCCGCCAATATCCGTGCATTGGACGACGCGCCGCCCAGAACAGGCGCGGCAATGGTCTCCAGATCGGCCGCGCGCAAGTCGATTTCCCTTGTCTCCGGGCAGTCGAAAATGCTGTAGCGCAAGCCGTCGAACCGTTCGTCATTCGCCACTTCCGACAGGCATCCCGCCAGTTCCTCGGATGAAACCGAACCGGTGAATCGACGGTACAGGCCGCGCGCTTCCCGGATCAATTCGCAAGGCATATCTCAAGCCCCGGGCGGCGCCGACCGTTCCTTTCGAACGGGCTCGACAGGTGCTTCCATCCATGGCGAGGTTGTCTTCGTTCTGATCTCGTTCATCACCGTCGTCGGATGCGCATACGCGCGCATCTCGGAACGCCGTGACGGCCGCGGGTCCTTGAATCGAATCGGGCGCCTTCCCGAAACCGCCCGGCGCAACAGGAGTGCCCGTCGCCGATTGAGCGTCGCTACCCGGTGCACCGCGCGAAATGCATAGGCCAGGGCGGCAAGTGTCGGCAATCCATAGAGGAGTTCCATTGCTCCGCAATTGTCGCGGCATCGCCGCGCCGGGGCGTTGATCTGCCGCAAACGGGAAAATTGCCGATCCGCGTGTCGTTTCGACGCATGCAGGGCTGCGCACCGGCGGCGTGCAGCTGCGGTCCATTGCGCGGTTCGAAGTGATTCTGCATTCGTGCAGCGGAATTGCGGTGCGACGATTGGTCGCGGATCGGGCCGATACGCCAGCGTGACGCAATGCCTCAGGGCATGTGCGACCCGCGCTTCGCCGCTCGGCATTCTGGAATTGTTCATAGGCCGCCGCCAGTGCGTAAACACCATGAAATAGGCGTGCACGGCATGTGCAGGCCGATCGTGGACGCCTGCGTCGGGAACGTTCACGACCGCGATCGACACGCTGCGGGACGGGGCCGGCGTATGCCGCGACTTCGCCCGCGTCATGATCGCGTATTGTCGCGCGCTCAATTACCCCGCGCGATTCGTGACGGTTATCGACTATGGCGCGGATCCCGCGCTGGAGCCGCCGGACTTCCACGCCTATGTCGAAGTGTTTGTGGGCGGCGCGTGGTATCTGTTCGACCCGACGGGAATTTCGCCGGCGACGGGGCTGATCCGGATCGCGACCGGCAGCGATGCGGCCGAGGTTTCATTTGCGACGATTTTCGGCCCGGTGCACACCGGCATGCCCGTGATCACGGTGGACGCGACCGACGACCCGTCTCGGGGGTTGGTTCTGCCGGTGAACACCGGACTCGCGGTGTCAACCGCCCAGTAGGCAGCGGGCAGGCGCCCGGTTGCGGCCTCGCGATTCCCGGGGCCGCCTTTGGCACCCCTTCGAGTGGGGGTATAAAGGCAGCACGACGTGTATTGACCGCGCTCAAACCGGGCGCGGCATTCCCCGCTAGATTTGCACTGATGAGCCAGCCCAAGCAATGGAATCTCGGCCTCAAGCTGACGCTTGTGGCCGTGCCGTTCCTGCTCGCCGCGCTGCTCATCATCGCGATCACGCTGTGGGTGTCCTGGCAGCTCGAAGGCGGCGCTGCAGCGGTCAACGAAGCCGGGCGCATGCGGATGCAGACGTACCGGCTGGCCCTGTCGATCGGCACATCCGATGCGAAGGCGATGCCCGCCCAGCTCGCGCAATTCCAGAAGAGCGTCGAACTGCTGCGCGACGGCGACCCCGAGCGCCCGCTGTTCGTGCCGTGGGACGACGCCGTGCGCAAGGACTTTGCGGTCGTCGAGCGCGACTGGTCGCAATTCCGTGCGCAATGGATCGACGCCCGGCCCGACGCCGTCGACGGCCTGCGCGCCGACGCCGCGGCCTTCACTGCGCACATCGACGCCTTCGTGGCCGCGATCGAGTCGCACATGTCGCGCTGGACGGCGCTCCTGCACCTGCTGCAGGTCGCGATGATGACGCTGGCCGTGCTTGGTACCGCCGTGCTCGTCTACACGGGATATCGATTCGTGCTGGAGCCCGTCGGGCAGCTGAAGGAGGCCACCGAGAAGATCCAGCGCGGCGAATTCGGTGCCCGCGTCCAGCGGATCACCAGCGACGAATTCGGCACGCTGGCGAAGGGCTTCAACAGCATGGCGGAGCACCTGCAGTCGATGTACCGCAACCTCGAGTCCAAGGTCGCGGAGAAGACCTCCGAGCTGCAGGAAAAGCGCGAGCGCCTCGAAGCGCTCTATGACGTGACGACGCTGGCCGCAAAGGCAACGACGCTCGACGGGCTCGCCGCAGGTTTCACGCGGCATGTGGGCAGGGTCGCGCGCGCCGACGGCGTCGCACTGCGCTGGTCGGATGAAACCAACCAGCGCTTCCTGCTGATTGCCTCCGAAGGTCTGCCGGCGGCGATGACCGAAGGCGAGCAGTGCATCCGCGCCGGCGACTGCTTCTGCGGTTCGACGACACCGGGCGCGGGCGTGCGCGTGATCCCGATTCAGGCTTCGCCGTCCGCGCACATGCATCACTGCGCCGACGCCGGATTCGAGACGGTCGTGTCGATTCCGATCCTGCAGCACGATCGGCTGATGGGAGAGGTCGACCTCTTCTTTCACAATCAGTACAGCCTGACCAAGTCCGAAAGGTCGCTGCTGGAGGCGCTGACGGCGCACCTCGCGGGCGCCATGGAGAACCTGCGGCTCAACGCGCTGGAGAAGGAGGCCGCCGTGTCGCAGGAGCGCGCGTTCCTCGCGCGGGAGCTCCACGACTCGATCGCGCAGGCTCTCGCGTTCCTGAAGATCCAGGTGCATCTGATGCGCGACGCGCTTGCGGATGGCGACGCGGATCTGGTGCGGCAGACTCTGGCCGAGATCGACACGGGCGTACGCGAATGCTACGGCGACGTGCGCGAGCTCCTCGTGCATTTCCGGACCCGGACCAACGCCGAGGACATCGAGCCGGCGCTGCTGACGACGCTGCGAAAGTTCGAACACCAGAGCGGTCTCAAGGCCGTGCTGCGGATGGACGGACAAGGCATGCCGCTCGCCCCGGTCATGCAGCTGCAGGTCTTGCACATCGTGCAGGAAGCGCTGTCCAATGTGCGCAAGCACGCACACGCGACGCAGGTGTGGCTCGACGTCATGCAGCAGCCGGTCTGGCGGTTCGAGGTTCGTGACGACGGCGAGGGCTTCGCCGGGAACGAAGACCCGCCGGACGAGACGCACGTGGGACTTCGCATCATGGCGGAGCGCGCGGAGCGCATCGGCGCCGGTCTCGACGTGATCTCGACGCCCGGGCGCGGCACGTCGGTCGTGCTGACGCTGCCGCCCGCGACGCGAACGATGCCCGAGGCGCCGGCCGCATCGCAAGTCTCCGTATCGGACTGATCGATGGAAATCCCTCGGGATCCGCCGATACGCATTCTGGTCGTCGACGATCACACGCTGTTTCGCCGCGGACTCACGGCGCTCCTCGGACGCGACCCGCGCTTTTGCGTTGTCGGCGACGCTGCCGACGCCGGAGAGGCGCAGCGCCGAGCGCAGGAACTCCAGCCGGACCTCATCCTGCTCGACAATCACCTGCCCGGCGTCAACGGCGTCGACGCGCTGCCCGCGCTCCTCGACGCCGCGCCCGCCGCGCGCGTGCTGATGCTGACCGTCAGCGAGGACGAGGCCGACCTCTCGGCCGCGCTGCGCAACGGCGCCGCCGGGTACCTGCTGAAGACGATCGAGGGCGACGCGCTCGCCGCCGCGATCCTGCGCGTGATGCGCGGCGAGGCCGTCGTCGCCGACGAGATGACCGGCAAGCTCGTCGCCGCCTACCGCGGCGCGGCAGCAACACCGCCTGCAGTGGCGCCGCCCGCCTCCCCGATTGCCCAGCTTTCGCCACGCGAGCAGGAAATCCTGCGCGGCATCGCCCGCGGCGCGAGCAACAAGACCATCGCCCGCGAGCTCGGCATCGCCGAGACCACGGTGAAGATCCACGTGCAGCACGTGCTGCGCAAGCTCGGCGTCGCCTCGCGCGTGCAAGCAGCGGTTATCGCAACCGAGCACGGGCTGGGTTGACCTGGGTCAACTCCGCCGCACTCTTCCGCTCCACTAGTTCCACGGAACGATGCCGCCCTCGCGCGGCATCGTTCTTCCGCACGCCCGCCGCGCTCCCACCGGAGGATGCTGCGAACCTCCCCGCGCTCCCATACTCGACGCATTCACACGGGAGGGGCCGTTGTCATGAGCAAGACGGGACAGGCGCTGTCGGTGCTGATCGTCAGCACGCTGGCGTTCACGGTGTGCTTCATGGTCTGGATGATGTTCGGCGTCATCGGCATCCCGATCCGGAAGACGCTCAATCTCAATGCCACCGAATTCGGTCTCCTGACCGCCACGCCGGTGCTGACCGGCTCGCTCATCCGCGTTCCGCTCGGCATGTGGACCGACAGGTTCGGCGGTCGCATCGTCCTCTTCATCCTGATGCTCCTCTGCGTGGTGCCGATCTGGCTGATCGGCTACGCGACGCAGTACTGGCAGTACCTGGTGCTCGGTCTTTTCGTCGGCCTCGCCGGCGGCTCCTTCTCCGTCGGAACGCCCTACGTCGCGCGCTGGTTTCCGAGGAAGCGCCAGGGCTTCGCGATGGGCGTCTACGGCGCGGGGAATTCGGGCGCCGCGGTCAACAAGTTCGTGGCGCCTGCACTCGTCGTCGCCTTCGGCTGGACGATGGTGCCGCAGGTCTACGCGGCCGTGATGCTCGGCACCGCGCTGCTGTTCTGGTTCGGGAGCTATTCGGACCCGCACCATCTCGTCGATTCGAAGATCACGTGGCGCCAGCAGCTCGTCGCGCTGAAGGACCCGAAGGTCTGGAAGCTGTGTCAGTACTATTCGATCGTGTTCGGCGGCTACGTCGCGATGAGCCTGTGGATGGTCCAGTACTACGTCGGCGAGTTCGGCCTCGACATTCGCGCTGCCGCGCTGCTGGCCGCATGCTTTTCGCTTCCGGGCGGCGTGCTGCGCGCGGTGGGCGGCTGGGTATCCGACAAGTACGGCGCACACAGCGTCACCTGGTGGGTGCTGTGGGTGAGCTGGTTCTGCCTGTTCGTGCTCTCCTACCCGCAGACCGACATGACGATCGCCACGATCGATGGCCCGAAGACATTCCATGTCGGTCTCAACATATGGATGTTCACCGCGCTGATGTTCGTGCTCGGCATCGCCTGGGCGTTCGGCAAGGCGTCGGTGTTCAAGTACATCTCCGACGACTACCCCGTCAACATCGGCGTGATTTCCGGCGTCGTCGGGCTCGCCGGCGGCATGGGCGGATTCATCCTGCCGATCATGTTCGGCGCGCTGATGGACCTCACCGGCATCCGCTCGTCGGCGTTCATGCTGATGTACGGCGTCGTCTGGGTCTCGCTCATCTGGATGTACTGGACCGAGGTGCGCGGCGCCGAGGTGATGGGCAGCAAGTCCAAGGAATTCCGCCTCAACGGCTGATCCGCCATTCGTCGAACAGGGAAAGACATGAACGCCACCTCCAATGCCGCTGCCGACGCCGTTGCGCCGGCGCCAATCCGCCATGGCGACGTCGCCGACTGGCGTCCCGAGGACAACGAGTTCTGGGAGCGCACCGGCAGGAAGATCGCGTACCGCAATCTCGCGCTCTCGGTGCCTGCGCTCCTGTGCGGCTTCGCCGTCTGGGGCATGTGGGGAATCATCACCGTGCAGATGATGAATCTCGGCTACCCGTTCACGCAGGCCGAGCTCTTCACGCTGACGGCGATCGCCGGCATCGCCGGCGCGACGATGCGCATTCCGGCGTCGTTCCTGATCCGCGTCGCCGGCGGGCGCAACACGATTTTCCTGACGACTGCGATGCTGCTGGCGCCGGCGATCGGCACCGGCATCGTGCTGCAGCACAAGGACTGGCCGCTGTGGGCATTCCAGCTGATGGCGCTGTGGTCCGGCGTGGGCGGCGGCAATTTTGCGAGCTCGATGTCGAACATCAGCACGTTCTTCCCCAAGCGGCTGCAGGGCACGGCGCTCGGCATCAACGCGGGCATCGGCAACTTCGGCGTCACCAGCATGCAGATCGTGATCCCGCTGATGATGACGCTCGGCATCTTCGGTGCGCTGGGCGGCGAGCCGATGACGCTCCTGAAGGACAGCGGCTGGATTTTCGGCAAGATTCCCGCGGGCACGCCGACGTGGATCCAGAATGCCGGCTTCGCCTGGGTGCTCTCGCTGGTGCCGCTGTCGATCCTCTGCTGGATCGGCATGAACAACCTGAAGTCGGTGTCGCCGGACACCGGCCACCCGATCGTCGCATTCCTCCGGATCACATGGCTCTACACGCTGGCATTCATCCCGTCGATTCTCGGTCTGTATCTGTACCTTCCGAAGCCGACCGGCCTCGGCCTCATCAGCATGTGGGTTGCCATTCCGCTCGACATCGTCGCCGCGCTGGTCGTGATGCGCCTCGCGGCCTTCGGGCCGATGAAGGAAGGCGTCGCCAGGCAGTTCGCCATTTTTCGCAACAAGCACACGTGGTCGATGACCGCGCTCTACATCGTGACGTTCGGCTCGTTCATCGGCTTCTCGATGGCGCTGCCGCTGTCGATGAAGGTCATCTTCGGCGTGAGCCACATCCGCGATGCGGCAGGCGTGCTCCAGCACACGGCGAACAACCCGAATGCGCCGGCGGTCCTCGCGTACGCGTGGATCGGCCCGTTCGTCGGCGCGCTCATCCGTCCGGTCGGCGGCTGGATTGCGGACAAGGTCGGCGGCTCGATCGTCACGCAGGTGATCTCGGTCGTGATGGTGGTCGCGTCCGCCGCGGTCGGCTGGGTGATGCTGCAGGCGTACCAGTCGCCGACGCCGGAGGACTACTTCCTCACGTTCATGCTGCTGTTCATTCTCCTGTTCGCCGCAAGCGGCATCGGCAACGGCTCGACGTTTCGCACCATCGGCGTGATCTTCGACCGGACGCAGGCCGGCCCGGTGCTGGGCTGGACGTCGGCGGTCGCCGCGTACGGCGCCTTCATCGCGCCGATCGTGATCGGCGACCAGATCAAGGCCGGCTCACCGCAGATCGCGATGTACGGCTTCGCCGTGTTCTACGCCGTCTGCCTGATCCTCAACTGGTGGTTCTACCTGCGCCGCGATGCGTACGTGAAGAACCCCTGATCCCTGTTCCCAGCCTGCGACGCGATTTCTGCGGAGAGCCGCAATGAGCCATTTCCTCGACCGTCTCAACTATTTCTCCAACCCGAAGGAGCCGTTTTCCGGCGACCACGGCGTCACTACGGGAGAGGACCGCACCTGGGAGGACGCCTACCGCAACCGGTGGGCGCACGACAAGATCGTGCGCTCGACGCACGGCGTGAACTGCACGGGCTCCTGCTCGTGGAAGATCTACGTGAAGGGCGGCATCGTCACGTGGGAGACGCAGCAGACTGACTACCCGCGCACACGCTTCGACATGCCGAATCATGAGCCGCGCGGCTGCGCGCGCGGCGCCTCCTACAGCTGGTATCTGTACAGCGCCAACCGCGTGAAATATCCGATGGTGCGCGGCCGCCTGCTGAAGCACTGGCGTGCGGCGCGTCTGGCGCACGGACCGGTGGAGGCGTGGGCGTCGATCGTCGAGTCGGACCAGAAGCGCCGCGACTACCAGACGCTGCGGGGGCTGGGCGGCTTCGTGCGCTCGAGCTGGGACGAGGTCAACGAGATCATCGCCGCGGCCAACGTCTACACGATCAAGCAGCACGGACCGGATCGCATCATCGGCTTTTCGCCGATCCCGGCGATGTCGATGGTGAGCTATGCCGCCGGCAGCCGTTACCTGAGCCTGATCGGCGGCGTGTGCATGAGCTTCTACGACTGGTACTGCGACCTGCCGCCGTCCTCGCCGCAGATCTGGGGCGAGCAGACCGACGTGCCCGAGTCGGCCGACTGGTACAACTCGAGCTACATCATCGCGTGGGGCAGCAACGTGCCCCAGACGCGCACGCCCGACGCGCACTTCTTCACCGAAGTCCGCTACAAGGGCACGAAGACGGTTGCGGTGACGCCTGACTATTCCGAGGTCGCGAAGCTCGCCGACATCTGGATGCATCCCAAGCAGGGCACCGACGCCGCCGTGGCGATGGCGATGGGCCACGTCATCCTGAAGGAATTCTACTTCCCGGGCGAAGGCAAGGAGCGCAGCGCCTACTTCGACGACTACGTCCGCCGCTACACCGACATGCCGATGCTCGTGATGCTGAAGGAGCACACGCTGCCGTCCGGCGAGAGAGTCATGGTGCCGGACCGCTACGTCCGCGCGTCCGATTTCAACGGCAAGCTCGGCCAGGCGAACAATCCCGAGTGGAAGACCGTTGCATTCGACGCGTCCGGCAAGGTCGTGCTGCCGAACGGCGCCATCGGCTTCCGCTGGGGCGCAGATGGACGCGCCGACCAGGGCCAATGGAACCTCGAGGCGAAGGAAGCGCGCCACGGGCAAGACGTGAAGCTCAAGCTGTCCGTGCTGGAAGGTGAGGGCGCGAGCACCGAAACGGCGAAGGTCGGATTCCCGTACTTCGGCGGCATCGTCAGCGAGCATTTCCCGAACAGCGAGCTCGAGGGCGACAGCGCGGACGTGCTGGTGCGAACGGTGCCGGTGCAGCGCATTTCGCTCGGCAAGGAAGGCGAGGAGCGCGACGCGCTGGTTGCGACGGTGTTCGACCTGCAGGTCGCGAACTACGGCATCGCGCGCGGATTGCCCGGCGAGCTCGCCGCGACGAGCTTCGACGACGACACGCCGTACACGCCGGCCTGGCAGGAGCGCATCACCGGCACGCCGCGCGCACAGGTGATCACGGTCGCGCGCCAGTTCGGCGAGAACGCGCACAAGACACAGGGCCGCTCGATGGTGATCATCGGCGCCGCGATGAACCACTGGTATCACTGCGACATGAATTACCGCGGCATCATCAACATGCTGATGCTGTGCGGCTGCATCGGCAAGAGCGGCGGCGGCTGGGCGCATTACGTCGGGCAGGAGAAGCTCCGCCCGCAGACCGGCTGGACCGCCCTCGCCTTCGCGCTCGACTGGATCCGTCCGCCGCGCCAGCAGAACAGCACGAGCTTCTTCTACGCGCACACCGACCAGTGGCGCTACGAGAAGCTCAGGATGGACGAGGTGATCTCGCCGCTTGCCGACCCCAAGCTCTACGGCGGCAGCATGATCGACTACAACGTGCGTGCCGAACGGATGGGCTGGCTGCCGTCCGCGCCGCAGTTGAGGACGAATCCGCTGCAGGTCGTGCGCGACGCGCAGGCTGCGGGCATCGACCCGAAGGAATACGTGGTCAAGGGGCTGAAGGACGGGACGCTCGCGATGAGCTGCGAGGACCCCGATCATTTGAGCAACTGGCCGCGCAATCTCTTCGTCTGGCGATCGAACCTGCTGGGTTCGAGCGGCAAGGGACACGAGTACTTCCTCAAGCATCTCCTCGGCACCAGCAACGGCGTCCAGGGCAAGGATCTTGGCCCGCAGGACGCAAAGCCCGAAGAAGTGGTCTGGCACGACAAGGCGCCCGAGGGCAAGCTCGACCTCCTCGTCACGCTCGACTTCCGGATGAGCACGACGTGCCTGTACTCGGACATCGTATTGCCGACGGCGACGTGGTATGAGAAGAACGACCTCAACACCAGCGACATGCACCCGTTCATCCACCCGCTGTCGACGGCGGTGGATCCGGCATGGCAATCGCGCAGCGACTGGGAGATCTACAAGGGCTTCGCGAAGAAGTTCAGCGAAGTGTGCGTCGGCCACCTCGGCGTCGAGCGCGAGATCGTCATGACGCCGCTGATGCACGACACGCCGGCCGAGCTGGCGCAGCCGTTCGAAGTCAGGGAATGGCGGCGCGGCGAGGTCGACCTCATCCCGGGCAAGACGGCGCCGCAGATCGCGGTGGTCGAGCGCGACTACCCGAACGTCTACAAGCGGTTCACCGCGCTCGGCCCCTTGATGGGCAAGGTCGGCAACGGCGGCAAGGGCATCGGCTGGAACACGCAGACCGAGGTGAAGCAGCTGGGCGAGCTCAACGGCGTCGTGAATGCCGAAGGTGCGACCCGCGGCATGCCACGCATCGAGACCGACATCGACGCCTGCGAAGTGATCCTGCAGCTCGCGCCGGAAACGAACGGCCACGTCGCCGTCAAGGCATGGGAAGCGCTGTCGAAGATCACCGGCCGCGAGCACGCGCATCTCGCGCTGTACCGCGAGGACGAGAAGATCCGCTTCCGCGACGTGCAGGCGCAGCCGCGCAAGATCATCAGCTCGCCGACGTGGAGCGGGATCGAGAGCGAGACGGTCTCGTACAACGCCGGCTACACCAACGTCCACGAGCTGATTCCCTGGCGCACGCTGACCGGGCGCCAGCAGTTCTACATGGACCATCCCTGGATGATCGCGTTCGGCGAAGGCTTCTCGAGCTACCGGCCGCCGGTCGACCTGAAGACCACGGCGGGCATCCACGGCATCAAGCCCAACGGGAACGTCGAGATCGCGTTCAACTTCATCACGCCGCACCAGAAGTGGGGCATCCACTCGACGTACACCGACAACCTGATGATGCTGACGCTCTCCCGCGGCGGGCCGTGCGTCTGGCTATCGGAGGACGACGCGAAGCGCGCGGGCATCGTCGACAACGACTGGATCGAGCTCTTCAACATCAACGGCGCCATTGCGGCGCGCGCGGTGGTGAGCCAGCGCGTCAACCCGGGCATGGTGATGATGTACCACGCGCAGGAAAAGATCGTGAACACACCGGGATCGGAAATCACCGGCGCGCGCGGCGGGATCCACAACTCGGTGACGCGCATCGTGCTGAAGCCGACGCACATGATCGGCGGCTACGCGCAGTTTTCCTACGGCTTCAACTACTACGGGACGATCGGCACCAACCGCGACGAGTTCGTCGTCGTGCGCAAGATGGACAAGATCGACTGGCTCGACACCCCGGTTGCCCCCGAGCTGATACTTCCCACGCAGGCGCAAGGGGAAAGCATATGAGCTCCCACGCTCACATTTGTGCGGCAAAGCCGCATCCCGCTTCGCGGGACCAGCCTTCGGCTGTCCTTCGGCCTTCGGCCTTGTGTTCGCTGCCCCCCGAGGGGGCTGAGGGCCGCGGCTCCAGGCCTGCCTGCGCAGGCCTGGACGGCACGAAGGGCTGCCGCGTCTCGCAGCAGCGCGGTCTGCAAGACCAGACCTCCCTTGAGGCGGCTCTGCGGGAGGTCGTATGAAGATCCGCGCGCAGATCGGTATGGTGCTGAACCTCGACAAGTGCATCGGGTGCCACACCTGCTCGGTCACCTGCAAAAACGTGTGGACCAGCCGGCCCGGCATGGAATACGCATGGTTCAACAACGTCGAGACCAAGCCCGGCATCGGCTACCCCAAGGAGTGGGAGAACCAGGACAAGTGGAACGGCGGCTGGGTCCGCAGGGCGAACGGCAGCATCGAGCCGCGGCAGGGCGCGCGGTGGAAGCTCCTGATGCGCATCTTCGCCAACCCGAACCTGCCGCAGATCGACGATTACTACGAGCCGTTCACGTTCGACTACGACCACCTGCAGTCGGCGCCCGAGATGAAGGCGGCCCCGACGGCGCGCCCGCGCAGCCTCATCACCGGCAAGCAGATGGACAAGATCGTCTGGGGCCCGAACTGGGAGGAGATCCTCGGCGGCGAATTCGCGGGCCGCTCGAAGGACCGCAACTTCGACGACATCCAGAAGGAGATCTACGGCCAGTTCGAGAACACGTTCATGATGTACCTGCCGCGGCTGTGCGAGCATTGCCTCAATCCGGCGTGCGTCGCGAGCTGCCCATCGGGCTCGATCTACAAGCGCGAGGAGGACGGCATCGTCCTCATCGACCAGGACAAGTGCCGAGGCTGGCGGATGTGCGTTTCCGGCTGCCCATACAAGAAGATCTATTACAACTGGAAGAGCGGCAAGGCCGAGAAGTGCATCTTCTGCTATCCGCGCATCGAAGCGGGCCAGCCGACGGTGTGCTCGGAAACCTGCGTCGGCCGCATCCGCTACCTCGGCGTGCTGCTGTATGACGCCGACCGCATCCAGGCGGCGGCGAGCGTGGAGAAGGACCGCGACCTCTACCAGGCGCAGCTCGACATCTTCCTCGATCCGAACGATCCCGCGGTGACCGCGCAGGCGCAAGTCGACGGCATTCCCGACAACTGGATGGAGGCGGCGCGGCGCAGCCCCGTCTACAAGATGGCCGTCGAATGGAAGGTCGCCCTGCCGCTGCATCCGGAATACCGGACGCTGCCCATGGTCTGGTACGTGCCGCCGCTGTCGCCGATCACCGCCGCCGCAAATGCGGGACAGGTCGGCATCAACGGCGAGATCCCGGACGTCAACCAGTTGCGCATTCCGGTCAAGTACCTCGCCAACCTGCTGACCGCCGGCGATACGGCGCCCGTCGTGCGCTCGCTCGAACGCCTGCTCGCGATGCGCGCGTACCAGCGTGCGAAGCACGTCGACGGCGTGACCAACACTGCCGCGCTGGCGCAGGTGAATCTGTCGCAGGCCGAGGTCGAGGACATGTACCAGGTCATGGCGATCGCGAACTACGAGGACCGCTTCGTCATCCCGACGACGCATCGCGAATACGCGGAAAATGCATTCAACGTGCGCGGCGGCTGCGGATTCTCGTTCGGCAACGGCTGCTCCGAGGGCATCAGCGAGACAAGCCTCTTCGGCAGCGAAAAGAAACGGACGATCCCGATCAAGGCGGTGGTATGAGCGTTCTCGCAAAGACGGTCGCCGCGCCGGGAACGCTGCGCGTGCTGGCCGCGCTGCTCTCGTACCCCGACGCCGCGATGCGGCGCCATCTCGCGGAAATGGGCGAGATCCTGCGCCGCGAGCAGGCGCTGCCGGCGGATCGCCTGGACGAGCTCGACATGCTGCTCGTCAGGCTGCTGCGCGCCGATCCGCTCGACGCGGAAGCCGAGTACGTGCAGCTCTTCGACCGCGGCCGGGGCACGTCGCTGCATCTCTTCGAGCACGTGCACGGCGACTCGCGCGACCGCGGGCCGGCGATGATCGACCTCGGCAAGACCTACGAGGCTGCGGGGCTGCTGCTCGCACCGGGCGAACTGCCCGACTATCTGCCGGCGGTGCTCGAGTTCACGTCCACGCAGCCGGCGCGCGAGGCGAAGGCGTTCCTCGCCGAGATGGCCCACATTCTCAGCGCGATCTTCTGCGCATTGCAAAAGCGCGAAAGTGCGTATGCCAGCGTGCTGGGCGCATTGCTGGAACTCGCGGGTGAGAAGGCGCAGGCAGTCACGCCGGAAGCCGAGGAAGCGCTGGACGAATCGTGGGCCGAGCCGCCGGTGTTCGGCGGCTGCTCGACCAAGGGTCAGGCGCGGCCGGGCGATCCGCAGCCCATCAAGGTGATGCCGAGGCAGGCTCAATCAGGAGTCGTGAGCACCGCCGGGCCGTCCCAAGGTGCGAACAACGCCCCCTCCGGGGGCAGCGCAGCGGCGCCAGCCGCAAGCGTGGGGGTCGTCCAGCCATGAGTTCCTATCTCAACAATCTCGCTTTCGTCGTCTACCCGTACGTCTGCCTCGCGGTCTTCTGCATGGGCAGCCTCGCCCGCTTCGACCGCGACCAGTACACGTGGAAGAGCGATTCGTCGCAGCTGCTGCGTGCCGGCACGCTGCGCTGGGGCAGCAACCTGTTCCACGCAGGCATTCTCTTCCTGTTCTTCGGCCATCTGTTCGGGCAGCTGACGCCACACTGGATGTACGAGCCGTTCATCACCGCGCCGCAGAAGCAAATGCTGGCGGTCGTTGCGGGCGGCATTGCCGGCTCGGTGTGCTTCGTCGGCCTGACGCTGCTTCTGCATCGGCGCATCTTCGATCCGCGCATCCGGCTCACCAGCCACCGGACGGATCTCGCGATCCTCGTGATCCTGTGGGTGCAGCTCTGTCTCGGCCTCATCACGCTGCCGCTGTCGTGGGAGCATCGGCACGACGCAGGCGCGATGCTCGTCCTCGCGAGCTACCTGCAGGGCATCGCCACGCTGCAGCCGGATGCCGGCGCACTGGCGACGGTCGCGTGGCCGTTCAAGGTGCACATGCTGCTCGGGATGACGATCTTCCTGCTCTTTCCGTTCAGCCGTCTCGTGCACGTCTGGAGCGGCTTCGCTTCGATCGGATACCTGTTCCGCCCGTACCAGGTCGTGCGCAGCCGGCGCCTCAACGTGCCGGCCGGCCGCAACATTCCGAGCCAGCCTGGCGCGGCCGACTGAAGGAGGCCCCGACCATGGACGCCATTGCCGAAACCCGCGTCGCCCGCATCAACGGCGTTGCGCTCCACGCGCCTGCCGAGACCATTGCGCCGGAAACGCTGCGCCAGCGCGCATGCACCGAGCTCCTGCGCCAGGCCGCACAGCGCGACGGGTTGCTTGCGGAACATGACGCCCCGGCGACTGACGGCGTCATCAGCGAGGCGGCGGCAAGCGCGATCGAAGCGCTGCTGGAGCGCTCGCTAAACATTCCGGAGCCCTCCGACGACGCGTGCCGGAGGCATTACACGGCCAACGAGGCGGCGTACCGGACGGGCGAGCGCATCCTCGCGCGGCACATCCTCTTCGCGGTCACGCCGGGCATCGACGTGGTCGCGCTGCGCAAGCGCGCCGAGGCGATCCTGCTCGACGTGCGTTGTCACGACGACAAGTCGAGCGACCGCTTCCCCGCGGCGGCGCGCGAATGGTCGAACTGTCCCAGCGGCGCCGAAGGCGGCCATCTCGGCACGCTCGTCGCCGCGGACTGCGCGCCCGAATTCGCGCGCGAACTATTCGGTCACGCGGAAATCGGCGTATTGCCGCGCCTGGTGCACAGCCGCTTCGGCCTGCACGTCGTCGAAGTGTGCAGGCGCGAGCCGGGCATCGCCCAACCCTACGAGGCGGTGCGCGGCGCGGTGGCCATGACATTGCGCCAGCTGGCCTACGTCACCGCCTTGCGCCAATATCTGCGGCTGCTGGCCGGCGGGGCAACGGTCACGGGTGTGGATCTCGACGCCGCCGACACGCCATTGGTCCAGTGATGACCGCGTCGCCTCCCCTTCGTCCCGCCATCGTTCCGGCGTCGGTGCGCGCCCATGGCTGAGCTACGCATTTCCGGCTTCGACGACCTGCTCGATGCGGCGCGACGAGAGCCCGATCCGCAGCGTTTGCTGTTCGTGTTTGCCGGCGCCGAGTTGCCCGACGACGCCACGCCCG
>Ga0265332_10000665_pt1 | contig 22297 bp, 21 predicted proteins | sample 41926metaG_FD_202084 | JGI IMG/M metagenome (GOLD analysis project Ga0265332, IMG submission 202084) | Rhizosphere microbial communities from Carex aquatilis grown in University of Washington, Seatle, WA, United States - 4-19-26 metaG | ecosystem: Host-associated > Plants > Roots > Rhizosphere...
CACAGCGCGCATTCTGTACCGCCGACCCGACTATCTTTGGCTTCTTCAGACGTATGTCTGGCAAGATTATGATCTCCACCCGAACTTTCCGGAATTGCAGCGCTTTCTCTCGTTCTGGCGGGAAAAGCTGGAAGGTCCGCTGCATTCGGTGATGGTGGCCCATTCCCGGCTGATCAAGCCCGCCGAAATCCGGTCGATGGATGGGGAGTTCCGTCTTAACTGACCTGGTGCTGGACAACGATGAACGGGCGTCTTCGCGCCGGATTAAGTGTCGATCAGTGCCCGCCATCCCACAGGTTTTGTCGCGCCGAGCGACCAGCGTTGTTTTCCCTGATCACCCTCCAGCCGTAATGCCAGGGTCGTCATCCCGTGCTAAGTCACGGCCGTCGAGGCGATTCCGCGGCTTTCATCTGCGGACATCGGGCGAGCCTCCGCGATAGACTCAATGGCGATGGTCGATGGCACGGATCCGCTTTGATTTCGGCACGCTCGCGCTCGATGCCGAACTTCTCGATACGCCAACAGCGCAAGCGATCGCGGCCGCGCTGCCGATGACCTCGTCGTCGCTCACCTGGGGCGAAGAGGTTTATTTCGAGGTCCCGGTCGAGGCCGGGCGCGAAAAGGACGCACGCGCGGTGGTGACCCCCGGCGAAGTCGCCTATTGGCCGGAAGGGCCGGCGATCGCGCTCGGGTTCGGCCGAACCCCGATTTCAAAGGGTGACGAGACGCGGCTTGCGAGCCCCTGCAATATTTTCGGGCGGGCGCTCGGCGACGTCAAACAGCTGGCCCGGGTCAAGGCCGGGACCAGGGTGACGATCACGTTGCTGGATGGGGCCGGCTAGCTCCGCGGCAGGTCCAGCCGTCGAACTTCTACCCGCGGCCGACGAACGGCATCTGGTTGGCCATGACCGTCATGAACAGCACGTTGGTGTCGAGCGGCAGATTGGCCATGTAGACGACGGCGTTGCCGACATGGTCGGCCTCCATCCGCGCTTCCACTTTCATGCCGCCATCCGATTGCATCACACCGTGGCCCTGCACCATGCGCTCAGTCAGCGGGGTTGCGGCGTTGCCGATATCGATCTGGCCGCAGCAGATGTCGAATGGCCGGCCGTCAAGGGAGGTCTGTTTGGTCAGCCCGGTCATGGCGTGCTTGGTCGCGGTGTAGGCAATCGACATCGGCCGCGGTGTGTGGGCGGAGATCGAACCATTGTTGATGATGCGTCCGCCGCGCGGGGTCTGGTTCTTCATCAGCCGGAAGGCTTCCTGCGTGCACAGGAACGGACCCGTGAGATTGGTGTCGACGACCGCTTTCCATTTCTCGAACGGCAGGTCTTCCAGCGGGACCGCCGGCGCGCCGATGCCGGCATTGTTGAACAGAAGATCAAGCCGGCCGTAGGCCTCCTTGGTCTTGGCGAACAGTGCCTTGATGGCGGCGGGATCGGCAATGTCGGTCGGCACCACCAGGGTCTTGCCAGTATGCGCGCCGCCTTCCTTGGCGACCGCCTCCAGCATCTCCCGACGGCGGCCGGCCAGCACGACGCTGTAGCCCGCTTTCATCAGCGCGAGCGCCGCAGCCCGGCCGACACCGGTTCCCGCGCCCGTCACTATCGCGATCTTTGCAGCCATCCCGGTTACTCCCTGTCTCGCCCGCGTTTGCCGCAAGCGTTAGCAGTTTTGTTCAGGCGTTGCATGCCCGGCTTGAACGATCAAACCGATCGCGGCCGTTGCATCTTGGTCGCATTGATTGGGCGGATTCGGTCCCCGCTTTTTCCGATCATGCGCTAGGGGACTTGAGATAGGGCGGGCGCGGAATGGCGAGATGCGCGGCCCGCAAGGCCGCCGACCAGCGCTCGCGCAGATCCTGAAAATAGGGCTCGCCCGGATCGATGCGGTAGGACAGTTCGGCGTCGCAGGCGTCGCGCCGCACGATCAGCACGTCGATCGGCATGCCGACGCTGAGGTTTGAGCGCATCGTCGAGTCGACGGAGATCAGTCCGATCTTGAGAGCGTCGTAGAGATCGATATCGTAGGTGATGGCGCGATCGAGCACGGGCTTGCCGTATTTGTGCTCGCCGATCTGCAAGTACGGCGTGTCGGTCGTGCACTCGATAAAGTTTCCGGCGGCGTAGATCATGAACAGGCGCAGCCGGCCGCCTTTGACCTGACCGCCGAACAAGAACGAAACATCGAAATTGACGTCCGAACTCTGCAGGTTCTTGGCATCGGTATCGTGGATCTGCCGAATCACCCGACCGATGCGCTGCGCCGCCTGGAACATGGTCGGCGAATTCATCAGCGTTTCGCGCTCGCCAGTCTCGGGATTGTCCACCCCCTCGGTCAGGATGCTGATCACGGATTGGGTCAACGACAGATTGCCCGAGCTTGCGATCGCCATGATGCGGTTGCCGGCCGTCGAGAACACATGCAGCTTTCGGAAGATCGAAATATTGTCGAGGCCGGCATTGGTCCGCGTGTCCGCGATCATCACAAGCCCGTCGCGAACCAGAATTCCACAGCAATAGGTCATAACGATCGGTCGCCCTTTGTTGGCCCGCAGTATCATACTGGCCGGATTGCGGTCTTCGAACCGGAGCGGCCTTGGGGGGCCCATGCGGATACGAAGCGCGGAACTAAAGAACACCAGTAAATTCAACTTTCAAGTACGGATCGCCCGGGTGGTCAGCGGAATTCTCAGCTCTGGGTCTGGCGGGCGGCCTGATCGACCTGAACCGCGACCGTCAGCTGCTCGGTGCCCCCGCCATAGCGGGAGCCCCTGACCGGGGCGGCGCCGAGATAGTCCAGGCCAACGGCCACCCGGACATGCTGGTCGGTGGCGCACATGCCGTTGGCCGGATCGAAGGCGACCCAGCCGAGGACGGGCACGAAGGCCTCCGCCCAGGCATGGCCTGCTTCCTGTTGCACGACCCCGTCGGCGCGGCAGAAATAGCCGCCGATGTAGCGCGCCGGGATGCGCAGGCTGCGGGCCGCCGCAATGAAGATGTGCGCGAGGTCCTGACACACGCCGCGCTTGAGCGCGAAGGCCTCGGCCGCGGTCGTGGTCGCGTGGGTCGGATCGGTGTCGTAAGTGAACTCGTCCTTGATGCGGTCGAGCAGAATGTGCAGCTGGCCCAACTCACTCTGATCGTCGGTGTTGAGCGCTTCCTGGGCAAAGCTGAGGATCGCAGGATCGGGCTGAGTGAGGGGCGTCTCGCGTAAAAACAGCGACGGCGGAAATCGCTCGATCGCCCCACGTACGACGCCCTGGGTGTCCTGGGTCTCGACCTGACCCTGGACCAGGACCCGTACCTCGTCGACCGGCCCATCGACGGAGAAGCTGTGGCTGACATTGCCGAAGGCATCTTCGCGCTCGCTGAGGCGGCCGTCTGCCGATATTTCGACGCGCCACTCGAGTACATATTGTCCGTCGTGGTTGCGCGGCGTCAGGCGCAGATTCTGGATCACACCCGCCGCGGGCGGTCTGTACTGGTAGACCGTTTCGTGGACAACACGGATGCGCATGGACCGCCTTTGATGGACGCCGTCGCCACATCGTCGCAAACTTGGTCACGGAAGCGGGCGCGCGACGTCGCACCGAACTCGCCATCTTCCCGATCGTGGCAGGCTTGTCTACCCGGCGGCAGTGTCCTCACACGAGATATTGTTCGGTGATCGAGGCCCCGAGCCGGTTGTTGTCGGCGATGAAGCCGCCGATGAATTCGTGCAGGCCGGTCTGAAAGATGTCGTCGATGCGGCTGTTTTCCAAACGCGTGCGAACGGTCCGGGCCTGGCGCTGCGCCGGCCCCTGTCGCCCATAGGCGTTGGCGATGTTGTCGAGATAGCGAACCAGATTTTCGTAACAGCTCGCCAGCGAGCGCGGCATCTGATCATTGAGCATCAACAGGTCGGCGATGAGCCAGGGCTTGAGGCTCTCGCGGTAGACCCAATGATAAGCGGTGAGTGCTGACACCGAACGCAGGATCGCCGACCACTGGAAATAGTCGAGCGGGCCGCCCACGGTTTCATTGGCCGGCAGCAGGACGTGATACTTCACGTCCAGAATGCGGGCGGTATTGTCGGCGCGTTCGCTGTAAAGGCCGAGACGCGAGAACCAATAGGCATCGTTGCGCAGCATGGTGCGATAGGCCGATCCGTCAAAGCGCAACGACGATTCCTGCACCCAGCGCAGGAAGCGCATGAATTCCTCGCGCGAGGTCGGCCCGTTGCCGTAGCGCTTGAGTTCGAGCCAGGCGCCGTTGATCGCGTCCCACATTTCCACCGTCAATGCGGTGCGCACCGCGCGCGCATTGGTGCGCGCGACTTCGAAGCAGTTGCGGATCGAGGACGGATTGGCGGTCGAGAACGCGAGAAAGTCGGTGACATTCTCTTCGTTGGCCTCGGTGTAATGGGCGAAGAAGGCGCCGGTGCAGCCGGCGGTCGCGACCGCCGATTCCCACTCGTTGCTGGTGCCGCCATAGGCGATCGGCAGCGCGGTCAGGCGCTGGGTCGCTTCGAGGATGCGCGCGAGATATTCCGCGCGCTCGACGTAGCGGGCGAGCCAGTAGAGATTATCGGCGGTGCGGGAGAGCATGCTGCATCAGGAATCGAGGACCCAGGTATCTTTGGTGCCGCCGCCTTGGCTTGAATTGACGACGAGGGAGCCTTTTTTGAGCGCGACCCGGGTCAGGCCGCCGGGCACGATGCGGACGCGATCGCGGCCGGACAGCACGAAGGGGCGCAAGTCGACGTGCCGTGGCGCCACGCCCTCATCGACGCAGGTGGGGCAGGTGGAGAGTGCGAGCGTCGGCTGGGCGATGAAGTTTTTGGGATCGGATTTGAGCTTGGCACGGAAGGAGGCGATGCTGGCCTTGTCGGCTTTCGGGCCGATCAGCATGCCATAGCCGCCGGAGCCGTGGACTTCCTTGATCACAAGTTCCTCGATGTTGTCGAGCACGTATGCCAGATGCTCTTCCTCGCGGCAGCGCCAGGTCGGCACGTTCTTCAGGATCGGTTCTTCGCCGAGATAGAACTTCACGATGTCGGGCATGTAGCTATAGACCGCTTTGTCGTCGGCAATGCCGGTCCCGACCGCATTGGCGAGGGTGACCTGGCCGGCCTGGTAGGCCGACATGATCCCCGGCACGCCGAGGGCGGAGTCGGGACGAAACGCCAGCGGGTCGAGAAAATCGTCGTCGATGCGGCGGTAGATCACGTCGACGCGCTTGAGGCCTTCGGTCGTGCGCATGTAGACGACCTCGTCCTTGACCAGGAGGTCGCGCCCTTCCACCAGTTCCACGCCGAGTTTGTCGGCGAGGAACGAGTGCTCGTAATAGGCCGAGTTGAAGACACCCGGTGTCAGCAGCACCACGTTGGGTTCGGACGATGACGTCGTCGGCGCAACCGACCGCAACGTCGCCAGCAATTCGTCCGGATAGTTCTCGACCGGGGCGACACGGTGGCGGGAGAACAACTCCGGAAACAGCCGAAGCATGATCTCGCGATTTTCCAGCATGTAGGAGACGCCGGAGGGCGTGCGCGCGTTGTCCTCAAGTACATAGAATGTATCGGAATCCACGCGGACGATATCAATGCCGGCAATATGCACGTAGATGTCGTGCGGGACCTTCTGGCCGTTCATCTCCGGGCGAAAGACCGGATTTTGAAAGACAAGATCTTCCGGAACGATGCCGGCGCGCAGAATTTCGCGGCGGTTATAGACATCGCGGATATAGGCGTTGATCGCCTTGACCCGCTGCTCAAGCCCGAGCCGCACCGTTTTCCACTCGGCGGACGCGAGAATGCGCGGGATCACGTCGAATGGGATCAGCCGTTCGGTGGAGTCCGCTTCGCCATAGACAGCGAAGGTGATCCCGATCCGGCGAAACAGGAGTTCGGCTTCGCGGCGGCGATAGTCGAGGACGTCGGGGCGGATTTCGCCGAGCCAGCGCTGCAATTCGACATAGGACGGACGTAACGCCCCGTCGCTGCCTGTCATTTCGTCGAACGCGACTGTCATCGTCCGTCCCCGGCCGCGCTATCCGACATCGGGCCAGAATCGCACGCCCTTACCTTATAAGGTCTTGCTGCAAGCTCCGCGCCAGTCTCCGGTTCGATCATCGCCGCGGGAACCGGGCGGAATCGACCGATATTGCCCAGGATTTAGGCCTGCCATGATCACGGAAGTGGCGTCCGTTGACCAGCCCCCGGCATTGTCGGATTTGTAGGGCCGCCTGCTGTTCCGGATTAGGCAAAATGATGCAATTCGCAGCTCGGTTGGTATGTTGGCGGCGATCGGCCATTGAGGATGACATATGACAGCCGTGCAAGAAAAAGCGATCGTGACCGCCGGCGTGCTGGTGATCGGCGACGAAATTCTGTCCGGGCGCACCAAGGACAAGAATATCGGCTACATCGCGGAATACCTGACCACGATCGGCATCGATCTCAAGGAGGTGCGGGTGGTCGCCGACGATGAGGCGGCAATCGTTGAGGCTCTGAATGCGCTCCGTCACCGCTGGACCTATGTCTTTACCACCGGGGGGATCGGCCCGACCCACGACGACATTACCGCGGAATGCGTCGCCAAGGCGTTCGGCGTTTCGATCGGCTATGACCCGCGCGCGGTGGCGATCATGCGCGAACGTTTCGCCGAGCATGAATTGAACGAGGCGCGGATGCGGATGACGCGCATCCCGGAGGGGGCCGATCTCGTTCCCAACAAGGTCTCGCGCGCACCAGGATTTTGGCTGGGCAATGTCATCGTCATGGCTGGCATCCCGACAGTGATGCAGGCGATGCTCGATGCGGTCGCTCCGAAGCTCAAGACCGGAACCAAGGTGCTGTCGGAAACCCTGCGCGCGGACGCCAAGGAAGGCGATATTGGGACCGAACTCGGCGACGTCGCCAAGGCGCATCCCGAGGTCTCGATCGGCAGCTACCCGTTTTTCGACGAGCAGCGCGGGCCCAACACCAACGTGGTGATCCGGGCGCGCGATCCCGACCAACTGGCACAGGCCAAGCAGGCGGTCGAAGCGATGCTGGTCCGCGTGAAGGCCGCGCTTTCAGGGTCGTGATGTCATGGCTGACCTCCCGCCGCAGATGTCCGCTGCCAAGAACTTTCCGGTGTCCTGGGATGAGTTTCATCGCGACGCGCGCGCGCTGGCGTGGCGATTGGCTGGCGTCGGCCCGTTCGAGGCGATTGTCGCGGTGACGCGCGGTGGTCTCGTGCCGGCGGCGATCGTCGCGCGCGAGCTCGGCATTCGCCTGATCGAAACCGTGTGCGTCGCGAGCTACAGCCACACCTCGCAGGTCGAGCTGAAAGTGCTGAAGACCATTGCCGATCCGATCCGCTCGCTCGGCGGCGGTTTGGGGGCGGGCGTCCTGATCGTCGACGATCTCGTCGATACCGGACAGACCGCCAAGGTCGTGCGCGATATTTTGCCGAAGGCGCACTTCGCTGCGGTCTACGCCAAGCCGATGGGGCGGCCGATGGTCGATACCTTCATCACCGAGGTGTCGCAGGACACCTGGATCTTTTTTCCCTGGGATACCGGTCTCGCGTTTCAGCCGCCGATCAAGCCGGGCGGCGAGTAACCGGCGCGACGATTTGATCGCGATCGTCCTTGAGACCGTAGAACGCCCGCAGCTTGGCGAAGGCGGCGTCGATCCGGGCGGAACCCGCGGACTTCGCCCAGCGATGGTCCCATTGTGAAAATCGATGCTTGAGCAACGCCAGCCCCTCGGCGTCGATCCAGACCAGCGCCACCAGGCAGGTCAGCAGCCAGGTCAGCAGGTGGTAGCGATCGTAAACGATGTAGCAGAGGCCGATGCCGTGCTGCAGCAGTGCGGCGAGCGCGATTGATCGAAGCCATGGGTCGAAGCGATCGCCGAACACGCCGACACGCACCAGAATGATATTCGCAGCGGCGTGGATCGGGATCATGGCCAGGAGTTCGGAGGGACCCGACAGCCACGCCGCGAGCTGACGCAGGCCGCGCACGACGTGATCGCCGGCAAAATCAAAGCGCAGCAGCTCCCACAGCGCCCACAGATAATCCGTCGGCAGCATGCGCATGGTCTCCGGACGGATGACGTTGTCACTGAACGGAATGAGGGCGTGCCCGAACACCCAATTGTGCAACGGCGACAGCAAAATCGGCGCAAAGCCGAGAACAAGCGCGGCGAGCGTGTCGAAGCGGCGCTGGCGCAACGCAAACCACGCCGCTGCCGCCAGCATGACGCCGACCGCGAGCACCAGGTTCGGACGCGTGAACACGGCGAGCGCGAATAATAGCGCCGCGCCTGCCGTCGCGGTGAGGCGGGCCCGCACATCGGCGGCCGCCGGCGGCATCAACAAGATCAGTCCGGCGAGGAATGCGGCGAAGGCGAGCGGATCGGCGTAGCCGCGCGAGGCCGCCTTCACATAGAGCGTGAAGCTCGATCCGAACAGGACCCCGATCGGGACGAACACGAACAGCAGAATGAATCCGAGCGCCCAGGTGACCGGGAGAAATCGGCGAAACAGCGCGAACACGAGAAATGGCAACGCGAGTGCCACCGAGAGATAGCCAAGGAAAGTGTCGCCGAAGACGAGCCCTTCCAGCGCACGGAAATAGCGCAGCGCCGGGGTGAACACGTAGACCGATTCCTCGCCGCGCAACGCCGCGGCCCAATCGCCCGCCAACAGGTGGCGGATGATCAGCCGACCATAGCCCTCGTAGGTCAACCCGTCGTCGCCGCCGTCGAGCGGGCGAAATCCGCCGACGAACAGAGCATCGTTGAGCACCACGATCAGCAATGCGCCGGCGATCAAGGTGAGCGGCAGCAGCGCGCGCCGAAGCGACCATCGCACCAGCAGCAGGATGATGCCGCCGACGCCGAGAATGGTGAAGCCGGCTTCGAGGGCGCGCCGTACCCTGATCATCGCTTTTGATTTCAGCTGCATGGCGAGGGGCGCGTTGTGCAGGATCGAGACGCCGATGATGCGGCGGCCGACATCGTCGCTCTGCAAAGTCTGGCAGGTCATGGCGGCGTGGTTGATGGCGGCGAAGCGCTCATCGGCGCCCTCCCACAGCACGTTGCCGCGCCAGCACAGCGCGCTGCCGATGAAATCCGCGGGGAACCGGTACATGACGAACAGCGGCAGCTTCAGATGGAAGCGGTCGAAGATCTTCCAGAACCGCCGGTCGCGCGAAAAGCGCTGGATGTCGGTGGACGTGTCGGACCAGTTGTAGACGAGGTCGTTGACGACGCCGAACCGCGCCGTCACCGGATCGGCGAAGCTGATGCCGGTGACCCGGCGCGAGTAGGCCGGATGGCCATAGATGCCGTCGGCGGAGAAGGCGTAGCCGTCCTGTGATGCGCTGCGGGAAATGCGCGAACAGCCATGGGCTTCGTCCTCGCAATGCGGTTCGCGCGGATATTGCGCGGCGTATTGTGCGGCCATCTGGCGGAAAGCGTCTTGCGGCAGGCCGGAGCTTGCAGCCGCCCCCTCGCCATCGCCGATAAAGATGTTGTGGCCCTCTTCGATCCGCGGCGCGGGCAACAGCAGATGGCCGGCGATCACGACGACGGTGAGGAGCGCCGCGCCGCCCCAGCGCTGCCAGTCCTGCGACACCGAGCCGTTGAAAACCAGCACGGCGGCGAGCACCAAGAGCCCGTAGCCGAGCAGGGAATTGATCGGCAAACCGATTGCGGCAAGGACGAGCCCAAGCACCGCCAGCTTGCGCCAAATCTTCCCTGACGCAGGCACCTCTTGTTCCGGCATTGGCTGGTCGCTTCCCCCAACTCTGCTCTGCTTGCCGCGATTCCCCCGCCGCGCTGGTCCCGCGGCACCCTCCGCGGGCAGCTCGGAATCAACCGCGAACACAAGCGAAGCTTATCATTGCCGTGTCTGATCGGATCTGAAGGTCCTTGTCGCGGTCCTTCATCTCCGCCGCCGGGCTTTGCGGCTGTTTTACCTGTCTCCCAGGCAGTGGTCATCCTCGAAGAGATCTGACCAATCGACGCGGGGCGCCTTTGGGCGCGCCTTGGGCACCCTGGGCGTCGCATCCGGCACGGCGTGCTTGCGCCCGTGCGGACATACCATCGGGACTGGGATTTCCGTTTGGCTCCGTCCTGTGCCATCGGTAGGATCGCTGCCTATGCGGGCGTGGCGGAACAGGTAGACGCAAGGGACTTAAAGCAACTTGAGTGCCCTCCGGGAAACCGGGGGAGCAGAACTGCCCAAATTCGGGGAAACCGGTCACAGGCAATCCCGAGCCAAGCGCTGTTGATGGCAGCGAAGGTGTAGAGACTAGACGGGCAGCACCTAAAGCGCGCAGGCGCCACGGTGAAGGGATAGTCCAGACCACAAACCGACCCGAACGCCAAGGCGCGCGGGCGCGGGCGGCGAAAGCCGTAGCTGGTAAGAAAATCCCTCGGTTCGAAAGAGCTGTGCCGGTTCGAGTCCGGCCGCCCGCACCAGTCGCCTTTCGCGTTCAGTGGACGGCGGCGCGCGAACGATCGACCGCCGGCTGATCGAGCGGTCCGACCCTTGACGCCGCAATCATGATTTCGGCCGCCAGTTGAATCATGATCGCCGGGGGCAATGTCAGCCGCGTGCGGATGATCATGCTGCCGACCGCCCAGCCAAGCACGACCACCAGATCGGACGGTGACAGGCGTTGCCGCTCGCCGATGTTACGGACTGTGGCCCGCAGGCGCGGACCGGCATTGAACGCGGGTTCGCGCGGCAGGTATTGCGGCGGAATGGTCAGCGGCGGAAATCTCGGCGTCCCCACGGCGCCCAGGGTGCGGATGATGATGGGGGCGAGATCCGGGAGTGCTGCTACGCCCGCCACACCTGCAGCGCGCGTGATCATTGACCAGGCGGTTGCGCGGGTCGGATCGGCAAACAGGATTCCGTCCTGGACGCCGCCGACCGCGAGGGCGCCGGGGGGCGGAAGCGGCAGCCCGGTTGCGCGCAACGCAAATTCGCCGGCGAGGGCCGCCGCGGCTGCAATGGCGGTTTCGCCATAGACTTTTCCGCTGCCGTCCGCGTAGGTCTCCAACATCAGCGCGACGATCTCTTCGGCAGCATTCTTTACGCTGCCATAGTCGCCCGGGGTCCGGTGGTCGGAGGATGAGGGCGATGCGAGGGCGCGGGGCGAATCGAGTGGCTCGGACATCACGGCTCCTCTGGTTTTCCAGCGGATATTGCGCCGACTTGCTTCGGGAGTTTTTGCCAAAATCACTAAGATCGCTGGCAATTTCTTAGCCGAAATTCCGCAATGAAGGACGGCGGGCTGCGGTCTTACGCACTTCATGATTGTCGTGGCAAGATGCTGCACTTCCGCAACGGTGCGCAGGGGAGGGAGGCGATGGGAATTTTTGCGGTGCTTGGTGATGCGGTTCGCTCGCGGCGGTTGGCCGTCGCGCTGGTCGCGGTCGTGCTGGCATCGGGTCTGCGACCGGCCGTCGCCGAGACGGCCGCCGGCTGCGACCGGGTCTCGAAGCCGCCGCCGCTTGCGACTTCGCGGCCGCTCAACCTCGGCCGGCTCAAACTCGAACTCACCTATTATCGTTGCACGCGCTATGACAGTGAGGTCGCCAAGGTTCTGCATGACGCGCGGGTCTGGATCGAGCGGCGTACCGCCCACGTCGACAATTCCGACAAGCTCGCGCTGGTGCTCGACATCGATGAAACCTCGCTGTCGAACTGGAAGCTGATTCATCAGAATGATTTCGGCTATATCGTCCAGGGCGGTTGCGACTTCAGCAAAGGGTCCGCGTGCGGGCAGATCGCCTGGGAGCGAAGCGCCAGCGCGGAAGCGATCAAGCCGACGCTCGACCTATTCAAGGCGGCAAAGGCGCGACACGTGGCGGTGTTTTTCGTGACCGGCCGACACGAAGACCCGGATGAACGAACGGCGACGGAAACCAACCTGCGCAAGGCCGGTTACGAAGGATGGCAGCGTCTCTCGATGCGCACCAACGATTTTGACGGACCGTCCGTCGCGCCATTCAAAACCTGGGCCCGGCGCGAGATCGAGCGGCAGGGCTACACCATCATCGCCAATGTCGGCGACCAACTGAGCGATCTTGCCAACGGACACGCGGAGCGCAGGTTCAAGGTGCCGAACCCGTTTTATTTTATTCAATAAGGCCTTCAATAAGGCCGAGAGGCGACGCGAAGGGTCTGCTTCCGCGCACGATCGCGTTCGGCATGATGCGAGCGCCCCGTGCCCCATCTCGCATGGCGAAAGATTTGGCCCGTCAGGGGCCGGAGCCGACGGATAGATCCTCGCGGACCTTCTGCGGGCCGGTCGGAGTCATCTGAAATTCCGATATGAGACGGCCGCCTTCACCGACCAACTGGGCCTGGGTCGGAGTCTTGTAGATCGGCTGTTGTCGATTGAGGTGCTGACCCTTCAAGAGCTCCATGGCCGATTGTTCGGGATCGTCAGCCGCCGCCGCGGACAATGGAAAATCCGGAATGCCCAAATCCCCCGGCTTGTTTCGAAAAACGCGAACGGTAAGAATTTCTCGCCGCCACATGAGATCGACCTCCAACTGCACAACAATAAATATGTGAATCGGGGGCGCTGTCTCTTAGACGTGCGTCTTAGACGCCGGCAATGGTTGCCTGTTGCCATCCGCAAGGGCGAATCGCCTTCGATCCTTCCCTCGGACGGCGGGTACGAGAGTAGAAACGTCGCGAAAGTGACGATATCGTTGGAATCGAGGCTTGCAGAGGCGTAACGGTTGCGGCGGACGTCGACCGCGGCGGATGGACCGTCGCATTTCTGGATTGGGGATCGCGATGAAAGCTTCGTCTTTGTGCTTCCTGGGCGCCGTGGTCTTGCTGCTCGCCGGTATGCTCTGGGGAATTATCATGGGGATATCGGATGATCACGCGGCGATGCCGGCACACGCTCATTTGAACCTGCTCGGTTGGGTCTCGCTGTTCCTGTTCGGGATTTTCTACCACCTGCATCCATCGACCGACATCGGCCGAACCGCGATGATTCAGGTCGGGATTTGGATCGTCGGCACGATCATCCTCACGATCGGCGTCGGACTTGTGCATACCGGGCACGTGATCGGCGATCCGATCGCGGCGATCGGCTCGATCATCGTGTTTGCGGATGCGGTGCTGTTCGGCTGGTTGGTGTACCGCAGCCAGTTCACCCCGGCGCGGCTGACGCGCTCATCAATTCCGGCGGAATAAAACGGCCCGGTTTCAAGGCGAACATTCGACCTGAGCGACGGCTCATGCCAACGCCAATATTCTTGGCACTGGTCCTGATGCCTTGAGTATCGCGGCCGTGTTGCATGGGCCGCCGCTCAGGCTGGAGCATGATCAGGAAAAGTGCGTAGCGGGTTTCCGCTGCGTACGCTGATCTGATCATGCGACCAAACAATAATTTGGAGCGGGTTTGCGGTGGGATCGCGTCAACCTGAGCAAACCCGCCCCAGGCTGCCTCCCTCAGGCCGCCATTTTCTCCCAGGTGAAGTTATGATCCTCCAGGATGTGGCGCACGAACACGAGAGCGTTGCGCGCTTCACCGAGTTGCGAGGTGCCGGCCATGACTTGCAGCAGCCGGTGCATGCGGATGCGATCGGTCACCGGCATCGATTGCGGGATCAACAGGTCCCAATCGAAACTGGTGCGGATCTTGTTGAGCTCGGCCAGGGCGTCCTGGGCATAGGCTTCGTAAGTGGCGTGCAGCAAGTGCATCAGCCCAAGCACCTGCCGGCGCGCGCGCGAGCGATTCTCGTTCTCGCGCTTTTCCTCGCGCCGTCGGGCGGTGAACAGCCAAAGATTCTCCAGGCGATCCTGTTCTTTTGACAAGATCCCCGCCTTGGCGGTGTGGCTCTTCGCGCTCTTCCTCAGCATCCAGGCAAGCGGTCCGAACGCACGCTGCGCGCTGTCGTTGAGAATTGCGGCCTGATCGTCGTGCCGGGCGATCCGCTTTTTCAGGCGGCCGGTAATGGTCGCAAAGCCCTCGTCGCTCAGCACTTCGAAGCGTGCGGATTCCAGACGGTGAGTCCGGTCCGCCAATGCCTTGCGGCGTCGCTCCGCGACCGCATGCAGTTTGGCTTTGACGATGTGCTGCGTGACGGCGTACCACTCAACCAGCCAGCGAAAGCTGACCGCCAGCAGCACCAGCGCGGCGATCGCGATCCAAATGTTGACGCTCGGGGAGAACTGGCTGACGGTTTGAACGCTCGCGTTGACCTTGCCGACGCACCAGGCGGAAAAGTCGGAGGGATGATCCGGGCACCAGGCGCCGAGCCGTTCGAGCCAGTCGGATTGCGCCATCGCCTGCACCGGCGCGTCGGGCGGGGCAGTAAAGGGAATGGCGGGCGGGGTGGCGCCCGACAGGATCGTTGGCGCGGAGGTCGGCAGCGCGGCTGCCGGTGTCACCGGCGGCAGCGGGGATGAGAGAATTTGTGCTGTTTTCAACATGGATGACGGCTCCCTCGCCGGACTCGTGGGTCCGGACACAACGCGGGGACCTCAGCGCTACGCGCAGGCGTGGCCTCAAGCTCCCTTAACAGGTAGTATACTAGTGTACCTTGATACTGTAAATGGATACCCGCAAACTACCCACAGGCTGGTCGCCGGGCTGAACAGCCGGGGCGATCGACTGTATTCGCGCAATTTCAGCTGAATTTTTCAGGGCGCGTTTGCCAATATCGTCGGGATTTCGCTAGCCGGCCCACGGCCTTAACCCCAGCCTTCAATTCCTGATGCATGGTTAGGTCTATCTCTGGTATGGTATAAATATACCGTGAGTAGACCGTGAGTAACGTCCGCCGCCGATCCTCTCCGCCGACCCCGTCGCAGCCCTCGCCGCGGCAGCAGGATAGAGTCGGCAAGCATTTGATCGCCGCTCACATCGAGCGCGAGGCGTATCGCGACTTCAAGCGCCTCGCAGCCGATCAGCTGAAGACGACGGATGCTTTGGTTCATGAAGCGCTGGCCTTGCTGTTTGCCGCCCATGACCGTCCGGTGCCCGCGACGATTGTGCGCAAACTCGAAAAGCTCGGCGTGAGCATTCGAAAGCCGCGCTGAAATCTTCTTACCCCGATCTTGATAACGGAACGCGGCCGACCGCCAATGGGCGGCCAGCCGCACCGTCGTCCTCAGCGTCGACTTCGCTTCTGCGGCGCGCGCGCCGCGCCGATCTTCGGGATCGCCTGGCGTCGCGGCCTCTTCCGCGGCTCGGATGCCATGGCGAGAAGCTCGCGGACGTCCGCGTCGGAGAGCGCGCGCTGCACGACCAGCGCGTGGGCGAGTTTGCAGACTTGAGTCTTATAGGTCCTAATCACCGCGCCGGCCTGCTGGTAGCCGGCGTCGAGGATCGCCTGGACCTCCTGGCGTACGTCGCGCAGCTGAATGAGCAGGCGGTTCTTTTTGGGGCTGTCGAGATAGAGCAGGTCTTGGTGCGCGGACAGGCCGAAGCTGGTGACCATCTTGGTCGCGAGTTCAGTCGCCTGCGCGAGGTCGGATTCGATGGAGCCGCCGGCACCGGCGCTGACGTCTCCAAGAATGACCTCCTCGGCGGCCCGGCCCGCCAACATGCAGGCGATGCGCCGTTCCAGCATGTCGCGCGTCGAACTCTGTGTCGGCATCGCGATCGCGGTGTGGCCGCCGGCATCGCGGCGCTGAACCAGGGACATGGTAATTTCCGTCGCCAAATTCAGAACGATGGCAATCGCGGCGTGTCCGGCTTCGTGCACGGCCGCACGCCATAGCATTTCCTGCGATCGGCCTTGGCCGGCCCGATCGAGCTGGTCAAACAGATCCTGCAGGGCGAGGCACCGTTGCTGCTCTCTGGCCGCGCGTCGCGCGCATCGCACAATGTGCTCGACGTCGGCTCCGCTCAAGCCATTCGCCGCGATGGCAATGCCGCAGAGCGCTTCCGACGCGAGTTCGTCGCGAAGATAGAGACGGAAGATGTGTTCAAGCGCGGCGGGGGAGGGAAGCTCGATGTCGATGATGCGATCGAGGCGGCCGGCGCGCACAAGCGCCGGATCGATGCTGTCGCGCCGGTTGGTGGCCCCGACGACGATAACGCCGTCGCGCCGGCAGGCGCCGTCCATCTTCTCCAGCAGCGCGTTCATCACCGAGACCCACCATTCGCGATTTTTGGCGTCGAGGTCGTCGCGGCTCGGGAACGCATCGATCTCGTCGATGAAGAGTATCGCCGGCGAGAGTGCGGTCGCGCGCGCGAAGTCCTTGCGCATGGCCTTGAGTACGGAGCCCAAATGGCCGGATTTCGTGCTCTGCCATTTGCTGTAGGACGCGACGATCAAGGGCACGCCGCAACTGGCCGCCAAAGCCTTGGCGAACGTCGTCTTGCCGCATCCGGGCGGTCCGCAAAGCAACGCGCCGCGATCAACGTCCTGCCACGTCAGCAAACCGTTCTTGAAGTCGGCAAGATCCCGCTTCAAGCTTTCGCCCCATGCGCGGGCGCCGTTCATCCCGTGCAGATCGTCCAGCAAGAAATCAGATTGGTGATGACGCGTGTGTTCCGGAGTTGCTTCGGTCTCACTCATCCACTGTGTCCTCCACTCGCGGTGAATTCACGGCGGCGGACCTTAAGCGTCTTGAATCTGTCGTATAGAGGTAAAATTGGAATGCTAAGATCTGCGCTCATGCGCAGAAATGGGTTGACGCGCGAGTTAATCGTTTTGGATCAAGCCGCAGTCGGTTGGCGTCGCGCGGCGTCGGCTCGCTTCAGCCGGTTTCACTTTTTTGTTCATACAACAGCGGGGACGATCTCGGACTTTTTTGTGTCCGTGAGCTGTTCGGTTCTCGCTCGTGATCGTACGCCGCAGACTCCAGGCGTTCAGATGATGTCAAGGCTCCGCGCGATCTGCGCTCATGCGACACGATCGTGGCGATTTGCAGGGCGGGTGCTTGCAGGGGATGATCGCGTAGAGCGATCAGCGATGGTCGGTGCCGGTGAGAACCGCCCGCTGCTCGTGATCGGGGCCGAAATCTTCGGCGTCTTCGATCGCCATGATTTCCGCCAGCCGCGCGCGTGCACGGTTGACGCGGCTCTTGATGGTGCCAACCGCACAGCCGCAGATCTCGGCCGCTTGCTCATAAGAGAATCCGGATGCCCCCACCAGCACCAGGGCTTCGCACTGGTCGATCGGCAACTGGGCCAGAGCCTCGCGGAATTCCTCGAATTGCAGGTGACTGTTCTGTTCGGGCTGCGATTTCAGAGTGGCGGCGTAAGTGCCGTCGCTGTCCGCGACCTCGCGTCGACGCTTGCGATATTCGGAGTGAAAGGCGTTGCGGAGGATGGTGAAAAGCCACGCCGACATGTTGGTGCCGGCTTCGAAGGAGTCCATATGGGCCCACGCCCGGAGCAGGGTTTCCTGCACCAGATCGTCGGCGCGATCGACATTCCGGCAGAGCGAAATGGCGTAAGCGCGCAGACTGGGAACCGCGCCCAGCATGGCATCGCGCACGGTCGGATCCAGGGTCATTCGTCGCCCTTCTTTTTTCCTTCCTGATCGAGTTGCCGAAGCAACTCGACGAACCGGTCCGGAACGCCCTGATCGACGACGTCCGTGTACATCGCGCGCAGCTGCTGCCCGATCTTGATCTGAATGTCGCGGGTGAGCTTGGCGTCGCCTTTTTCGGGTTCTGGTTGTGCGTCCATTGATCTTTCCAGCGATCTGTCCAGCCGATCCGGCCGGGAATCCTCTGACTTAGGATCCTCGGGCTTGGGTTCCTCGATCATGCTTTCGTCACACGCCTCCGCCAGTTAGTACGAGCCTTGGTCCGCCCAGGATTGACACCCCACCGGTGCGTCGGCAACGTCGCTTTCGGGCCACTCGGCGCCACAAGTTGACCCATAACGTGTGAGCCAACAGTTAGTTCCGAGGGATCGGGAACTTTTTCTTAACCTGGGCGTTCCGAGGATATTCTGGTGAGCCGCCACTTTGGGAGGGCCGAATGTCGCCATCGCATACTGTCGCGAAATACCTGCCGTATCTGCGCCGCTACGCGCGGGCGCTGGCAGGAAGTCAAGGTTCTGGAGATGCTTATGTTGCCGCGACGATCGAGGCGCTGTTGAAGGAGCCGCAACTTTTAAGCGAATCGGCGGTACCGCGGGTGGCGCTGTTCCGGATGTTCACCACGATCTGGAATTCGCTCGCGATCAATGGCGTTGCCGATCCCGTGGACGGCAGCAGCACCTCGGTCGACCGGCGCCTGAGCCATATCACGCCGCGTCCGCGCCAGGCCTTTCTGCTGATATCGCTGGAGGGCTTTTCCGAAAGCGAAGCGGCGGAGATTCTCGGCGTCGAAGTCGGGGCGCTGCGCCAGCTGGTCGATGAAGCCGGCCGCGAAATGGCCAGTGAGATCGCGACCGGCGTGCTCATTATCGAAGATGAGATGCTGATTGCCATGGATCTCGAGGCCCTGGTGGAAAGCCTGGGGCACCGGATCGTCGGTACCGCCCGGACCCACTCTGAGGCCACCGCGCTCGCAAAGGCGAAGCGGCCGGGGCTCGTTCTGGCGGACATCCAATTGGCCGACGGCAGTTCGGGGCTCGATGCGGTGAACGAAATGCTCGACACGTTCGAGGTGCCGGTGATCTTCATCACCGCCTATCCCGAGCGCTTCTTGACCGGGGAGCGACCGGAGCCGGCGTTCCTGATCGCCAAACCGTTCCAGCCCGCGATGGTGTCGGCCGTCATCAGCCAGGCGCTGTTCTTTGAGCGCAATGCGGCGCGACGGGAGCGACGCGCGACCGCCTAGAATTCAATCTTCGGCTGATGGCCTCCCCCTTGGGGGGCTGACAGCTTTCCTCAACAAACGGTCAGCAAAAAAAACGCGGTCAGCAGAACTTGCTGACCGCGTCTTACGTTGACCGACCGCGCCTGGGGGGCCGGGGGAGGGGGTGGCGGCCGGCTGTCGAATCAACGAGGCAGCAGTCAAGTAGTTCCCCTGAAATAAGCTGCGGCAAAGCCATCGGCTGCGGCTCCTGGTTCCGGGCCTGCTCAGCGCCCGCAGTCAGCGCCAATATGCCTGCGGGTTGATGCCCGTAGCCGCGGACGTTCACTGTTCTCTTCATCCGGCGGAACCGCGCGATCCCTGCAGCGTTGCGATCATTGGGCGTGCAAGCATTCCTGCCGCGACATTGTCGCCGCCTCCAACCACCGGAGCGGCTGTCCGGCGGAGACCGGCGAGGGGGCTGCTTTTCGCACAAAGATTCCTTGCGCCGTCCGCAACGGACGAGCGGAACGGCGAACGGAGGAACGGATGATAAGCATGCTGCCCGGCTGGTCGTCCGATGCGCTTCCACTGCTGCAATCGCTGTCGTTGTCGCCCGGATTGCTTGCGCTCGACGTGGTGTCGCGTTCGTTGCTCGCGATCGGATATTTCTTGGTCCCGGCGTCGCTGCTTTGGTCGGTGCGCAACCGTCCGGACCTGTGGGACGGTCAGCTCCGCGCCTTCGGACTTCTTGCCTGGCCGGTGGCACTGTTCTGCTTGCTGAGCGGAACGAGCTATAGCGTCGACGTCATCGCGCACTGGGCGCCCGTTGAAGGCTTGCGGACCCTGTGCATGGTCGCGATCGTGATTGCGGGGGGTGCTGCGTTGACGTTGCTGTGGCCGATGCTGCCGGCGTTCGCGCAAGTGTCATCGGCGCAGGCGCTGGCTAAGTCGAATGATAGTCTGCGTCGTGAGGCCGCGGCGCATGAATCGACCTTGGGCGAACTCGAAGCTGCGGGTCGCGAACTGGAGCGTCGGGTGGCGGCAGGGACGCGCGAACTCGCTCTGATCAAGGCTGGATTTGAGACCGCGCTACGCGGGGCGGAGGTTTTTGTTTTTTCGCAGGACCGCGATCTGCGATACACCTGGGCCCACAGCCCGCGCGGCGATAGGCTCGACATGCTCGGGCGTACCGACAACGAAATCCTGCCTTCGACCGAGCGGGACGCGGTGATTTCGCTGAAGCGGCGCGTTTTGGAAACCGGCGTTCCGCAGGATTGCGAAGTGTCCTATGCCATGCCCGAGGGCCGCGTGCTGTTCGCGCTCCATGTCGAGCCGCTGGTGGACGCGGACAAAGCCATTGTCGGAATCACATCGGCCGCGATCGACCTCAGGCGCGTGCGCGCGCTGGAGAGCGAACAACGCCGCTTGAGCGGAGAACTCGCGGCCGTGCTGCAGCGTTACGAGATTTCTCTGCGCGGCGCCAACGTCACCGTTTTTACCCAGGATCGCGACCTGCTTTACACCTCGATCAGCAGCCCGATTTTCGGTTTTAACGCGGCGCAAATTGTCGGGCAGAGCGACGACGACATCCTTCCATCCGAGAATCGAGCCGCGATCGCCGCACTCAAGCAGCGAATTCTGCAGGGGGGACAGCCCGAAGACGTGGAAGTGTGCATTCGAGAAAATGCGCTGGTGCGGTGGTACGACCTTCACATTGAACCACTGCGCGACGTCGTCGGCGACATCATCGGTCTGACCGGCGCCGCCGTCGACGTGACCGCGCGCAAGGAAGGGGAAGCGCAGCTGCGCCTGCTGATGCGCGAACTCACGCACCGATCGAAAAACCTGCTGGCGGTGATCCAGGCGATGGCGCGCCAGACCGCGCGTGGCACGGCCTCGGTGGATGCGTTTCTGGATCAGTTCAGCGCGCGCCTGCAGGCGCTCGCGACCTCCCATGACCTGCTGATCCAAGAGAGTTGGTACGGGGCGTCGATTTACGATCTGGTTCGCTCGCAGATCGGACACCATCTCGATACGCACGGGTCGCAGGTGTCGCTGCAAGGGCCGGCGGTTCTGCTGCGGCCGGAGGCGGCGCAAAATCTCGGTCTGGCGCTGCATGAGCTGGCCACCAATGCGGCCAAATATGGCGCGCTTTCGGTGCCGAAGGGACGCATCTCGATTACCTGGCGTGAAATTCAGCGCAACGATGGCCCGGGCGTTGAAATCAAGTGGATCGAGAATGGCGGCCCGCAGGTTGAAGAGCCGCAGCGTCGCGGCTTTGGAACGTTGGTCATCAAGCGCAATCTCGCGCGCGCGCTCGATGCCAATGTCGATTTGTCGTTTGAAAGCGAAGGAGTTTGCTGCCTGATTTCGATTCCGCAGGCGCATCTCACCGCCGCCCGCTGAGATCCGGCAGCAACGGTTGGGTTATTCGGCCTTGATGTTGGCGGATTTGACGACGCGCGCGTAAATCGATGTCACGCTCTCGATCGTGTCCCTGAGTTTTTCCGGCGGACCGCCTCCGAGCCGCAGGCCGAGTTTCTGAGCCTGGGCGATGGTATCCGGTTGGACCAAAATCTCATTGATGGCAGCGTTGATCTTCTCGATCACCGGTCGCGGCGTTCCGGCGGGCGCGAGCAACGCGTTGTAGCCATACATGATGACGTCGGGCAGTCCGACTTCGGCGGTGGTGGGAACGTCAGGCAGGTCCGGTGCCCGCGTGGTGCTGAGTACGGCCAGCGCGCGCAGCCGGCCGGCTTTCACCTGCGGTGCCAACGGCACCAGGCTGTCGATTCCGATCGGCACCTGGCCGGCGATGACATCGGTGATCGCGGGCGGGCTGCCCTTGTAGGGCACCATCAGCAGATCGATGCCGGCGATTTCCTTTAGCTGCTCGAGCGCAATGCGGTAATTGGTCCCGAGACCCGGCACAGCGACGGAATATTGTCCGGGAGCGGCTTTTGCCAGCGCGATCATTTCCGGCAGCGTGTTGGCCTTGAAGCCGGCGGTCACCACGATCAGGCCGTAGCTTTCCCCGAGGTAGATGACAGGCGCCAGATCCTTCTTGAGGTCGTAGGGAAGCGACAGCACGATGTTCTGGTTGATGCTGAGCGCGGCATTGGTGAGCAGCAGCGTATAGCCGTCCGGTGCCGCCTGGGCGGTGGCCTGCGTTCCAATGATGGAGTTGCCGCCGGGGCGATCATCGACCACTACCGATTGTCCGAGCTTTTGTCCGAGCCGTTCGGCAATCAGCCGCGCAAAGACGTCGCTCAGGCCGCCGGCCGGGTAGGGCACGATAATGCGGATCGACTGCGTCGGCCAATCCTGCGCCAGCGCGGTGCCCGGCAGCGCCGCGATCGCGATCGCCAAGGCAAGGATCCACCGGCCTGCGCGCATGCTATCACTCCCCGTTCGATCTGCCGATTGTTGGGTGGCAGAGAAGGCCATATCCACGTCGGCGACAATATATCGGTGATTGAAGCGGCGTCATCGCCCGACTTCCGGCTGAATTGTCGCGGTATTCTGCGGGACTGCGTCCTGCTTGCGCCGATAAGGGTAAAGAGACCATGA
>Ga0265332_10000668_pt1 | contig 22167 bp, 14 predicted proteins | sample 41926metaG_FD_202084 | JGI IMG/M metagenome (GOLD analysis project Ga0265332, IMG submission 202084) | Rhizosphere microbial communities from Carex aquatilis grown in University of Washington, Seatle, WA, United States - 4-19-26 metaG | ecosystem: Host-associated > Plants > Roots > Rhizosphere...
CGCTCCTGGTGTCGGCGTTGACGTGGGCGGCCGTGACTGGCGGCGTCGCGTCGGCGTCTCCCTCGGCCCCACCCGACCCTGCGACCGAGGCGGCGCGGCCCCCGGGCGCCGACACCACCACGATCGACATCTGGGTGCGCGCCGACGATCCCCTCGACCACACGCGCGGTGGAACCGCCGCGCGGGCCCTCGCTCGGACCGACGAGGCGCCGCGCGCGCGGACTCTCCGCCTCGACCTCGACCGGCTCCCGCTCGTCGACGTGCAGCGGGTGGATGCCCAGTACGGGGGTATCCATCTGTTCCGGGGCTTGCCGCTGCAATCCGCCCTGGAGCGTTTCGCGCCCGAGCCCACCCTCGATCTCGCCATCCTGCACTTCGCCAACGGCATGGCGATTCCCCTCCCCTTCCGTGACGCCGCGACCATGAAGCGCCTCGACCCCTTCATCGCGCGCGGCATGCGCACGACGCCGACGGGGCCCATGCGGCTCGCCGCCTTCCCCGAGATCGCCAAGCCCAACGCCGCGACCGCCGCGACCGCCACGGCGGGGACCAAGGCCATCGATGTGCGCCCGATCGCCTTCACCGGCAACAAGCTGGTGGTGGCCGAGGCCTGGCACCCGGCCATGTCCCCGGCCGCCCAGTCCTCGTTCTCGCCCTGGGCGCACGCCGACACCTTGACCAGCATCGAGCTGGTGGCGGCCGAGCCGTACTATCACCAGTTCGAGGTGGGCGGCGACGCCTCGGTGCACCAGGGGCTGGCGATCTTCCGCCAGAGCTGCCAGTTCTGTCACGGGGCTCGCAAGGTGGGGGCCAATTTCGGCTGGGATTTCGTCGAGCCGACGCCCATCTACAGCTACCACAAGCCGGTGCGCAACCTCTTCTATCATGTGGCCTACAAGCCCCTCGATGCCGCGGAGCGGGGTCTCATGATGCCGGCCATGCGCTTCATGACCGAGGCCGATGCGACCCTCCTGTGGCACTGGTTGCGCGCGGTGGCGTCGAGGCCGATGCCGCCGTATATGCTGACCTCCGGAGCCCACACGGAGAAATGACCAGCGACAGCGATGATGAAGCCGAGGCGGCCCGGGCCCTGCTCGGCGACGACGAGCCCGACCCCGTGGAGCTCCTGCCGGGAGCGGGCGCCTCGCCCTTCTTCATCACCTGCGATCACGCGAGTCCTCGGCTCCCGCGCGCGCTCGGGACGCTGGGGCTGTCGCCGGCCGCCCTCGAGAGCCACATCGCCTGGGACATTGGCGCGGCCGGTGTGGCCCGCCGGCTCGCGACGGCCCTCGGCGCCACCGCGGTCTTGCAGCGCTATTCGCGGCTGGTGATCGACTGCAACCGGCCACCGGGCTCCGACGACTCCGTGGTCACGCGCAGCGAGGCCACCGAGATCCCCGGCAACCGCGGGCTCGCGCCCTCCCAGCTCGAGGCGCGCAGGCACGCGGTCTTCGAGCCCTATCACGCGCGCATCGTCCAGGCGCTCGACCGGCGCGCGGCGATCGGGCTGCCGACCATCCTCATCGCCCTGCACAGCTTCACGCCGGTGTTTCTCGGGGTGCCGCGCCCGTGGCACGTGGGGGTGCTCTACCAGCGCGATCCGCGGCTCGGGGTCGTCGTGCGCGATTGGCTGCGGGCCGATCCCGCGCTGGTGGTCGGCGACAACCAGCCTTACGCCGTCGACGACCGCAGCGACTACGGCGTGATCCACCACGGCGAGCGACGGGGGAATCTGCACGTCGAGCTCGAGCTCCGGCAAGATCTGATCGCCGAGCCGGACGGTCAAGGTCGGTGGGCGGATCGCCTGGCCGAGGCCCTTCGGCATGCTTCCGCCAGGTTTCCAGCTGGAGCGTAATTCGTCGACCAGCCCTTTTACGCGGCCCGGCTCGACCCGCGTGCTAGCGTGCCTTCATGCAGATTCGACTGGGCTACGAGCTGAATTACACCCTTCCGCAACCCACGCCCATGATCCTGACGTTGAATGTCCACTACTCGCGGGCCTCGGATCTGGTGCGCCCCGATCACATGCTGACCCACCCTTCGGTGCCGATCCGATCCTACCGCGACTCGTTCGGGAACTGGTGCACCCGCCTCGTCGCGCCGGCCGGAAAGTTCAAGGTGTTCTCGGACGCGGTCATCAACGACTCGGGCCGGCCCGACCCGGTCGTCCCCTTCGCGCCCCAGCACCCGGTCGAGGAGCTCCCCGAGGAGACCCTGCTCTTCCTGCTCGGGAGTCGCTACTGCGAGACGGACAAGCTCTCCGAGATCGCCTGGAAGCTCTTCGCGAACACCCCGCCGGGCTGGGCCCGGGCGCAGGCCATCTGCGACTTCGTCCACAACCACATCACGTTCGGCTACGAGCACGCCAGCCCGACCAAGACCGCGTGGGAGGTCTACCGCGATCGCAAGGGCGTGTGCCGGGACTTCGCCCACCTGGCGGTGACCCTGTGCCGCTGCATGAACATCCCGGCCCGCTACTGCACCGGCTATCTCGGGGACGTCGGCATGCCCCCGCCCTACGGGGTCATGGACTTCGCGGGCTGGTTCGAGGCGTACCTCGGGGGACAGTGGCACACCTTCGATCCCCGCAACAACATGCCGCGCATCGGGCGGATCCTCATCGCGCGTGGCCGCGATGCCGCCGACGTCGCCATCACCACCACGTTCGGACCGAACACCCTCGAGAGCTTCCTGGTGCGAACCGACGAGGTCGGGTAGCCCGGTCGCTCAGGGCCGATCGCGCCGCTCGCCGCCCCCCAGGCGCAGGACCCGCCAGGCGACCATGGCCATCCAGATCAGCAAGAACAAGAACGCCAGCCGCTGGAAGAGCGGCAGGGCCGGCGGATCCACCTCGGATTGTTCGACGATCTTGCGCGCATAGAGCACAGAATCCACGACCGTCGCCACGATCGCGAAGGCCGCGGCCCCGAGCAGCCAGCGGTCGCGAACGCAGCGCAGGACCCCGGCGAATCCGAGGACCCCGGCCAGCAGCGCCGGGACCGAGGCCGAGAAGATCGCCAGCGCGTGCAACGCCCCGTCGGCGAAGGGCACGGTGATCACCCCCGCCGCCGACAGGCAGCCCGCGGCGCGGATCGCGCGGCCGAGGATCTTGTGGCCGGGCAGGAGCGTTGGCAGCACGATCCAGAACAACGCCAGCGCCAGGGCCAGGCAGAGCATGCCGGCCCGGGCGACGCTCCGGCAGGCGGTGTTGGGCAACCCGTTGCGGGCGCAGGCGCTGGTCAGGTCGCACAGAAAATTGAACCACAGGGAGTGCTGCGACCCGTGCGGATCGAGGACCGTCCCTCCCGGGTAGCGGTACATCGCAACGCCGAGCAGGGTGGCGCCGGTGGCGATGGCGACGAGCAAGGCCACCGCCGCATAGCGGGGCGCGTGCTCTCGCCGAAGATTCACCCCCGAACTCTACGCCAGCTTCGGGCTCATGCCAGCTTGGCCACAGCCCCCATGGGCGGCTCCGGGTACCCGGACGACTGCCCCGGGTCGGGCGCGGCCGCGTAGCGCCGGACCATCCGACGGATGAACGTCCAGTGCAAGGCCACCCCGATGATCACCGCCATGTGGAACATCTCGTGCGGCCCCACCCAGCGATCGATGATGCGCGGATGTCCGGTGGCCTCCAGCACCGCCCCGGCCGAGAATGCGACGCCGGCCAGCCAGATGGGTCGCACCGCCCGGAAGCCGATCTGCTTGCCCGCCTTGTAGATCGATACAACCCCGAACCAACCGAGCCCGAGGTAGAGCACCAGGCCCGCCGGTCCCGCGAAGATGTCGAAGCGGTAGACCTGCAGCGACACCCCGACCGCCGCGTAGGTCCAGGCGAAGATCATCACCCCGTGCCGCCAGATGCCCTTGAACATCACCCCATGCAGCGCGGTGAAGGTCCCGGCGATGAGCAGCCAGATGCAGTAGTGATCGATGCGCATCATCACACTCCGCGCCGCGCATCCCCGCTCGAGGGAATGGTACGCGCCGCTGATGGCGAGCGTGGCGATCACACAGCAGGCGTAGACGGCGATCGCCGTCACCCGCCCGCGGTTGCCGGCGGCGCTGCGAATCAGCGGGACCGCGGCCACCACCGCGACCGCCGCGGCCGCCAGGTGCGAGAGGGAGCTGATGGGCTGGCAAAAACCGGGGATCGCGCGAACGATGGTGCTGCTCACGCTATAAAATACCATATGGGATGGAATAAGCTTCCCAAATACGAGCTCCCGCCGGCCTTCCGGGCGCGCAGATCTTTGCGCCTGCCAGGGCCTCCAGCCGCACGTCGAGCCGCATGCGGGATCCTCTCTCTCACGCGGCGCTGCGGGTGGTTTCGGTGTCCATGTCCACCCCGAAGCGCGGACCGACGTCGCGCAGCGAGAAGGTGAACCGGAAGCAGGTCCCTCGTCCCAGCTCACTCTCGAGCGCGGTGGTTCCCCCGAGATCCTCGACCTGCTGACGCACGGCCGATAGCCCGACCCCCCGGCCCGACATGGTGGTGACCTCGTCCCGGGTGCTGACGCCCGTGGTGAAGATCGCCCGCACCAGATCCTCCTCGGTCGCCGAGGGGATGCCGAGGCCGACCGCCTTGCGTCGCACCCCCTCCCAGTCGACCCCGCGGCCGTCGTCCGCGATCTCGATGACCAGGCGGTTGCCGGAGTGGATGAAGGAGCTCATGCGGATGTGCGCCACCGCCGGCTTGCCGACCTCGGCCCGCTCGTCCGGCGTCTCGAGGCCGTGATCCACCGCGTTGCGCACCACGTGGACCAGGTCGGTCCAGAACCCGGCCCAGGCCTTGGGGGCCAGACGAACCCCGTTCGAGCGCACGTCCACCTCGACCGGCGCCTTCCCGAGCCGGTTGGACAGGGCGGCGGCGTAGCGGCCGAGGCGCTGCATCGGCACCTCGGCGGGCTCGAGCCACCAGGAGGCCAGCCGGTCGAGCACCCGGGTGGTCGGGGCGCCGGTCCGGATCATCTCCTCGACCCGCTCGATCTCCTTGACGTTGAGCTCGAGCACCTGATGGCCCTTGTCACCCACGAACCGCTGCAGCGACTCGTTGATCACCTGCCAGCGCTCGCTGAGCGGCGTGAGCTCGGTCTCGCCGACGGTGCCCTCGTGCTCCTCGAGGACATCCTCGATGCGGTGGCAGATCTGGGCCACCACCGAGAACCCCACCAAGGCCGCGTTGCCCTTGAGGGTGTGCAAGAGCCGGCGCTGCTTGTCGCGGTTCGCCGTGGCGAGCTGCCCGACCATCTCGCTGGCCTCGTCCATGAAGTTGAGGAAGCCGGACCGGTCCCGGGAGAGCGACTCGAACATGGCCAGGATCTCCTTGCGCTCGGACTCCTGGCGGGCGTGCAGCAGCTCGGACGTGACGTCGTTGATGACGATCAGCAGCCCGTCGAACCGGTCGTCCTTCACGATGGCGCTGTAGGAGCAGCGGAACTCGCGGCCGCCGGTGCGCAGCCGCGCGGGCATCTGCTCGATGCACAGCTCGCGCGGCAGGATGTCCTCGAGGATGGCCTCGTAGCCCATCTGGAAGCTGCCGGCGTAGAGCGCGTCGGTCTTCCCGATGTAATCGGCGAACTGGACCTCGGCCCCGTAGCTGCCGAACCAGCGGTCGACGATGGTCGAGCGCTCCTGGGCCAGGATCCCCCGGGCCGAGACCGTCAGGAACCCCTGGTTCACGTTGTCGAGCACCAGCCGCATGTCCCGGTTGCGCGCGCCGAGCTCGGCGGTGCGCGCCTCGACCTTGAGCTCGAGGGTCCGGTTCATCTCCTCGAGGCGGGCGTAGGACTCGCTCAGCTCCGAGGCCATGCGATTGAACGAGTTGCCGAGGCGCTCGAGCTCGTCCCCGCTGTGGATCTCCACCCGGATCTCCCGGTTGCCCGTCGCCAGGGTGTCGACCGCGGTGGTGAGGTCTCTGACCGGGCGGGTGATCTTGGAGGCGGCCCGCCGCGACAGCACGATGCCGAAGACGTTGGTGCCGGCGCCGAGCAGGACCAGCAGCACGACGGTCAGCGCCAGGGCACGCCGGGACTCGGCGCGCGCCTCGGCCACGGCCCGGGTGAGCGGCTCGTCCGAGATCCCATACACCAGCACGCCGAGCAGCTCGCCGGTGTCCTCGGTGACCGCCATCGAGAACTCGAAGGCGCTGTGGCCGGCGATCTCCTTGTGGGTGACGGCGACGTCGCGCGGCTTGCCGGCGGGCGGCGCGGCGGGCGCGGGATCGACGCCGAAGGCGTGCCAGTCCGCCGGGAGAGCCGGGCCGGCCCTGGTGGTGGCGAGCGCCCAGGCCTTGCCCGAGGGATCGACGAAGAGCCCGTAGACCAGATCCCGGTCGGTGGAGACCGTGCGCTCGACCAGCCGGGCCACGTCGCTGAAGGCATTGTCCGTGACCAGATCGCGCAGGGCCAGCGCCTGGTGCGTCGCGAGGCCGGTGCCCTTCTCGACGATGGTGTCGCGCAGGTTCTTCTCGATGGTCCCGAGGGTCTGCCGGGAGGTCGCCACGTTGAGCGCGGCGACGACGACCAGCGTCGCCGAACCGACGACCGCCAGCGTCGTCACCATGGTCTTGACCAGCTTGGCTCGCAAGCTGGTTCGGGCGGGCGCGCGCATCCTTGCCCCAAAAACGACAGGACCGCGGCGAAACTAAAGTGCCCGGCGCCTGGCGGCCGACGGCCGACGCCTGACGCGCCGCCACGGACTGGCCCCGTCCACGCCTGCCGGGCCAGCGCACGCCGCGAGTGTGTATACAGGGGGTCCACCCGATGCTATTTTTGGGCGGTCAGGCCTCCGCAGCTGACCCGCGGGAGCTCTCGAGGGGTGCACGCACATGCCAGGGAGGGTTGGAGATGAGCAGCAGCACCAGCACCAAGATCAGCACGGCACCAGGGGCAGCAGGTCGCGAAGGGGGCCACGGTGGTCGGGCTGGCGAGCCAGGTCCCGCGAACGAGGTGACCCGGGGTTCGGTCCTCGCCGGGTCCGGGGACGCCCAGCGTCCATGTCCCGGATCCGCCGAGCCCGCATCGCGCCTGCGGGTCCTCGGCGAGGCGTTGCGCGCCTTCTCGGAGGGCGCGTCCGACTCGAACCTGGTCCTCGACCGGCTGGTCCGGCGCGCGGCGGAGGCCCTCGGGGCCACCTGCGTCCTCGCGCTCCCGGACCCCGGCAGCCACCCACCTCGCCCGGGGAGCTCCGAGCTCCGCGTACACGTCTGTGCCCGGGAGCGCTCGCTCGGCACGCTCCGGCTGTCGCGCTCCGGCCCCGACGCCCGCGACGCCCGACCTTTCACCGACGAGGAGGTCGAGCTCGCGACCCAGATGGCCGAGGGCGCGGCCCTGGCCATCGTGAGCGGGCAGATCTTCTCGAGGGGCCAGGAAGACCTGGCCGAGCACCGCCGGATGGGTGACAGGATGCGCCTCCTGTCCGAGCTGTCCCAGGAGTTCGCGGCGGCCACCGGCGATTACCGGGTCCTGCTCGACCTGGTCGCGCGGCGGATGGGGGAGGTGGTGGGCGAAGCCGCCGCCATCCGGATGATCACCGACGACGGCCAGTCCTTCGAGCCGCTCGGCTCGGTGTACGATCCCGACCCGGCGCGCCTCGCCTACCTGCTCGCGACCATGCAGGCCGAGCCACATCGGATCGGGCAGGGCATCACGGGACGGGTGGCGGCGAGTGGGCGGTCGGTGCTGATCCCGGCGCTCACCGAGGCCCACCTCGGAGGCCTCGAGGCTCGGTTTCGCGAGCTCTTGACCCGCCTCGATCTGACCAGCGTCATCGCGGTGCCCCTGCGCGCCCACGGCCGGGTGGTGGGGGCCGCGGTCATGTACCGCACCTCGCGCGGACGCCCGTACACCGAGGACGATCTGCGCCTGCTCGAGGATCTCATGCGGCACGCCGCCCTGGCCATCGCCAACAGCCGGCTCTTGCGGGCGACCGAGCTCGAGCTCTGCGAGCGCCGCAAGACCGAGGAAGCCCTGCGCCGGACCGAGGAGGAGCTGCGTCAGGCCCAGAAGATGGACGCGGTCGGACGGCTGGCCGGGGGCGTCGCGCACGACTTCAACAACCTCCTGTCGGTGATCCTCAGCACCTGCGCGCTGCTCCTCGAGGACCTCGAGCCGGGCGCCCGGATGCGCGGCGACATCGACGAGATCCGGCAGGCCGGCGAACGGGCCGCCGATCTGACCCGGCAGCTCCTCGCCTTCAGCCGGCGCCAGGTGATCGAGCCGCGCATCCTGCGGCTCGACGAGGTGGTGGCGGGAATGGAGAGCATGATCCGCCGCATCGTGGGCGACGACGTGGTCCTGCGCATCGTGCGCGGGCGCGACCTCGGCCGGATCAAGGCCGACCGTGGACACCTCGAGCAGGTGATCTTGAACCTGGTGGTGAACGCGCGCGACGCCATGCCGGGCGGAGGCACCGTGATCGTCGAGACCGCGCGCGTCGAGCTGGACGGCGCCTACGCCGAGCGCCACATCGGCATCTCCCCCGGTCCGCACGCGATGCTGGCCGTCAGCGACACCGGCGTCGGCATGGATCGCTCGACCCTGCAGCGAATCTTCGAGCCGTTCTTCACGACCAAGCAGGCGGGCAAGGGGACCGGGCTCGGGCTGTCGACGGTGTTCGGCATCGTCAAGCAGAGCGGCGGGGGCATCTGGGCGTACAGCGAGGTCGGGCGCGGCTCGACCTTCAAGGTGTACCTGCCGCTCAGCGACGAGCCGGAGGGGATCGCCCCCGTCGCCGCCGCTCCGACCGAGACCTTGCACGGCTCCGAGACCATCCTGCTCGCCGAGGACCAGGAGCAGGTCCGCACGGTGGCGCGCACCATCCTCGAGCGCCATGGCTACCAGGTCCTCGAGGCGCGGGACGGGCCCGAGGCGCTCGGGCTCGCCGAGCGGCACCCAGAGACGATCCACCTGCTGGTCACCGACGTGGTCATGCCCGGGATGAGCGGACGTGAGCTGGCCGAGCGGCTCCGGCCCATCCGGCCCCGGATGAACGTGCTCTACGTCTCGGGCTACACCGAAGAGACCATCCTCCACCAGCGGGCGGTCGCCCCCGGGGTGGCCTTCCTGGAAAAGCCGCTGGTCCCGCGGGCGCTGCTGGCGAAGATCCGCGAGGTCCTCGACGCCAGCGCCCGCCCGACCGCTGGCACGCCGCTGCAACCCTGAAGATAGGATCTCGGTCCTCGCGCCCTTCAGTCGGCTTTCGAATCCCGGGCCGCCGATCCGTCAGCCCGTGCTTGGCCCATCAGGGGCGATCTTGGGCGAGGAGGCCGCCCGCGTCCTGCGCCTCGCTTTCCGACGAGCCACGATCGTGCCACCATCGTCCTCGGATGGATTGGCTCAAGCGATTCAAGAGCGTGCTCCAGCCGAAGACCGCCCCTCGCACGGCTGACCGTTGGACGGGTTCTTTGCGGCATTTCATCGCCACAGGGGAGGAGGAGCTTCACCGCGCGGCGTGCCGCGACTGCGCGGACGAGCGGCTGCGGGCGGTGCTCGTTGCGCTGGAGAGCGCGAGCTCGGAGTCCTTGGTGGAGGCGGAGCGGCAGGCGAAGGCGTTGCTCGAGGCCGGACGCAGAGAAGAATCGGGGGCACTGCGCCTCTTCATGGCGCTACCCGCTGCGACTGCGATCGCCGCGTCCGGGGCAATTGCCAGGGATCCAGACCGAGTCCTGGAAGGCATTTGCGCCGCCGCCGCACGGTGGGCGGAGGATCTGGGCTTTCACGAATGTCAGGCGCATTTCGAGCATGCCCTGGGCTGTTACGCGCGCACGGGTGGCAACTCGAGCGCTGCAAAGAATCATCTCTCTTCGGCGCTGAGCATCTTCCGGCGGCTCGGTCAAACCCAGCCGGGGCTCTACGCCCTACCGCTCGCGCGTGCGCTCCATGTTTGGGGCAAGGTGCACCGGGATCAGGGCGACCGAAAGACGGAGGCAGTTGCCTTCGCGGAAGCGCTCGCACTCTGCGAGGAGCATGGCCGCGACGGCGAGCGTAACGTCGGCTTTCATGGCGGGCTGCTCCTGGACAACGGCAACCTCCGAGACGCCCTGGGCGACAAGGCGGGCGCGAGGCAGCAATACGAGCAGGCGCTCACCATCTGCGATGCGCTCTCCTCCGAGCACGGCGAGCTCGTGACACCGGTGCTGGCCGGAGCACTCCACAACCTCGCACAGCTTGAGATCGATCTCGGGCGCCCGGAGCAGGCGAGGCCGCTGTTCGAGCGCTCGCTGGCCCTGTGGGAGCGCCTGGAAGCGCAGGATCCCGTGAGCTTTGGCCCGCACGCGGCGCGGGCGCGCTCGTGGCGGAGCGCGCTCGTGCCGCCAGCGCCCCGCGCGCCGACGGAACCCGCCGCCTCGAACGAGCCCGATCCCTGCAGCAACGGACGAGCACCTTCTGGCTGCCGCGCGCAAGCGACACCGAATGCACCAAGGACGACGGCAGCCGCTCCCGTCCATGCAGATCACATGGCGGCGACGACTTGTCCTGAGGGTACGCTCCGGCGCGATCCCTCCGACCGGCGGAAGATGCAGCGGCTGCGTGGTGGCGTTTGGTTGAGCGCGAGGGCCTGGCTGGTCTCCGGATCCGACCCCGGCATCCGTGACTTTCACGTCACGAGCGGGGGCGAGGAGCCACCTCCCGGCTCGCAGGCCGTCGAGGATCCGATCGGGCTCATGGAAGCCCTCACAGCCGGAACAGATGCCCGACGGGCGCTCGAGGCCGCGCGCCTCGGCGAGCCTGCGCGGTTCCTGCTCGACGTGATCTGCCTGCTCGAGCCCGAAGATCGCTGGCGGTGGTTCGTCGAACCGACTTTGCCGGTCATCAGGTCCGGGGTCGGCCTACCTTCGGACACGACGCTTTTCGACGCTACCCTCGGCGAGTTGACCGGCGCCGGGCTCGTGAAGTCGGTGGTCGTCGGCAGCGACATCGGCCCGATCGAGCGTCACCACGTCGAGGCTCCTCTCGTGTCGGTGGTGACGGCGGCTATCCAACCGGAGCGGCAGCACCGTATGCGCCGGGTGGTCATCGAGACGTGGAAAGGAAGATTCCTCGATGAGGAGGCCGCCCCCACCGGCACGACGGTGCGCGCTGGGATTGCCACGGCTGTCTACCTCAAGCGATGCTATCAGCTTCCGCTGGCGACCGAGTGGGTCGAGCAAAGAGTGCTACCGGTTGCCCGCAGGACGGGCGAGGCCGACCCCGTGCTGCAGGTCCTACGGGACCTCGCCCAAGATAGCGGCGATGCGACCCTGGTCGCCCGCGCCGAGGCGCTGAGCCGATCCTTTCGAGGTGGACAGCGTCCTGTCTGAGAGCTCGCTACGTGACATCTGTCAACGCCGATCCGACCGGCGCTGGGTTGCTGCCTCGTTCCAAGCCAAGTCTCCGACCAGCACGCACATGTGGCGGTCGGGCGGACGAGACGCGATCGCGACAGAGTTGTCACGAATCCCGCCCCCCCGCGGTGCACGAGGTCATCGGCCCATCCGGTCCGCGAATCCCTGCAGGCGGGTCCGGGTGGCGAGCGGGATGTCACCAAACGATGCCGGCGAGGCGAACGAGGTGGCAAGCGCGCGAAAGCTCGTGTCGAGGCCGTTCTGGCCGCTCGGGAAGACATAGCGCAGGGGGACATCGAAGCGGTGGTGCGCCGACAAGAAGTCGAAGTTGTCTCCGGCGGCGAAGAAGGCGAGCAGGACCTCCGCGAAGGCTCGATAGGCTTCGGCGGTGCCCCCCTTGTAGGTGGGGTGGGGGAACTGGTCGACCTCGCTCCAGTGAAAGTCGAACCTCGAGGCCTGTGTGTCGGCGATGTCGTTCCAGCGGGTGAGGATGTCCGCGTCGATGGTGGCGGCGCCGTCCACGCCGCCCGGAGTGCCGGCGGTGCTTCCACCGACACCACCCGCAAGGCCGCCGCCGCCGCCGCCAGCCACGCCGCCTCGGCCGGCCTCGCCGGCGCCGCCCGGATTGCCCATCCCACCCCCGCCGCTGCCCGTGCTGGGGGAAGTGGCCGCCACGGGGTTGAGCCGGCGCTGCGCCTCGTGCACGAGGGACGTAGGGTCCCCGACACATGCCCCCGCAAGCAGGGTGAGGCCAGCCGCGAGCGGCGCCCCTCGCTTCCCCTTCACGTTCCTGGTCGAGATGTTCGTCATGGACCCTCCTCCTGTGCCAATCGACACCGCGGTCGTCGACACTGCACTTCGATTGACAGTGTATTGCAGTATTGCAGGCTGCGATCGACAGGGCTGCAATCGACGGGCCGGCGGCCATCGAATTGCCCGTGTCAGGGTCTCGCAACCAGGGCGGGCGCGGCGCGATACTCTGATGCCATGCAGCTCGTGATCGCCGAAAAGCCGTCGGTGGCGCGCGATCTCGCGCGGGTGCTCGGCGTGGGCGCCTCCGGGAGGCATTCGTTCACGTCCGACGACCGGGTGATCACCTGGTGCGTGGGCCACCTCGTCGAGCTCGAGGAGCCCGCGGCCTACGATCCGCGCTGGAAGTCCTGGCGGCTCGGGGACCTTCCGATGATCCCGGGCGCCTTCCGCCTCGCTCCGGTGGCGGGCACCCGCGAACAGTTGACCGCCGTCAGCCGGTTGCTCCGCGCGCGCAGCTTTCGCGAGGTCGTGAACGCCTGTGACGCCGGCCGCGAGGGCGAGCTCATCTTCCGCTATGTCTACGAGCTCGCAGGGTGCCGCCTTCCGGTGCGGCGGCTGTGGATTTCTTCGCTCACCGACGAATCCATCCGACACGGATTCTCCGCCTTGCGGCCAGGCTCCGAGCTCGACCCCCTGGCCGACGCGGCCCGATGCCGGTCCGAGGCCGACTGGTTGGTGGGGCTGAACGCCACCCGCGCGGTGACGCTGACCCACCGGCGCGCGGAGCAGAATCCGGCGTCGACCGGCGGCGGGGGCCTCCCGGACGATCGCTCCCCGCGGACTGGCCGGGGACCGCGTCTCCCGGGCGGCACGGGTCGATCTCGGACGGGGGCGCCGGTCTTCTCGATTGGCCGGGTGCAAACGCCGACGCTCGCCATCCTGGTCAAGCGGGAGCGCGCCATCCGCGACTTCAGGCCGGTGCGCTACTGGGAGATCCGGGGCAAGTTCACGGCGCCCACCGAGCGCACCTTCGACGCCACCTGGGGCGTGCTGTCCGCCGACGACAAGGGCCCCGCGTCGCGCCTCGGAGGGCAGCCGCTGGCGGACCAGCTGATCGCGCGCCTCGGCTCCGCGACGTCCCCCGGCGGGTCCACCCCCGAGCCGGTGGTCGAGCGCGTTCGCCAGAAGAAGACCCGCGAGCCAGCCCCTCAGCTCTTCGACCTCACCTCACTGCAGCGCACCGCCAACCGCCGCTACGGGATGAGCGCCACCCGCACGCTGGAGGTTGCGCAGGCGCTGTACGAGCGCCACAAGCTCCTCACCTACCCCCGCACGGACGCCCGCCACCTGACGGGCGACCTGTTCGCGGAGCTGCCGCGCCTGTTCGGGGCGCTGGCGTCGATCCCGACCTATGCGCCCTTCGCGCGGCCCCTGCTCGATGTGCCCCCCGGCCGTTCGAGGCGCGTCTTCGACGACGGCAAGGTTCAGGATCACCACGCCATCATCCCCACCGGCAAGACGGCGGCGCTCGGCGCGCTCGATCGCGACGAGGGCCACATCTTCGACCTGGTGGTGCGGCGCTTTCTCGGTGTGTTTCATCCGGACGCCGAGTTCGCCCTCACCGACGTGATCATTCGCGTGGGTCCCCCGGACGCCAGGAAGACGGCGGCCCTGGAGAGGGACGAGCCGTCGCCGATCCACGCCGACACCATCCTCACCCAGTTGCCCCCGCCGCCGGATCGGTTCTTTGTTCGAGGGCGCGTGCGCCTGGTGGCCGGCTGGCTGGAGGTGGCGGGACTCGGCGGAGGACCGCCGGCTGGGCCCGGGACGCGGCGACCGTCCCTCCGCAGAGGAGTCGTCGATGGAGACGGTGCGCCCGACAGTGCGCCCGACGGCGCCCCGGGCATCGAGGCGGATGCGACCGGCGACCTGCCCCCCCTGCGCGAAGGCGACCGGCTGCGGGGGACCTTCGAGGCGCTGGCCAAGGCCACCAAGCCTCCACCGCACCACACCGAGGCGACCCTGCTCGGCGCGATGGAGTCGGCGGGCCGGGAGATCGACGACGAGGCCCTGCGGGCCGCCATGAAGGATACCGGCCTCGGGACGCCGGCCACCCGGGCATCGACCATCGAGACCCTGATCAAGCGCGACTTCGCCGTGCGGGAGGGCAAGCAGCTCCGGGCCACCCTCACCGGCGTGGCGCTGATCGAGACCCTCCCGGTGCCGAGCCTGGCCTCGCCCGAGCTGACCGGAACCTGGGAGGCGCGGCTCGCCCGCATCGCGCGTGGTCAGGAGGCGCGCCCGGTCTTCATGCGCGACATCGCCGCCTACGTCACCGAGATGGTCGATGCGGTGCGCGGCCAGGTTCCCGGACGGTCCCCCACGATGGCCCCGGCCACCACCAAGCTCGCCACCCGTATCACGAAGCCCACCAAGCACATGGAGCACACCGAGCACGCGGGGCCCACCGGGCGCGCGAAGGCTGGCGAGGAGGTCCCGGTCGCCTCCACCGCCGGGCCACTCGGTGCGCCGGAGCTCCCCTGCCCGAGGTGCACGGTGGGGCGCATCGTCACCGGCAAGCGGGGCTGGGGCTGTTCGCGCTGGCGCGCGGGCTGCGGCTTCGTGATCTGGTTCGAGACCGAAGGCCGCCACCTGACGGTCACGGATCTGCGGGCGCTCGTGGGCTCGGGCCGGACCTCGGTCGGCGTCCACCTGCGCGCGGGGGTGCGGGTCTCGGGGCAGGTGCTGCTCGATCTCGCGGCGCCGCAGGCGAGCGGCGCCGCTCGTTTCGCCGCCGTGCCGGCCCCGGACTGAGGACAGCTCCCGGGGAGCCCGGGTTCGGGCCCGTCTCGGGACGCGACGTGGCAAGCGACGGGCCGGTGGCTCCTGTGTTACTAATTCCGGGTTGCTATGGACGAACGCGATCGTCTTCTGTCGTCGCCGCGGGCCCCCGAGGGGGCGGGGGCGTGGCGCCGGGTGGCGCGCGTATGGGAGGCTATCTCGTTGCAGAGAATCTCGAGCCTGACTTTCCTCGTCGTGTCCGTCGCCGCGCTCGGGGCGGTGGGCCCGGGCCTCATCGGGGTGCTGCCGGCAGCCTTGGCCCAGGGCGAGACCGAGTCCGCCGCGAGCCTGGTGGAGAGCGCGCGGCGCGCCCACGACCTCGGTCACCTGGACGAGGCCATCGCCTCCTACGGCCGCGCCTACCAGGCCTCGGGCGATCCGCGGCTGCTGTTCGAGATGGCCGAGGCCCAGCGCGAGGCGGGTCGCGATGCCGAGGCGCTGCGCAGCTTCAAGACCTACCTGCGGAGGGATCCGGCCGGGACCTACCGACCGAGCGCCGAGAAGGAGGTCCGCGAGCTCGAGCAGCAGCTGAAGACGCCGGGTGCGGCCGCTCCGGGGGCCAGCACCCGCAAGGCCGAGAAGAGCGAGCCCTCCGGCGAGAGCCCACCCGCGGCCGCGCGTGCCCCGGCGATCGTGCCTGTCGTGGTCCCACCGGCGGTCGCGCCACCTCCCCGCACCAGCCCGCCCCCCCCCACCGCCCCACGGGCGGTCTCCGCGCCGCCCAAGATCACGACCACGACCACGCCCACGACCACGCCCACGCCGGTCACCTCTGTCAGCCCCGCCGGGCCTCTGGCCGGCCCTGCCGCCCGTTCCACGCCCCGCCCGGCCGTCCAGGTGCCCCCCGCCTTCGTCCCGCTCCCCTCGACCACCAGCGCCAAGTCCCCCTCCCCGGCCGTCGATCTCAGCCGTCCCGCCAGCTCCGCCCCGACCACCCCGGCGGAATCGTCGCGGAGCAGCCTGTCGGGCTGGGTTCCCTGGGCCGTCGGCGGCGCGGCGCTGGCCCTCGCGACCGCGACGGTCATCTCGGGCCTGTCGGCGTCGTCGCGGTTCGACGAGCTCAAGAATTCCTGCGGGCTGACGGTCGTCGGCTGTACTCCGCAGGACATCGACGACGTCAAGAGTCGAGCCCGCAGGACCAACGTTCTCCTGGCCCTGACCGGCGTGGCCGCGCTCGGCACGGGGGTCGCCGTCTACTTCACGATGGACTCGGCGGGCGCGACTGGCCAGTGGAGGTTCTGAGCGTCGTGGGTCACCAACCCACGCTGTCGACGTAGACCGAACCGGTCCAGGGCCCGGCGGTGTGGAACTGGACGCCGAGGCTGAACACCGCCGTCGCGGGATTGGGGACCTGGACAGGAATCGTGTTCCAGGCCCCGAGCACGAAGTCCGCGGCCGCGGTGTACGCCCCCGTCCAGAGGTAAGCCGTCGGGACCGAGGTCGCCCCCTGCTGGACGTAAGGCATCACCCAGTCGACGCTGGCATTGGTGGGGAAGAAGACGTGAAAGGTCACGACCGTGCCGGGGGCGATGGCGGGAGGGGTGATCAGCAGCTGAAAGACCTCGTTGCCGACGGTGGTGAGCGCCCCTTCGAGCGAGGACATCCCGGCAAACCGCAGGACCGTGCTGCGCGTGATGCTGGTGAAGACGCCGGCTCCCGCGCTCATGGCCCAGCCCTGCGTCGAGGTTTCGAAGTTGTACTGCGCGGTGTCCACGCGCGCTGGGACCATCCCGCCTTGCCCGCCCGGCCCGGCTGGGCCGGTTGGCCCCCCTTGCCCACCCGGCCCACCTGGCCCACCTTGGCCCGGTGTCCCGCCGCTCCCGGACCCGCCGCTGCCTGCCGGACCCATGGCCCCCGCGATGCCCGCCACATTCCCCGCGGCTCCGCCGCTCTCGCCCGTGGCGGGAGCTCCCCCGGCGGAGCCCGCACCGCTGCCGGCCCCACCGCTCGGGTCCATCCCGCCGGTGGAGGTTCCCTCGGGCGCTGGCACTCCGCCCGAGGGGACCGCCGCGCCCGCCTGGCCACCGGTGTTCGCGAGCGGTCCACTCCCGCCACTGCCGGTCTCGAGGCCGTCTCGTCCACCGGCCGAGCCCGCGGGCGCGGTGCTCGCTCCGTCTCCCCCCGACCCTCCGTTCCCGAACGAGGGCAGCGCGCCGCCAGCTCCGGTGAAGCTCTCGACGGGATCGCGCAGGTACGTGCTCGATGAGCAGGCGCAGGCTGTCGCCGCCGACACGACCAACCAGAGCCGGAACGAGCTCGGCCGGGCCGCGCTTGCGGCATCGCGCATGCCCGCTCGAGGCCCCTGGGAGTCGCCCACCACGCCGACACCACCGCGGATCGTCGAGCGCCGATGGATCAATGACATTCGGGATCTCCACGTCGAGGGATCATGTTCGTCACCAGTGGCGTCCCGCCTCGGGAGGTGGTCACGCACGAGGCCAACGGCCTGCGGAGCGCGCCTTCTCGAGGAAGAAACAATTCGGACACATTCATTGTGACAGACACACGAAACAAAGTTCCATGAATTCGTGCGAGTCCGCGACGCGGCGCGCGGCGGCCTGCTCGAGGGAGGGCGCGGCTCGTCCCGGAGCTTCTCGGTCCGGCTCTCGCGCCCCGTTTCCTTGACGCGGGGGTCCCAGCCGGTCGACCATCCCGGGTCGATGCTCGACCAAGCGCCCGGCTCCCGCGCCCCGATGTGCCAAGGCCCGCGCCGCCCGTCGGGCCGCCACTCCCCCGTGACGGGGCGCACCGCCGTCGTCCTCGGCTGCACCCTGCTCGCCTGCGCGCCGGGCCTTCCCCGGGCAGCGACGGGACCGTCCGCCCCCGCGCGCACCGCGGCGCCGACGCCGACGCCGGCCCGGACGCCGGCCACGCCGCCGCCCTCCGGTCCCCCGTCCGCCGTCGCGGTCGCTCCTGTCGCTGTTCCCGCGGTGGCAGCTCCCCCCCTCGCCGCCCCCGCGCGTTCCGTCGACGACATCCTGGCCGACGCGGTCCAGGCGCTGGGGGGAGCGGTGAGCCTCGCTCGCCACACCTCCTCCCGGACCAGAATGGAAATCACATTCCGCGGGCTCGGGATGTCGGGCACGGTCGAACACGTCGCGGCGGTGGGCGATCGGGTCCTGACCATCACGACCCTGGCGGGGCTCGCCAGCTCGCGCGAGGGCTGCGACGGCCGGCGCTGCTGGGCGGAGGACCCGATCAACGGTCTGCGGGTCCTGTCCGGCCCGGAGGCCGAGCAGAGCCTCATCGAGGCCGCCTGGAACGGCGAGCTGCGGTGGCGCGCGCTCTTTCCGCGGATCGAGGCCAGGAACGAGCGGGACGAGGGCGGTGCCCTGCTCGAGTGTCTGATCATGACGCCCGCGCAAGGCGGGACCTGGACCAACTGTTACGATCGGGCCACCCATCTGCTCACCGTTCAGCGGCTGGTGCACGCCGGGCCTCAGGGCGATGTCCCGTTCACCTCGCGCGTGAGCGACTGGCGACGGGTCGAGGACATGCTGGTCCCCTACGCGCTCGAGATGCAAGCCGGGCCTCTGGCCTTCACCGGGCGCGTGACGTCGGTCGAGCTCGACCGACCGGTGGATGCCCGGGCGTTCCAGGTGCCGACCCGGCCAACACTTTCCCCGGCCCCCGCGGGGAAGTAGGGCCGACGCATGCCCCCGAAGTGGATCCTCTGTCGCTGCGAGGACGTCACCGTGGCGGATGTGGAGCACGCCGTGGCCACCGGCTTCACCGCGCTCGAGGAGGTCAAGCGCTACACCGGGTTCGGGACCGGGCCGTGTCAGGGCAAGGAGTGCCTGCGGGCGGTGGTGCTGGCGCTCGCGGCGGCGACCGGCGAGCCACCCGAGGGCATTCGTCCCTTCACGTCGCGCCCTCCCCTCGTCCCGACCGAGCTCAAGTGGTTCGTCGCGGGGCCCGGGGTGAAGGGCGCCCGGTGAGCGGCGCCGGGCGCGGGCGGCCGCCGTCCACCCGCGGCCCGGTCCCGGCCGCGGTGGACGTGGCGATCGTGGGAGGTGGGATCATGGGTCTGGCGCTGGCCTACAACCTCGCGCGCGCGAGCGCGGGCGCGAGCACGCGGGGGCAAGGTCGTGCGCGCCAGGCGGGGGGGGCCCTCCGGATCGCCGTGCTCGAGGCCGGTACCCTCGCCTCCGGGGCCTCGGGCCGCAATGGCGGTGGCTTGCGACAGCAGTGGTCGACCGAGCTCAACATCCGGCTCATGCAGGAATCGCTGGAGCTCTGCGCCGGTTTTGCAGCCGACATGGGCGTCAACGTCTGGATGCGCCGGGGTGGCTACCTGTTCCTCGTCCGCGATGAGGCCACCCGGGCCGGGCTCGAGCGCAGCATCGCGCTTCAGAACCTGTGCGACGTTCCCACCCGCCTCATCTCCACGGCCGAGGCCAGCGGGCTGGTCCCGGAGCTCGACGTGCGGCCGTTCATCGCCGCCTCGTACAACCCCACCGACGCGGTGGTCTTCCCATGGCCGTTCCTGTGGGGCTACGCCGAGGCCGCGATGCGCCTCGGGGTCAGCATCCACACCGAGACCAGGGTCACCACGATCGCGCGCGCGCCCGGGTCGGGCGTGGGCGACTTCACCTTGCGCACCACCCGCGGAGCCCTCACCGCCGAACGGGTGGTCAACGCCGCCGGCGCCTGGTCTCCCGAGGTGGCCGCGCTGCTCGGCGTGGAGCTGCCCAACTGGCCAGCGCGCCACGAGATCCTGTCCACCGAGGCGCTCAAGCCCTTTCTCACCCCGATGGTGTCGGTGCTGGAGTCGGGGCTCTATTTTTCGCAGTCCCTGCGCGGCGAGCTGGTGGGCGGAATCACGCTGCCGGAGGAGCCGGAGCAAGATGAAGGCGATGAGGCTCGACGGCGTCCGCGCGTCCGGCTCGGCTCACGCCTGCGGTTCCTCGAGGCGATGTCGGCGGGGCTGCTCGAGCTCATGCCGCGGCTCGGGAACATCAAGGTCGTCCGCCAGTGGGCGGGGCCGTACGATCTGACGCGCGACGGGAACCCGATCTGCGGCGAGGTCCCGGGGGTGCCCGGCTTCTTCGTGTGCTGCGGCTTCATGGGGCACGGCTTCATGATGGCGCCGGTGGTGGCCCGGCACTACGCCCTCTTCCTGCGCGGGGAGGCCACCCACCCGCTCTTCCACAAGTGGCGCCTGTCCCGCTTTGCCGAGGGCGACCTCGAATCCGAGCACATGATCATCGGATGAAAGGCCCCGTCGTCATTCGTCCCATTCGTCGTGAGCTCTCTCTCCGGGCCTCGCGTACCCATGAAGTAAGATGAGCGGCATTCTTCGCTCGAGGGTCATACGAATGGTTCGCGCGGCGGGCGCGCGCGCGGGGCGCCGGATCTGGGTGTGGGCGGGCCTGCTGGCGGCCCTGGCTCTGGCGCTCGACTTCGTGCCGCTGTTCGACCTCCTCGGCTACGACTTCGCGTTCGCGCTCGGCCTGATCATGGCCCTCGCCTCGGTGGACATCGGGCAAGGGGTGGTCGCCGCCGCCCGACGACAGCCGGTGGGCGAGGAGGGTGAGGACGGCGAGCCGGGGGTGTGGCGGCTGGTCGGGCGCGCGGTGGCTGCCGCGCTCGGGACCGCGGTCCTTCCCCTCCTGATCTCCTCCGCCAACGGTTTGCGGGTCCGCAATTGCAACCTCGGGGCGGGCCTGGCCTTCTTCGCGCTGCTGCCGGCCAGCACGGCGGTCTTCGGGGCCGGGCTCGGCGCGCTCGCCGGGTTGGCGCTGCCGGGTCGGGCCGGTCGGCTGGTGGCCCTCGGGCTCCCGCTCGCCTCCCTCGGCTGGTCGCTGGTCCGGCTCTACGTCGATCCGCCGGTGTTCGCCTACGATCCTTTCGGCGGCTACTTTCCGGGGCCGATCTACGACGAGGCGCTGCGGCCGCCGGCCACCCTCGGCTGGTTTCGCATCGCCAACGCCGTGTGGTTGCTGACGGCGATCTCGATCGTGTCGCTGTGGCGTGCCCGACGCGTGCGCCCCGGCCGGTCCGGGCGCGTGGTCCTGGTCGCGGGCTCGCTGCTGCTGTCGGTCTTCTTCTGGGTCTCGCGCGGGACCCTCGGCTTTCACGTCAGGCAGGCCGACCTGGCGCGGCTCCTCGACTCCGAGCGCCATTCGAACCGGGTGATCCTGCGCTACGCCTCGACCGCCGGCATGAAGCCGGCCGACGTGGATCTCCTGATGCAGGATCTCGAGTTCCGGTACGATCAGCTGCGCGAGACCCTCGGCGCCGAGCCGCGCGGGCCGATCACCGTCTTCGATTTCCCGAGCGCCGACGAGAAGAAGGCCTGGGTGGGCGCCGGCGGGACCCTCTACGCCAAGCCCTGGAAGCGGCAGATCTTCGTCCAGGGCGAGGGCTTTCCGGCGCGACGCCTGCGCCACGAGATGGCCCACGTGTTCGCCGGGGCCTTCGGGGATCGCTTCTTCGGGGTGGCGCTGGCCTGGCGGTGGCACGGGCCGCTCCCGCTGCCGCACCTCGCGAGCGGCCTCGTCGAGGGGATCGCGGAGGCGGCGGACTTCACCGATCCCGACGGCGGCTCGACCACCCACCAGGAGGCCGCCGCCCTGCTCCACGACGGGCATGCCCCGGCGCTGGCGGAGCTGATGGGCGCCGGCTTCTCGGCGGTCTCCGGCCCGCGCGCCTACACGGTGGCAGGCTCGTTCGTGCGGTACCTGCTCGAGACGCGCGGGGCCGAGCGCCTGCGCGCGATCTACGCCTCCGCCGGGGACTTCGAGCACGTCTACGGCACGAGCCTCGGCGCGCTGGAGGCCGAGTGGAAGCGCTTCCTCGGCACCCAGACCCTGTCGGCCGAGCAGCGCGCGCGGGCCCGGGAGCAGTTCCGGCGCCCGGCGATCTTTCGCAAGGTGTGCGCGCGCGAGCAGGCGGCGCGGGTGGCGGAGGCGCGCGGCCTGCTCGGGGTGGCGCCCGCGCGCGCCGTGGCGCTGCTCGAGCAATCCTCCTGCGACGATCCGGCGGAGCCGACGATCCGCATCGATCTCGCGCAGGCGCTGGCGGCGGCGGGCGAGCCCGTCCGGGCCCTGCACGTGCTGGCGGCGCTGGCGCGCAACGGAGAGATCACCGCGCCGGTGCGCGCGCGGGCCGCGACGGCGGCGGCGGCGGTGCATTTTCAGCGCGGCGACTTCGACAACGCGCGCCAGTCGATCCTCGACGTGCTGGCCAGCGCCACCGACGAGGGCGAGCGGCGCCTGGCGGGCTCGAAGCTGCGGGCGCTGGGG